>Ga0307372_10000235_pt1 | contig 98743 bp, 87 predicted proteins | sample OX1MG_FD_202533 | JGI IMG/M metagenome (GOLD analysis project Ga0307372, IMG submission 202533) | Soil microbial communities from Risofladan, Vaasa, Finland - OX-1 | ecosystem: Environmental > Terrestrial > Soil > Coastal area > Acid sulfate soil | place: Finland: Risofladan, Vaasa | collected... | reverse complement strand
TGGGGCCCGGGGGGCGGGGCGGCCCGCCCCCCCCCCCCCGCCGCGCTCGAAATCCTTCGCTGCGCCAGCCGATGGCATTCCGGGGCCAGGCGCGATCGCGCCCGGCCCCGGAATGCCGCTGTGGCGCCGCGCTGGGCGCGCGGGCGCAGCCGGCGCATCCGCGCCGCCGCGTCCGCGCGGAGCGATAGGCGGGCGGCGCGTCATCCCAGGCGTTCGCCTGGGATGACGCGCCGCCCGCGGAGAAATTCCGCCGCGCCCATCCGCTTGCGGCCCGCCGCCTGCACCTCGGCGAGTACGATTCGTCCGCTCCCGCATTGCACTGCGACATCGGGCTTCATCCGCACAATCGTACCAGGTGCGTCCGTGCCAGGCGCGGCGCGCGATCCGCCGGAAGCGGCTGACGCCGCGGGCGCGCGCGGCGAACCGGAATCATCGAGTGTCGCGCGCCACACCTGCAGCTCATCGCCCCGAAGCCGCGTGCGTGCGACCGGCCATGGATCGTATGCGCGCACCATCCGCTCGATCCGCGCCGCATCGGCGTTCCAATCGATAACCGCGTCGGCCTTGCTCACGGGCGAGGTGTAGGTTGCGAGACTCTCGTCCTGCGGCGTCTCGACGAGTTGTCCGAGCCGGAGCTTCTCCAACGCTTCGAGCAGCACCGCGGCGCCCAACTCCGCGAGCTTCTCCTTGAGCGTTTCCTGGGTCTCACCGGGCGCGATCGGAATCGCGCGCGCGAGCAGGATCGGCCCCGCATCCATTCGGCTGCTTACGCGCATGATCGTTACGCCGCTTTCGGTATCGCCGGCGAGAATCGCACCTTCGACTGGCGAGGCCCCGCGATGGCGCGGCAGGAGCGAGGCGTGAACATTGATCGGCATGAGGCGCGCCGCCGCAAGCACCGGGTCGGGCAGGATTCGACCGTACGCCGCGACCACCAGCAAGTCGGGATTGAGCCCGCTCAGCTCGGCGAGAAATTCCGGGGTGCGAATCTTCACCGGCTTGAGCACCGGGAGTCCGCGGCGCTCGGCCACCGCTCCGACCTCGCTCGGCTCGAGTCTGAGCCCGCGGCCGCGCGGCTGGTCGGGACGCGTGACCACGCCCACGATTTCGACGCCGCCGCCGCTGGCGTCGGCCAGCCGATCTAAAATATGGGCCGCCAGCGCCGGCGTGCCCATGAAGACGATTCTCAACGCTTTGGCGATTTCAGATCCGGACGCCGGAGGGCCGCTGGCCATCGGCCTTGCCCTCCTTTATCAGCTTCGCGAGTTTGCGCCGGTACAGTTCGCGCTTGATCCGGCTGACGCGATCGATGAAGAGTTTGCCGTCGAGATGGTCGATCTCATGCTGCAGCGCGACCGCCAGCAGGTCGTCCGCCTCGATTTCGATCTCCTTCTCGTCGGGCGTCCACGCGCGCACCAGCACGCGCGCGGCGCGCTTAACGTCGGCGGTGTAATCGATCACCGAGAGGCATCCTTCCTCCCAAATCACGGAACCCTCGGCCTCGACGAGCTGCGGGTTGATCAGCCGCAACAGTTTCTTGCCGGGGTTCTGATGGTCGGTGTCGAGCACCACCACGCGGCGCGAATCGCCGACCTGGGGCGCCGCCAGCCCCACGCCCGGCGCCGCGTACATCGTCTGCACCATGCTCTCGATGAAGCTGGTGAGGCCGCCGTCGATGTTGACGACCGGCTTGGCCGGATCCTTGAGCGCAGGGTCGGGGAATTTGCGGATGTTGAGCAGCGCCATCGTTAGTGGTTTTTCAGACGATATTCTCAGGGTGAAATCGATCGATAAAAAGATGGAACGAAATCTAGCAGAGCGTCCCGAGTGCCGGAAGTGCGCAAAAATGGGCGCGTCCGGCGCGCTATGAGATGAATCCGTGCTTGCGCAGGAACGGCTCCATCGCGCGGATACATTCGTCGGGACGCTCGACTTGCAAAAAGTGCGTGGTATGCGCGATCGCCTCGTACTCGACCGCGGTCTCCTCGGCGATCGCACGTCCGATGAGCGCCGGCGGCTGCTTATGCTCGCTCGCCGGGTCGCCGCAAATCAGCTTGCAGGGCACCGGCAGGTTTTTCATCCGCGGCCATATCGTTGCGTCGCGATTGCTCTCGAAGACGTGCGCCTCGAGCTCACGCGGGCAGGCCAGCACCCAGTCGCCCGCGGCCTCGTCGCGGCGCAGCGTCGCACGCGCCATCAACTCGTAAGCCTCCGGCCGCCACAGCTTGAACTGCGGCACATGGGCGAAAAGCTGGGCCAGGTCGGCGGGACTCTTGTAACGCTCGGTGCGCCGGCGGGCGCGCGCCGCGATTTCTCCCTCGTGGGATATCTGGACCGCCTGCAGCGGATGGCCTTCGCGCGGATGAATCGGCGGATCGAACAGCACCAGCGGGTCCCAGCGCCGGCCCATCTCCAGCGTATGCATCGCGGCGGTCACCGCGGAGAGCGAATGGAACACACCGGCCATTGGCTGGGCGCCCCACTGCTCGCGGATCGCGTGCCAGATGCGCTCGTCGTCCTGGATGAACCTTTTCCAATGATGACCGGCGGGGTGATGCGACGGGTTCTGGCCATGATTGCGAAAGTCGTAGACGATCACGTCGTAGCGCTCGAGGAGCCGTCCCCAGAATGAAAAGTAGCCCTCGATCGCGAGGCCGTTGCCGTGGCTCAGCACCAGGCGTGGAGCGCCGGCGACACCGTGGCGGCGCACCCGGATCGTCGCGCCGTCCTCCATGACCGTCTCGAACACGGCATGCGGCTTGGGGATGGTCACTTGTGTCGTTTCCACCATCGCGGGCCTAGGTTAGCAATTTCTGTTGGCAATTTTCAGCGCAGCCTTGACCTTAGCTCGCCGGCTCAGCGCACTTGCCGAATCGCGTTTTGACATTGCCCACAGAATTTGTCGCGGATATCGTCTCTCTATGGACAACAACGCTGTTCTAGTCACCACCATGAACGATGTTCCCGGTTTCAAAATCGTGGCCGTCTATGGCGAAGTCTTCGGCCTTATCTGCAGGGCACGCAACGCTTTTTCCAACATGGGCGCGGGCCTGCGCACGTTATTCGGCGGCGAGGTCGCTGGCTATACCCAATTGCTCTCCGACAGCCGCGAACAGGCTATCGGACGCTTGCGCCTGGCCGCGATGGAGAAGGGCGGCAATGCCGTGGTCGCGATGCGCTTTGATTGCAACGAGATCGGCAACATCATGAGCGAGATCGCAGCCTATGGCACCGCGGTGCGAATCGAAAAGCTTTGAGCTACTGGTGCTGGCACGTGAAAGTCCTGGCTCGGGCCTGGTGCGATGTCCCGCAAGCACATTCGCACCGCCCAAGCAGTCATTACTGAGCGCCAGCGAAAAATCTCGCGGCCGCCATTTTCGCGGCCGTGATGGTTTTTTCCAAAACAGCCGCGGCAAATCACGCGGCACAAGAATGCCGCGCGAGATCCTTCGGCTCCGCTCGCAGCTCGCTGCGCTCAGGATGACCAGCTCTTGAGTACAACTTATTAACGAGACGTTGCACTACGGGCGGATTGGACTAATCGGTGCGCTCGACGTGGTAGCCCTTCGAGCTAATCAGCCATTCACCATCCACGCGATGATAGGTCAGGTGATCCACATACACGCTCTTGTTGATCCTGACCCGTACCTTCACCAGCGCCTGGGTGGGGGACGCGAAGTCCATCAGCAGGATCTCTTCTTCACGGGGAGCGTTGAGCGACTTCGGCGACGGCCGGCTGGCAGTCAGCTCCTTGTACCCCTGAGAGGTGAACATCGCCATCTTGCCCTCGCGGAGCCCATGCAGTTGGGCGGTTGGGCGAAAGATGCGACCCCAACGCGACGTGTCGCCGTCGTACATCAGGTCGAAATAGCGCTGCACGGCTTCGGTCAGGCTCGGGATGCTGGAATGATCAATCATTCAATTCTCCTCGCAACATAAATAGTACCGTGTAGGTTTATCAGACGTGCGCCGGCTTTCACCAGCCGACACGAGTGCTCGCACAAGCTCACAGCATGTTGACCGGGTCGAGGTCGATACCAACGAAGACGCCGCCGCGCGCGTCGCGGCCGCCAAGCTGCGCCTGCATCGACGCCAGCGCCGCGCGCATCGCGGACGCTTCGGTCGATCGCACCACCACCTGCCATCGATAGCGGCCGCGCAACCGCTCGATCGGCGCCGGCGCGGGTCCGAGCACGCGCATCGCATCGGTCCTCACGCCCTTGACGTCCTTGATGTCCTTGACCTGGCTCCGAAGCGCGCTGGCGGCCCGCTCCGCCATCGCGGCGACGGCGGCCGCTTCCGCCCCCTCGATTCGCACCAGCGCCATCCGCGAGTACGGCGGCCATCCCAGCTCCTGGCGCAAGCGCAACTCGCGCCGGATGAAGCGGTCGTAATCCTGATCGCGCGCCGCACGAATACTGTAGTGATGCGGCGCATAGGTCTGGATCAGCACGCGCCCCAGACGCTCGCCGCGTCCCGCACGCCCCGCCACCTGGGTCAGCAGTTGAAAGGTGCGCTCGGCGGCGCGGAAGTCCGGCAGGTTGAGCCCAAGGTCGGCCATCACCACGCCGACCAGGGTCACGCCCGGCAGGTCGAAGCCCTTGGTGATCATCTGCGTGCCGACCATCACGTCGATTTCGCCGCGGCGCAGCCGCTCGACGAGTTCCAGGCGCACTCCGCGCCGCCCGCTGGTGTCGCTGTCCATCCGCTCGATGCGCGCCTGCGGGAGCATCGCGGAGAGCGCTTCGGTCAGCCGCTCGGTGCCGAAGCCCTGGCCCACCAGGCCGAAGCCGTTGCACTCGGGGCAGGCTTCGGGAGCCGGCGCGTGCGCGCCACACCAATGGCATCGCAGGGAACGGTCGCGCATGTGGAAGGTCATGCTGACGCTGCAATTGGGGCAGGAGATCACGACACCGCAGAGATGGCATTGGAGGAAGTTGTGAAAGCCGCGGCGGTTGAGAAACACCACGCTCTGCCCGCCCGCGGCGAGGTTGTCGCGCAGCGCGTCGAGCAGCGGCGCCGAGAGCGGCACCGCTTGCGGTTGGCTGGATTTTTTCGCGGCGCCGGCTGGCCCGCCATCCTTTTCGCGCGCGAGATCCTTTTTGAATTCCGCGCGCAGGTCGACTATCTCGACCTGCGCCATCGGCCGCTCCATCACCCGCCGCGCCATCCGCAGCAGCCGGTAACGTCCGCGCCTGGCGTTGTGGAACGACTCGGACGACGGCGTCGCCGAGCCCAGCACCACCGGGCATTGCGCGAGCCGCCCCAGCATCACGGCGAGGTCGCGCGCGTTGTAGCGAATTCCTTCTTCCTGCTTATAGGCGGGGTCGTGCTCCTCGTCGACCACGATCAGTCCCAGGCCGTTCAGCGGCGCGAAGATCGCCGAGCGCGGACCGATCATGATTCGCGCCTGGCCCCCCAGCGCCGCCATCCAGCTCGCCCATCGCTCGGCCACGTTCTGCGCGCTATGCGCGACGGCCACCAGCGGGCCGAAGCGGGCGCGAAACGACCTGACGATTTGATCCGCCAGCGCTATCTCGGGCACCAGCAACAGCACCTGCCGGCCCGCTTCCAGAGCCGCCGCCGCGAGCTTCAGGTAGACCTCGGTCTTGCCGCTGGCGGTGACGCCCCACAACAGAAACGTGCCCTCGCGCGCATCGATGACGGCGGGCATGATGGCCTCGATCGCGGCCGCCTGCTCGGGCATCAATTCGAAATCGCCGCCGCCCATCGCATCCGCCAGGCCCGCGCAACCGGACAGCTCCGCGCGGTCGGCCGCGATGGCCGGATACGGCATGCCGCCGGCTCGCGGCGCCGACTCGACCTCGACGATTCCGCGCTCGGCAAGCGCACGCACCGCGCCGCGCGCGCCCGGTATGCGCTCCTCCAGCTCTTCGAGCGCGAGCGCCTCGGGCGCGGTCTCGCCGAGCAGGCGCACGACTTCACGCTGCCTGGCGCCGCGAAGTTTCGCGGTCGCGCCGGCGCCGGGTGCAAGCCGCACGGCGCTGGCGATCCGATGGCGGCCGCGGGTGGCCTCCGCCGTCTCGACGATTCGCTCGGCCCCGAGAAGAGCGAGCGCCGCGGCGACTTCGCGCGGCTCGCCCAGCCGGACGAGTTCGCGCGAGGTCATCGCGCGGCGCCCGAGCGCCTCGACGATCGCGCGTTCCATCGGCGCCATCGTCGCCGCGCGCAAGGCGTCGGGCGGCGCGGCGAGCCGGAAGACCTTGTGCGACTCGATCCGCGCGGCGGCCGGCACCACGCTCTGCATCGCGTCGCCCAGCGATACCATGTAGTAGGACGCCATGAACTCGATGAGCCCGAGATGGGCGCGGTCGTAGAGCGGGCGCGCCTCGGGAAGCTCGAGAATCGGTTTGAGCTCGCCGGCGCCGGCCTCCAGTCCCTCGCCGACTTCGGTCACGATGCCGGTCAGGCGGCGCGAGCGCAGCGGCACGATCACCCGATGGCCGCACTCGACGCGGCCCTCGAGCGTCGGCGGAATCGCGTAGGTCAGTTGCCCCACGCCCCGCGCCGCGCCGATAAGGATCACCTTCGCCTGCATCGCGATTGCCATTGGCAATTTACATGGCGCAGGCGCGCGGGCAACCGCTCTCGCACGGCGGCGCGCGCAAAACCGCAGTGCGGCAATCGAACGCGCGTGAGGGAAATTCGGCTTCGCGGGAGAAATCCGCCTCAGGCGGGCAAACGGCGAGCGCTCATCGCGAGCATGATTTCCGTCCAACCGTCGAAGATCATGTCGATACCGATGAACAATCCGATCACCCAGAGCCCGGAGACCGGCCACGCGTCCCAGATCATGATGCCCAGGATGATCGAAATCGCGCCGTTGAGGATAACCCATCCGCGATGATGCAACGGCGTCGAGAAACCGATGAACAGGCGGAACAGGCCGGCAACGATCAGGACGATGGCGATCACCAGCGTCAGGGTGACCGCCGCCAGCGCTGGATTTGTAATCATCACTAAGCCGGCGACGGCGTATAGCACGCCACCCAGCAAATTGATGAAAAAGCCGCTCCATGGCCGATGCCTGAAGCCATGAATCACCTCGAACACGCCGGCGACGATAAGCAGCCATCCGAGAAACAGCACCGAGATGATTGTCATCTCGAACGCGTAGCCGATCGCGATCATGCCGAGGATAACCAGCGCGATTCCCAGTACCAGGAACCACGTCGAATGCTTGCGAACTTGCTCGATTCCGGTATTGAGCATTAGTGGGGTCATGGCCGTGTCTCCTGTGACGCGCCGTGCGTACGGTCGAACAATGTTGTCGCGATGCGTCATCGCTAGCACGGTTCTGTACCGAGGCGCTATCGCCCGCGGGTTGCGCCGAAACAGGCACTAACCCGGGAGGTATCCGGCCGCCGCCGACCGGCTTTCCCCGCCCCGCCAAGTCTGGTTGAATCGATTGGTTGAATCGACTGGCGCGGACGCGGCCGCAACCGCAGTCTCCGCCGACGGACGGTCTCAAGATGCTGCGTTTCCTGACAGCCGGTGAGTCGCACGGCCCCGAACTGGTCGCGGTGGTGGAAGGCTACCCGGCCGGCTTCGATATTGACCTGGCGAAGATCAACTACGACCTCGCGCGCCGTCAGAAGGGCTACGGACGGGGCGGACGGATGGCCATCGAGCGTGACGAGGTGCGGGTGGTCTCGGGCATCCGCTTCGGGCGTTCGATGGGCAGCCCGATCACGCTCATCGTCGAGAACCGCGATTTCAAGAACTGGCACAAACGGATGTCGGTCGACCCCGCCGACCGCGGCGAGGCCGAACCGGTCACGCGGCCGCGTCCCGGCCATGCCGACCTGGCCGGCGTACTCAAATACAATCTCGACGATATCCGCGACGTGCTCGAGCGCGCTTCGGCCCGCGAGACCACGATGCGGGTCGCGGCCGGCTCGCTCGCCAAGCTGATCCTCGAGCCCTTCGGCGTCACCACGCTCGGTTACGTCGCGAGCATCGGCTCCACCCAAGCGCGGACGCCCGCCGACCTGAGTATCGAGGACTTAAAACGCATCACCGAGGCCTCGCAGGTGCGGGTCGCCGACCCCGAGGCCGAGCGCGCGATAATCGCCGAGATCGACGAATGCAAAAAGACCGGCGATACGCTTGGCGGCGTGGTCGAAGTGATCGCCACCGGATTGCCGGTCGGACTCGGCAGCCATGTGCAATGGGACCGCAAGCTCGACGGCCGCCTGGCGCACGTGCTCCTGAGCCTGCAGGCGGTCAAGGGCGTCGAACTGGGACTGGGCTTTCGCGCCGCGGCGACGCGCGGCTCGGCGCTCCATGACGAAATCGCCTACGACCCGGCGGCCCGCCGCTTCATCCGCCGCTCCAACAATTCCGGCGGCACCGAGGGCGGAATGACCACCGGCGAGCCGCTGCGCGTGCGCGTGGCCTTCAAACCGCTGTCGACCCTGATGCGTCCGCTGCGCTCAGCCGACATCCGGACCAAGGCCGAGTCGGTCGGCAACACCGAGCGTTCCGACGTGTGCGCAATTCCAGCCGCCGCGGTCATCGCCGAGGCGGTGGTCGCATTCGAGCTGGCCAACGCGTTCGTGGAAAAATTCGGCGGTGATTCGCTCACCGAGATCGCGCGCAACTATGAAGGCTACCTCGAGCAGGTGCGTAATTTTTGACGCCGCCGGGGCCCAGCGAGGCGGCTCGCAACGAGATGGCGCCCAAGTTGATCCTCACGGGCTTCATGGCGACCGGCAAAAGCGCGGTCGGCCGCGCGGTCGCGGCACGCCTGGGATGGCGCCTGGTCGATAGCGACACCGAACTGGTGGCGCGCGCGGGCAAGCCGATTCCGGCGATTTTCGCCGAGCACGGCGAAGCGCAGTTCCGCGCGCTGGAGCGCGAGGTGATCGCCGCCCTGGCGGACGATCCCGCTCGCTGCCCGCAATGCGGCGAGCCGCGGCCGGCCGTGATCTCGACCGGCGGCGGCGCGCTGGTCGACGAACGCAACTACCTCGCGCTCCAGCGCGCGGGTGTGATCGTCTGCCTGAGCGCGCGGCCCGAGGTGATCGCGGCGCGCGTGCGGCGCGCTCCACATAAGCGGCCCAAGCTGCTTGAAGGCGGCAAACCTTTGGAAGCGCGAATCGCCGAACTGATGGAAGAGCGGCGCGCCGCCTATGCGCGCGCCGATTTCACTGTGGACACCTCCGACCTTTCGGTCGCCCAGTCGGCCGAACGCGTGCTGGAAGTCTTCGGCCGACACCGCAGGAGCGCCCATCGATGCGCACCTTCCGCGTAGAACTCGGCAGCGACGCGCATCCGGTGCACGTCGGCGCCGGCGCGCTCGACCAGACGGGGCGGCTCGCGCGCGAGGCGAGGCTTGCCGCCGGACGCGCGCTCATCGTCACCGATTCCAACGTCGCACGGCTGTATGGCGAGCGCGCCGCCGCCTCGCTCAAGGCGGCCGGCTTCGCACCGCGAACCCTGGAGGTCGCGGCGGGCGAGCAGAGCAAATCGTTCGCCACGCTGGAGCGGGTCTACGACGCGATCGTGGACGCGGAACTGGATCGAAGCGGCGCTGTGTTCGCGCTGGGCGGCGGCGTGGTCGGCGATCTGGCCGGCTTCGCCGCCGCAACTTACATGCGCGGCGTGGCACTGGTGCAAATTCCGACCACGATGGTCGCGCAGGTCGACTCGGCGCTGGGCGGCAAGACCGCGATCAATCATCCGCGGGCGAAAAATCTGATCGGCGCGTTCTACCAGCCGCGGCTCGTCGTGGCCGACGTCGCGACGCTCGATAGCCTGCCCGAGCGCGAGTTCCGCGAGGGCCTCGCCGAGGTCATCAAGTACGGTGCGATCATGGATGCGCCGATGGTCGAGGCGCTGGAGCTTGGGCTCGACGCGATTTTGCGCCGCGACCCCGCGGCGCTGGAGGAAATCGTCGCGCGATCGCTGCATCACAAGGCCACCGTGGTGGCGAGCGACACGCGCGAGGGCGGGCTGCGCAAGATCCTCAACTACGGCCACACGGCGGGCCATGCGCTCGAGACGTCGTCGGGCTACGGCAATTTTCTTCACGGCGAGGCGGTCGCGATCGGGATGGTCGCGGCGGGAAGACTCTCGCAAGCGTTCGCGGGTTTCAGCGCCGCCGAGGCCGAACGGCTGGAGCGGCTAATCGCGCGGGCGGGATTGCCGACCGCGATGCCGGTGGGATGGCGCGGCGAGGAGTTCGTGCGTGCGATGCGGCTGGACAAGAAGCGCGCGGGCGACGGAGTCGAATTCGTGTTGCTCGATCGGCTGGGCCACGCGCTGACCCGCAAGCTCAGTTTTGCCGAGATTCTCGCGCACCTCGGCTGACCCTAGCCGCCCGGTTCGCAGGCCTCATTCGCGCGCGCCGCGCGCTCATCCCTTGCGCTGCATCAATTTGACGCGGCCCAGGAACTTGGGGCGGATGAGCACCGTCTCCAACGGCAGTACGCTCATCGCGAGCAGTCCGTTGAACGCCATCACCAGCGCCAGCATCAGGCCCATCTCGGCCAGGAAACGCAGTTCGGACAGGAAGTACCAGGGCAGCACGCCCAGCACCATCGTGAACGCGACGAAGAAAGTCGCCTCGCCCGTGGTAAAAACCGCGCGCGTCACCGCGGCCTGCACGTCGCCGTCGGCCGCGCCCTGGAATTCCTCGCAGATGCGGCTCAGCAGGTAAATCCCGTAGTCGATACCGACGCCGAGTCCGACCGCGACCACCGGCAGCGTGTTGACGTCGAGTCCCACCCCGCGCAGATACATCACCGAGTCGGTGGCGAACTGCGCGAACAATAACGGCACCAGCAGCATCGCCGCCGCCACGCCCGAATGGTACGTCAGCACGCACATCACGAAGATGGTGGCGAGCAGGTAGAGCAGGATTTTGAGATCGGCCGCGCGCACCACGTGGTCGAGCGCATATTGCAGCGCGACCGAGCCGGTGGCGAGCCGGATGCGGTAGACCGACGAGGGCTTGGGCTGCACCTCGGCGATCGCGCGCTCCGCCTGCGCCATCGCTTCGTCCACGGTGCCGGCGCGCAGGTCCTTGTACCAGAGCACGACGTCGCCGTTGGTGCCGTTGGGCTGGATTATGTTGCTGAAGTTTTCCAGCGAATGCCCGGTGCGGGTCCAGAACAGGTACGCGCCGACGTCATGGCCGGTAAGATCGATCGGCAGCCACTTGGGATTGCCGCCGCGCAGGATCAAGCCGGTATATGGGATGTAGTCGGCGAGCGAGAGCGTGGCGACGGCGCCGTGGTTGCGCTCGATGGCCTTTTGGAAGCGGAGCATCGAGTCGTAGACCTCGGGACGGTAGAGTGCGCGCGGGATCTTGCCCTCCCACACCACGTTCAGCGTCGCGGTGCCGGCGAGGTTGCGGTTGATCTCGCGCTCGGCGACGTTGAACTCGTTGTCGGGCCACAGCAGCGGACTGCCGATCGTGACGTTGCCGACCGGACGGCTCATCGCGAGAAATGCGAGCAGCGCCGCCACCGGGACCGCGATCACGGTCGTGACGATCCGAGCGCGCGGCGTCAGCAGCCCCGCCAGCGCCCGCTGCACCGGCTCAATAAGCCGCGTGCTGAGTGAGGGAACCTCGTGGGTGATGAAAACGCTTACGTCCCTGGGCGGCGGCAGAATCGCCAGCAGCACCGGCGTGAGCAGCACGGCCGAAGGGATGATCAGCAGCGACCAGGTGCCGCACAGCACGCCGAGCTTCTGAATTATCGGAATCGGGGCGAGGCAAATCATATAGAGTCCGGCGACATCGCACATGATGCCGAGGAAGGCCGGCGCGAACATCGAGGCCAGCGCGCCCGCCGCGCCCGCCACGCGCTCGTGAGTCTCGTAGAGGATTTCGTAGTAGCGGCGCGTGATCTGCAGCGAGTGGCTGAGCGCGCGCGCCATCAGCAGCACCGGCACCACCACGGTGAGCGGCTCGAGGTTCAGCCCCAGCCAGCCGCCCGCGCCGAGCCCCCAGATCGTCGACACGGCGGCGGCGATGATCGGCGTGAGCGCCCCGGCGAGGCTCCGCATGTAATCGACGTGGGCCCCGATGATGAGCGCGAGCGAGAGCAGGAAAATCCACATCGCCTGGTGCCCGTAGCGGTAAACCCATGCGATGAGCATCACGCGCCCGGCCGTGTAGAACACGATATTGGGGTCGCCCTGGGCCGCGAGCATCTTGTGCACGCGCTGGAAGACATCGCCGTAGTCGAGTCCCTGCTCGAAGAAGGCGGCCTCGATCAGCGTCGCCTTCTCGTCGGGCGAGACCAGAATTCCGGTAACCCCGGCGGCGTGGCGCGCGCGCTCCTGCACGGCCATCGCGTCGGCCTGGGTGGCGGGAATCTTGTTGGTCATCACCGGCTCGGAACTGAGGCCGGGCGGTGTCGGCCGGATTACGCGAACTTTCTCGCTCGCGATCGAGGTCAGGGTTACGTGATCGATACCCGGCACCAGGTCGAGGTCGCGCGTGATCCGCCAGATCCTGGCCAGCGTCTGGGGCGTATAGATCGTGCCGTGCTTGACCTCGAGCAGGATTTCAACCGTGGCCGGCTTGCTGAAGCTCTGGTAGCGCTTGAAGACGTCGGTGACGCGGTTGTGCGCCGGGATCAGGTCGGCAACCGAGGTTTGGGCCTGGAAACTGCGCGCGATGCGCACGACGCCGACGCAAAAAAAGGCGGTCAGCGCCACGTACACGGCGATGACCTGCCACCGCCAGTGGAGCAAAAAATCAGCAGTCTTCTGACCCATGGATAGCATAGTCAAGACCGATCGTTTCGCGGCGGGCGTGCCATCCGACCAAACCGGCCCGATCAAGTCAAGCTGGCTTTCGTCGTCAGCATTAGCGGCGCGCGTCGCACTTGGCGTGCGAAGTTGTGCACAACCTTTCGAGGTTTGTTGATAGTCATAATCCGCTCGAATGTTTACATTAAGCGGACGGTGTATAAAATCGCGCGTCACCTGGAAACAGGGCGCGGATGGCGCAGGTGGAGATTTTTTTCGGCCATCCGCCCTTCACACATCTGAGCGGTCTCATCAAAGCCGCCGGCTCAGGCGCGCGTAATACTCACAGGGGTAGGGATGAAAAATCACGATTTCAATCGAGCGGCGGCGGGTTTCGAGGCGGTCGCACGGCGCGTGATGACCGTGCAGGACGTCTCGGCCTACCTGCGGGTACATCCGTCGACCGTTTACCGGCTGCTCAAGCGCAACGAGTTGCCGGCTTTCCGGGTCGGCAGCGACTGGCGCTTCAATGTCGAAGCGATCGACCGTTGGCGATCGGAGATGGAAGCGGGCGCTCAAGTGCTCGACAAATAGGGCGACCGACCCGCCGTCGGACTTGTCGCTGAGAGCGCAGCGGGCCCCTCGAGCTACTGCTCGAAGTAGTTGCGTGGGTTCTCGACCATCAGCGTCTGGATTTTTTCCGCGCTGACCCCTGCTTCGCGCAACGCGGGCAGAATGTTCTTGAAAATGTGCGTCGGCTGCCAGTTGCGGATTCCCTGTTCAATCTCGGGCGTCAGGTCCAGGCCGCGCCCGAGCCAGCACGCGACCGAGTCGTGCGACAGCACGATCTGCTTCTCGAAACCGATGCCTAAAAGCCCGATCAGCGCGGCCAGCCGCAGCCGGTCGGGATGCAGAAAATCCAGCCCGAAGCGATCGAAGCCCAGGTAGCATCCGCGATCGAGCATGTCGGTGTGGTAGCGCAGGTCCGACGCGCCGCAGCTATGGCCGACGATCACGTGCTTGAGGTCGACACCTTCGGAGGCAAAAATGTCGAGCTGCTCGCGGCCCATCGTCCCCTCGTCGGTGTGGGTGGTGATCGGCGCGCCGGTTTTGAGATGCGCGCGGGCCGCGGCGCGCAAGCACTTTTCCTCGTACTCGGTGATCTTTTCCTTGGAGGTCGCGCACTTGATGACTCCGGCCTTCACCCCGGTGCGGGCGATTCCTTCGGTCAGCTCGGCCACGTAGACGTCGGCTATTTCGCCGACCGGACGCTGCTTGAAGTAGGCGGTGTTGCCAAGGTCTTCCTTGTAAAGGCCGGTCGCGCAGATTAGCTGAACGCCGGCCGCGCCGGCCGCCTCGGCCATGAAGTTCACGTCGCGTCCGATGTCCATCGGGCACGGGTCGAGGAAGGTGCCCAGGCCGAGGTCGCGCAATTCCTTGAGCCGGTCGGTCGCGAACTTGAGCGCCTGCTTGCGCTCGAAGCGGGGCGCCGTGCAGTCGAGTTCCCATCCGCCCCATCCGACCATCAGATGCTCGTGCATCAGCGTGGTGCCGAGTTTGTCGGCGGTGGTTGTGCCGGTAACGGTGTTGATCGTTTTCATGGATCGCACCCCCGCTCCGTGCCGGCGCGGCGGCCGGATGGAGCATCGCAAAACTAACCTCAGGGTCGCGCCTGGGTCAAACGCATCGACGCCGCGGAACCGCGCACTCGCCGGGCACGCGCTCGCTCGCGCGCTGCGCCCGGTCAGGCCTCGGCGTCGTGCGAGAACACGGCGTGGATGAGGATGATCGCCACCCCGATTGTGATTGCGCTATCGGCGATATTAAACACCGGGTAGCTCCACGAGTAGTAATGGACGTAGATGAAATCGACGACGCGGCCGCGCACGGCGCGGTCCAACAGGTTGCCCGCCGCGCCCCCCATAATCAGCGCAAAGGCGGCCGATATCGCCGGCGGACGCGCGCCGCGCGCGAGCAACACCCCGAGCACTATTACAGCGGCGGCGGCGAGCCCGTCGAGCATCAGCCCGCGCACCGCAGGCGGCAGGGTCGCAAACAGGCTGAACGCGGCGCCCGAATTCAACGTGTAGGTTATCGCGAGCCAGTGCGGCACCAGGTCGATCTGCGCGAAGAGCTGGAGATGCCGCACGATATAGAGCTTGACCAACTGGTCGAGCACGAACACCGGCAGCGCGACTAGACCCAGCATCGTGCCGAACCGGCGCCAATCCATCGCCGTGCCCGCACCGCCCGCGGCTGGCGCCGACACTTGCAACCGGGCAGGCCTCACGCGTTCAACGCCTGTACTACCGCGCGGCATCGTGGGTCCAGGTCGGAGCCTGAATCGTCATCGAAGTACATCCAGCAACGCTGGCACTTGCGCCCCGGCGCGCGCCGCCCCACCACGACCAGCGGCGGGTCGGCCGAAACGCGTCCGTAAACCCCGTCGAAATTGAAGGCCTCGGCGCCGTTGGCTTTGCGGCGCAGATCCTCGGCCTCGCGTGCCTCGAGCGGCGCGACTTGCGAAACGATGAACAGCTCCTTGAGTGCGCCGCGATGACGCGCGAGCGTCTCGGCCAAAGCGCCGTCCTCGGCGCCGGCCGCGCCGATTTCCACCGCGGCCTCCAGCGGTGCGCCGATCGTCCCCGCCTGGCGCATCGTCTCGAGTAGCTTGAGCGCCTCGGCGCGCACCTTGAGCAGGCGCTCCCAGTGCGCTTCCAGTTCCGCGTCGCGCCACTCGGCGACGGGCGGAGCGAGCGTCAGCAGATGAACGCTCGCCGCGCGCTCGCCCGGCATGTGCGAATAAATCTCGTCGGCGGTGAACGGGACCAGCGTCGCGAGCATCCGCACCAGCGCATCGATTACGTGATAAAGCGCGGTCTGCACCGAGCGGCGCTCGGGCGAAGCGGCGGCCGCGCAATACAGCCGGTCGCGCGCGACGTCGATATAGAGCGAACTCAGGTCGACCACGACGAAATTGATGATCGCGTGGTAAGCGGCCTGGAAATCGTACTCGTCGAAGGCGCGGCGCACGTCGGCCTTCAGCCGTTCCAGGCGCGCCAGGATGTAACGATCGAACTCGGTCATCGATTCCGGCGGCAAGGCGTCGCGCGCCGGATCGAAGTCGGCGAGATTGCCCAGGATGTAACGGCAGGTGTTGCGAATTTTGCGATAGGCCTCCGCGACCGCCGTGTAGACCGTGTCGCCCAGCGCGATTTCCGTGGTGTAATCGAGCGAGGCATACACCAGGCGCAGTACGTCGGCGCCGATTCGGTTAACCGCGTCGGCCGCGTCTTCGGAATTGCCGAGCGACTTCGACATCTTGCGCCCCTGCTCGTCGACCGTCAGCCCGTGACTTATCACGGCGCGAAACGGCGCATGACCGCGCTCGGCGACCGCGCACGCCAGCGACGAGCCGAACCATCCGCGCGCCTGCTCGACGGCTTCGAGGTAGGCGTCGGCCGGCCACGCATCAAGGCGCTTGCGGAGCACCGCGGCCTGCGAGCAGCCCGAATCGAACCACACGTCCAGCACGTCCTCTTCCTTCTCGAACCCGGTGCCCTGGCACTCTTCGCACTTGAGCCCGGGCGTGACGAAGTCCGCCGCCGGACGGCTGAACCACGCATCCGAGCCTTCGCTTTCGAAGATTCGCTCCGCCGCGCCCATCACCTCGTCGTACAAGCCGACGTGGCCGCAGGCGCCGCACTTGAGCGCCGGGATCGGCACGCCCCATGCGCGCTGGCGCGAGAGACACCAGTCGGGCCGCATCTCGGTCATGTTGCGAATCCGGTCGCGCGACCACGCCGGAATCCATTGCACGGCGTCGATTTCTTCGATCACCCGCTGACGCAGTCCGTCATGATCGATCCGCATGAACCATTGCTCGGCGGCGAGGAAAATCAGCGGATTCTTGCAGCGCCAGCAATGCGGATAGCTGTGCGAAAACTTGAGCGAATAGAGCAGCGCGCCGGTCGCGCGCAATTTTTCGACGATCGAGTCGTTGGCCTCGAACACGTTCCGCCCCGCCCACTCGCCGCCGTCGGCGGTGAACTTCCCGGCCGTGTCGACCGGCGTAAACGGCTTGAGCCCGTACTGCGAGCCCACCACGAAATCTTCGTAGCCATGTCCCGGCGCCGTATGCACCAGGCCGGTGCCGGCGTCGGCTGTAACATGGTCGCCGTACATCAGCTTGACGTCGCGGGCGACGAACGGATGGCGAAAAATATCCTGCCCGTCGAGCGACTTGAGCGCTTCGCGATCGAGCGGGAGGCTTTTTTCGACCGCGAGCGAGCATTCCTTCTCGACCGCCTCGGCCAGCCGCGCGGCGACCACGTAGTAGCGCTCGCCCGCCTTGAGCGCGACATAATCGAACGTCGGGTTAAGGCTGATTCCCAGGTTGGCGGGGAGCGTCCAGGGCGTGGTGGTCCAGATCACGGCGAAGAGTTTGCCGGCCTTGTGCGCCGCGGTGAGTTCCGCACCATCGGAGTGATTCGCGGCGAGCGCCGCCGCGTCGCGCAGATTCGCGTTGAAGGCGAACGCGACGTAGATCGACGGCGAGACGTGCTCGCGATACTCGACCTCGGCCTCGGCCAGCGCCGTGCGATCGGCGAAGCACCAGTGCACCGGGCGCAGGCCGCGATAGACGTAGCCGCGCTCGACCAGGTTGCGCAACACGCCGATCTCCGCCGCGTCGTAGCTGGGGTCCATCGTGATGTAGGGGTGAAACCAGTCGCCGATACATCCCAGGCGCATGAAATCCTTGCGCTGGAGGTCGATCCATTTCTCGGCCTCGATCCGACACAGGCGCCGCAGCTCGAGCTTGGGCATCGAGCGCGCCTTCTCGCCGAGATCGCGCGAGACTTTGAACTCGATCGGCATCCCGTGGCAGTCCCATCCGGGCACGAACGGCGTGCGGAACCCCATCATCGCGCGCGAGCGCACGACGAAATCCTTCAACACCTTGTTGAGCGCCGTGCCCATATGAACGCGGCCGTTGGCGTAGGGCGGGCCGTCATGCAGGACCCAGGCGGCGGCGTCCTTGCGCTCGGCGAGCAGAGTTTCGTAGAGCCGGATTTCCTCCCAATGCTTGAGCATCTCGGGCTCCCGCCTGGGTAGATTCGCCTTCATCGGGAAGTCGGTCCGGGGAAGCTTCAGAGTGGTCTTGTAATCAGTCGCTTTGTGTTCGGTCTCGGCCACAGGCAAGACGGCCGGCGTCGAAAGTAGGCGCGCCGGCCCCTCCACATATCGTTATATCGTATCTGGCTACGCGATTCGTATCTGGCTGCGCGGGCGCTCACGATCGCGCACAGAGATTAACGTAACACGTGGGCGCGTGCGAGCGTGGCTCCGCCGGACCCATCCGATTGCCTCGCGGCGCTGACGATTCGCGCTTACTTGAAGATCTCGCGGAAAAAATCCTTCATCGCCTGCCACGAGTGATGGTCCGCTTCCTCGTTATACGCGAGCGCGGCGATGTGGTACCGGCCGGCATTGGGATTGGTGAAGCTGTGCCTGGCACCGCCGTAGACGTTGAACTGCCAATCGGCCCGGGCCTTGCGCATCTCGTCCTCGAACGCCTGGATCTGCGCCGGCGACGTGAACGGATCGTCGGCTCCGTGGCAGGCCAGGATCCGCGCTTTCACCTGGCCCGGCCGGGCCGGATCCGTGGTGTCGTAGTGGCCATGAAAACTGACCACGCCGCTAACCTCGGCACCGCTGCGCGCGAGTTCCAGCACGGTGGCCCCGCCGAAACAATATCCGATCGCCGCGGTCTTACTCGGATCGACGCGCGGATCGCTCTTGAGCTTGGCGAGCGCGGCCGCGACCCGGGCGCGAAGCTCGGCGCGATCGCCCGCCTCCAAGGCATCCGCCCATTGGCCGGCCTGCTTTGGATCGGCGGTGACTCTGCCGCCGCCATAGATGTCGACCGCCATCGCGACGTATCCCAGTTGGGCCAGCATCTTCGCCCGCATCTTCGGATAGTCGTTGAGCCCCCACCATTCCGGTATCACCAGCACACCGGGCCGCTTGCCGCTTAGGCTATCGTCGTAGGCGATGAAACTATGCGCTTCGACCTGGCCCTCTTTATAGGTGACGGCCTCGGTTTTGATCGCCGCGCGCGCCGCGCCGGCGATCGCGACAAGAAATGCGGTCGTCAGTACCGCGCTGACGATTTTCATCCGTGCCATCCGCATGGTCGAGGTCTCTGCTATGCGGGAATTCAGCCGGTTACATAGCTCCAATCGCGGCGCGGAATCAAACAGAGATTCGGGGCGGCTAGATCATCGCTATTATGATGACGATCGCAATCGCCGCAAGGATCGCTCCCGGCAGCACGAAAGCGCCCAGCGCGCGCCAGGCCGAAAAACGATGCACCTCGCCTACACATTGCAGCATCAGGATGAACGACCAGATCCAGATGATTGTCTCGACCCCACTCATTGGCGTAAACAGACTCGCCGCGGCTCCGGCCCAGCCGTTGGCGGCTGGCATCGAGGGGACCACGGCCTGCCAAACTCCGCTGCTCGCAAGGATTAGCAGCGTCACGATGGAGAGGCAGATCTGCGGCACCCCGGACCAGGCCAGCGCCGCCCGCAGCGTGAGCGCGTTGCCGACGCCGCCGAGCACGCGGCCGCTCCAGTCGATCGTTAACGCGGTCGTGTAGAGCCCCAGTATCCCAAACGCCGCACCCAGAAATGGGCTCGCCAAAGTCAGGATCGGCAGGTACGGCACCAGGCTCGCGAGCAGCGGAGTGGCGGTGAAGGTAGGCGCCATCCCCAGCATGGAATTGAGCGTCGCCAGCGCGCCCGCCAGCCCCGCGAGCATGATCACCCGGCAGGTCGGGTCGCGATTGACGATCTCGCGAATCGTTTCCCGCGGGCTTATCCATATTGCGATCCAGGGATTGTCCAATATCGTCGCCAGACGGTCAGTCGTTCCTTGAGCGGTTCCAAGTGAAAGAATATCTGTTGTATGTCGTCGATGGCAGGGTCGATGGCAGGGTCGACGCGAACGTTTGCCGGCCGCATCGAGCTCATAGCGCCCGGCCTTGTAGTTTGAAAACGAATTCCCGCTCCCTTATCATCCCTGTTCGTACAACTTCCGCCGGCACTCTTTTTGGAAATCATGGCACTTAGAAAAGTCACTTTTTTCGACCACCCCGGCGTTGCCCTCGAACCCGTCGAAGAGGACGGCCAGGCCAAGCCCTGCGTCTTCGGCGTGCGATGGGTCAACCCGGACACCTTCGAAACGATCCGCGCGCGGGGCGGCCGGCGCACCGGCCCCACCGGCGAAGTGGTCAAGGAGATAAGCCCGACGCGCGATCTGAGCCCGTTCGAGCCAGGCCAGGGGCCGATCGAAATCGAGGGACTCGCCAAGGCGCCGGCCAGGGTGGACCAATGAACGAGCGCGGCGCGCTGGCCGGCCTGCGCGTCCTCGATCTCACCGACCTCAAAGGGCATCTGTGCGCCCGCCTGCTGGCAGACATGGGCGCCGACGTGATCAAAGTTGAGCCGCCCGGCGGCGACTCGGCGCGGCGAGTCGGGCCGTTCGTCGACGACCGTCCGCATCGCAACCGCAGCCTGTTCTTCTGGTTCTACAACCTCAACAAGCGTTCGTTGACGCTCGACCTTGGCCATCCCCAGGGCGCGGCCATCCTGCGGCGGCTCGCCGAGGGCGCCGACGTCGTAGTCGAAAGCTTTAAGCCGGGCGAGATGGCGCGGATGGGCCTTGGATGGGACGTGTTGCACGCGCTTAACCCGGCGCTGGTCCTGTGCTCGATCGCGCCGTTCGGCCAGAGCGGCCAGTATAGCGGGTACGAGGCCGACGACAGCGTGCTGACGGCGATGTCCGGGATGCTCTACGTCAATGGCTTTCCCGACGCCGCGCCGGTGCGGCCGCTCGGCTTGCAGGCGTACCACTCCGCGTCGTACTACGGCGCGATCGCCACGATGTGCGCGCTGCTTGCCCGCGACTCGTCGGACGAAGGCCAAGGGGAAGGCCAATGGATCGACCTGAGCATGCAGGAGGCGACGGCGTCCGCGGTCGAGCATGTCGCGGCGAACTACTTCGGCACCGGTGAGATCGAACGGCGGCGCGGCACGCTGCACTGGAGCCGCTTCTTTCGGGTCGCGCGATGCCGCGACGGGTACGTGATGCATTGCACGCTGGGCGATTGGACCTCGCTGCTCGAATGGGTCAATGGCGACGGCAAGGCGCGGAATCTTACCACCGACCTGACCGCTCCCGAGTGGGAGGACGTCGCCAAGCGGCGCGCGGACGCCGAGCATCTGTTCGACGTTCTCGACGAGTGGGTCAAGGACTACTCGCGCGACGAGCTGCTGGAACGCGCGCAACTCCTGCGCCTGCCCTACGCCTCGGTGCGCGACCCCGAAGCCCTGTTCGACGACGAGCAGTTGCTCGCGCGCGGCTATTTCCACGAGGTCGAGCATCCCGAGCTCGGCCGCACGTTCCGCTATCCCGGCGCGCCTTACCTCTTCACCGGCTCGCCGTGGCGCGTGACGCGGCGCCCGCCGCTGGTCGGCGAGCATAGCGGCGAAATCCTCGGTGGCGAGCTCGGGATGAGTGCGCAGGAACTCGCCGCACTGGCCGCCGAGGGAGTGATCTGACCATGGCGCGGATGGCGCTCGAGGGCGTGCGAATCCTCGATTTCACCTGGGTAGTCGCCGGACCCGTGGCGACGCGGATTCTCGCCGACCAGGGCGCCGAGGTGATCAAGATCGAGCGCGGCGACGAAAATACGATGAGCGTGCTCGGCCCGCGGCGCACCGGACTGCAGGGCGAACTGCATCGCAACAAGCGCTCGGCCGCGATCAACATGACCAAGCCGCGCGGCCTCGAGCTCGCGCGCCGCCTCGCCGCGATGAGCGACCTGGTGATGGACAACTTCTCGGCGCGCGTGATGCGGATGTGGGGGATGGACTACGCGAGCCTGGCGAACATCAAGCCCGACATCATCAGCATCAGTATGTCGGGGCTGGGACATACCGGGCCGCGCTGCAACTACGTGAGCTACGGGCCGACGCTGCACGGGCTCGCGGGATTCACGCGCATGATGGCGGATTCGCGCGGCGAGCCAGCCGGCTACGGCTACTCGTACGCCGACATGGCCGGCGGCTACAGCGGCGCGCTGGCGGCGCTGATCGCGCTGTGGCATCGCAAACGCACCGGGCGCGGCCAGTTCGTCGATCTCTCGCAGTTCGAGGCGCTGGCGAGTCTGGCCGGGCCGGCACTGCTCGACATCTCGGTCAACGGCCGCACGCAGGAGCCGCCCGGATGGCGCTCGCAGGAGGCGCTCGCAGCGCCGCACGGCGCGTACCGAGGCCACCCGCGGGGCGACGACGATGATCGCTGGATTGTGATCGCGGTGCGCTCGCAGGCCGAGTGGGAGCGCTTCTCGCGCGCTATCGGCAATCCCCCATGGGTAACAGATCCAAAATTCCGCACGCTGTACCTCCGGATGCGCAACCGCGAGCAACTCGACGCGCATGTCGCGCGATGGGCCGCCACGGTTGACGCCGACGCCGCGATGACCCTGTTGCAGCGCGCCGGTGTCGCCGCCGGCGTGGCGCTCAACGGCGCCGACCTCGCCGCCGACCCGCACCTGGCCGAGCGCGGCTTCTTCGCCCCGGTCAAACTTCCCGATAACAGTTCCACCCGGCTGACGGGGGTGCCGATGCGGCTTTCGGCGACGCCCGGATCGGTTCGCACGGTGGCGCCCGAAGTCGGCGAGGACAACGACTACATCCTGGGCGAGCTGCTGGGGTTGGGACGCGCCGAACGCGCGGAACTCGTCGCCGAGGGCGCGGTCTGGGGCTGATCGTTTCACTGCCGCGGCGCGCGCGAGGTTGCGGCGACGAATCGGTGAATTAGTGCAAATTCACCAACCCGCTCGCGCACTGGCCCAAAGCGCTATTGCGCCCGCGCGCCCATCGGCATGTACTTAGGCATCTTCGTTAGCCGCTGTGGAAAAACAGTGGAGCATCGGAGCGTGCAGTAGCGCGTGTCAGCCAGCGTTCTCTCAAGCGCACTTGCGGGGGTGGATGCCTTCCCGGTCGAAGTCGAGGTTGATATCTCGGGCGGAGTGCCGCAGCTCAGGACGGTCGGCCTGGCCGAGGGCGCGGTCCGCGAGGCCCAGGAGCGGGTCAAGGCGGCGATCAAGAATTCCGGCTACGAGTTTCCCAACCGCAAGATAACCATCAACCTTGCGCCGGCCGACACCCGCAAGGAGGGCTCGTCGTTTGACCTGCCGATTGCGCTCGCGATCCTGGCCGCCAACACCGGCGCGCTCAACGCCGAGCGGATGCGCAATTACCTGATCCAGGGCGAGCTTGCGCTCGACGGCCGCATCAAGGGAATCCGCGGCGCGCTGCCGAGCGCGCTGCTTGCGCGCTCGAAACATTATGCCGGCATCATCCTGCCGCGCGAAAACGCCGCCGAGGCCTCGGTCGCGAGCAACGGCACGGCGGTGCTGGGCGTCGAAACTCTGCGCGACACGGTCGATTTCCTCGAGGGGTTGCGCGAGATCGAGCCGTACGCCTCCAACGTCGGCGACTTGTTCACCGCCGCGAGCCACTACGACGTCGATTTCAGCGAAGTGCGCGGCCAGGAGCAGGCCAAACGCGCGCTCGAGGTCGCCGCCGCCGGCGGGCATAACGTCCTGATGGTCGGGCCGCCCGGTTCGGGCAAGACGATGCTGGCCAAGCGGCTGCCGACCATCCTCCCCGCGATGACCTTCGAGGAAGCGATCGAGACCTCCAAGGTGCACAGTGTGGCGGGCCTGATGGACGGGCGGGCGCTGATCGCGACCCGTCCCTTCCGCGCCCCGCATCACACCATCTCCGACGCCGGACTAATCGGCGGCGGCACGGTGCCGCGTCCCGGCGAGGTCAGCCTCGCCCACAACGGAGTGCTCTTCCTCGACGAGTTGCCCGAGTTCCGCAAGAACGTGATCGAGGTCCTGCGCCAGCCGCTGGAGGACAACCGCATCACCATCGCGCGCGTGATGGGCACCATGACCTTTCCGGCGAGCGTGATGCTGGTGGCGGCGATGAACCCGTGCCCGTGCGGCTTCTACACCGATAGCCAGCACGAATGCACCTGCGTGCCGCTGATGATCCAGCGCTACCGATCGCGCATCTCGGGGCCGCTGCTCGACCGCATCGACATCCACGTCGAGGTACCGGCGGTCAAGTACCGCGAGCTGACCGCACGCACGCCGGGCGAGACCTCGGCGGCGATACGCGAGCGGGCCAACCGGGCGCGCGAGATCCAGCTCGAGCGCTTCGCCGGCACGCGGGTCTTCTGCAACGCGCAGATGGGCGCGCGCGAGCTGCAGAGCCATTGCCAGGTCGAAGCAGCCGGCGAGCGGCTGCTCGAGCTTGCGATCAACCGGCTGGGCCTTAGCGCGCGCGCCTATACGCGCATCCTCAAGGTCGCGCGAACTTGCGCCGACCTCGACGGCGGCGGCGCGATCGAGGCGCCCCACGTCAGCGAGGCAATCCAGTACCGCTCGCTCGACCGCCCCGCCCCGTAGGCGGCACCGCCGGCTCGTTCTCTTTATCGGCTTTTCGCTATCCCCGTCGTTTTCGGTATATCTGCTTAGACCATCGCGAGGCGCCTATCGAGCGCGCCGCCGCGGTCCAAGATGGCGACCGATCCGTTAGCCGAATTCCTGATTTCCCACGCGCAAGCGATCGTGCGCCTGCATCGGCGCGGCCACGCCGACGGCTTCGGCCTCACCCCGGCTGACCTCGGCATGGCGTCGCATCGCAGCGTCCGCGCGTGGAACTCCGCGGCCAAGCCGGCCGAGATCGACGAATACCTCGACCAACTCCGCGCCGACGATTTCGTGCTGGCGGTCGCCTGCGCGCATGGCCACGAGCGCGCGTGGGAGGGCTTCATCGAAAAATACCGGCCCGTGCTCTACGGCGCGGCGCACGCGTTGACCCGCGACGAGGCCGGCGCACGCGAGCTGACGGATTCGCTGTGGGCGGATTTGTATGGGATCGACCTGCGCGCGGGCGAGCGCCGCTCGCTGCTCGGCCACTATGGCGGACGCAGCTCGCTTGGGACCTGGCTGCACGCGGTGCTCGCGCGCCGTTTCGTTGATGTGACCCGCGCGGCGGCACGGACCAGGCCGCTGGAGAGCCGCCCCAACGAAGCCGCGACGGAGGGCGATCCGGCCGACCCCGATCGGTTTCGCTACGTGAGCGCGCTCAGCACCGCGCTTAGCGAGGCGCTCGGCGCGCTGGAGCCGCGCGACCGGCTGCGCCTGGGCTACTACTACCTGGAAAACCTCACGCTGAGGGATATTTCCCGGCTGCTCGGCGAACATCCCTCCAGCGTGTCGCGCAGGCTGCAGCAGACCCGCGGCGAGCTCAAGCGCCGGGTCGAACGCTCGTTGCGCCGCGAGCAACATCTGAGCGAGGAGCAAATCCGGCTGTGCTATGACTACGCGGCCGAGCAATGGCCGTTCGACCTGAGACGCGCGCTTTCGGAGTCGAAGTGAAGTGAAGCTCCACAAAAATTGCACGTTTTGGCGGTTGCTCCGTTCTAATCGGATGGGGTCCGATCATAGGGAGTTCCGGCTTGGCGCTCGATGATTTCGATGACCGTTTCGCGACCGCGGTCAAGCTCGCGCTTGACGCCTCGCGCAGCAGTGGCGACGACCCGTCGGACGCCGACGACGGCGCGGAATGTCCCCCGGCCGACGCGATTGCGTCCTACTACGAATACGCGCCGAATCGGGTCGAGCGCGCGCGCCTGGAAACCCACTTCTCCGGATGCGCGCGATGCCAGGGCACACTGGCGGCTCTGCTGCGCGCGGCGCCGACGGTCGACACGGCCTCCGCGGCGGCGGGATTCGGCGCGGCTGCGGCGCGCAGGGCGGCCTCCGACTCGACCGGCATCCGCGGTCGCTGGTTCGAAATCAGCCCCGCCTGGCGCATCGCCGGAACCACCGCGGCGGTCGCCGCGATGCTCGTGGTCGCCGTCGTCGCCGGCATACACGCGCACCAAAGCAGGATGCGGCGGGAGCGCGCACCGATGGTCGCCTTCAGCGCAGCGAGGCCGCATCGCCGCGACGAACCGCATCGCTCTTCGAGCGACAACGAGTTAGCGCTCAATGGCATCGGCGCGCTCGCGGCGCCCAAGGCGGCCACCGCGCCATCCGCTGGCGCCGCGAGCGCGCCGATGCGTGCAGCCTCCGGCGCTTCTCCGGGCACGTCTTCGGCCGCGCCTCCGGTTGCCGCTCCGCCAGCTTCGACCGGCGAGGCGACAACCAGCTCTTCCACGTCCGCAGAGCCTGCCCTTCCTTCCGAGGAGGCTGCGCCGCCGATGATGCCGTCGAATCCGGAGCAAAACGCGGCTGCCGAGGATCAGGCGGCCGCCGCCTTGGGCGCGTTGGCCGTCACGCCGGCTCCGGCCGCTACCACCGCACCATCAATTGCCGCGCCGGCCGCCGAGGCTTCGGCGGCGTCAGCCGCGACACCATTGGTTGCAACACCTCCGACCGCGGCTGGCGCGACCGCCGGCGAGTCGATGAGCACTCCGGCGGCGATCGCCGCCGCGCCGGTTGCTGGCGCTATCGGAACGGGGGCAGTCGGCGCATCTGTCGGAGCCATGACCGCGGCCAAGGCGGCCGCGACGCCCGCTTCGGAAACGGCGACGCGCCCTGCCGCGGCCGAAGCGCCGGGCGCTGTCAGCCAAACGCAACGGCAGGTTGCGGCGGCTGCGGCGCCGACCTCGCACCTGCGGCAGTTCCAGAACACGACCTTGCCTGCGGCACCGGTTCCGGCGACAACGCCGGAACTCTCCTCCCGTCGGGAGGCGTTACAGAAACGGGCGCAAGACCAACTCGCGAAGAAACAACTCGCACAACAGCGGCTCGCGCAGGAAAAGATCGCAAGGAACCAGCTAGCCGAAGAAAAGCGCCGGGCGGAACTGGCGCGGCAAGCGGAACAGAGAGCGCGCGAGGCCGAGCTCCAACGGCAAATTAAACTGGCGCAGCGGAAATCGGCAGCTCCGGTCCGTATGCAGATGCCAGCCGCTCCGCCCCTTGCGGCTCGCTCGAACGCCGGCAACCAAATCGCGATGGCGGAGCGTCCGGTCGCCAGTGCGCCGGCGGTGGCGACGATGACTCGCGGCATACCAGTTGCGCCGCACGCGCTCCTCATCTCGCCCGCGGATCATTCGATCTACTGGTCGCTGCAGAACTCCGGCGTGGTATACCGCAGCAACGATCGCAAGAGCTGGACGCCGGAGTTCACCGGCCTGCCGGCCGATCTGCTGGCCGGCATCGCCCCCTCGGACCGCGTATGCTGGGCGGTCGGCCGCAAGGGCGTCATCCTGCTGACCACGGACGGGATACATTGGGAGCGCGTCAACTCGCCCACGTCCTCCGACGTTATCGGGATCACCGCCGCCAGCAAGGACGTAGCCACCATCTTCACCGCGAGCGGCGTGACCTACAGCACTTTCGACGGCGGCAGCAACTGGGAGCCGGCCAACTGAGCCGGGCGCCGCGCGCGGCCTGAGCGGCGGGCCGCGAAAAATCGCGCGCCAGGAATTTTTACTCGAGCGACACCTGCTCAGGGGAATCCCCGCTCAAAAGAATCCTGCATCAAAAAAATCCCGCACAAAGAAATTCTGCACAAAGAAATTCTGCAAAAGATCGCGGCCCCCTCCGTTCCAAGCTTCGAGGAACGCAAGCATGGGGCGCGGCGCGATCGCGGTTTCCGCTGATTCACTGGCGATGGATGAGCCGCCGAGGCCGGCGGCCATCGATGGATTCACGTCGAGCGCCGCGGCGCTGGCGCCGCGCGACCCGCGGATTCTCCAGATAGCGTTCCTCGCAGTGCTGCTCGCGGCCGGCGCATATTTGCGCGACTTCAGCCTGCGCCCGGCGCAAATCGCACTGACCTTCGCCGCGGCACTCAGCATCCAGCGCCTGCTCGACCGGATTAGCCGCAAGCCCGCGCCGAGCCTGCTGAGCGCCACGATCACTTCGCTCAGCCTGACCCTGCTCCTGCGCGCGGACAATCTGTGGGCGCTGCCGGCGGCGGCGATTTTTGCGATCGCCTCGAAGTTCATCCTGCGCGTGCACGGCAAGCATCTGTTCAACCCGGCCAATTTCGGGGTCGGCGCGGCGCTGCTGGTGTTGCCGGGCACCTGGATTTCGCCCGGCCAGTGGGGCAGCGACGTGGCGCTGGCGGGATGGCTGGTGGTGCTGGGCGCGACGGTCGCGAGCCGTGCGCGGCGCGCGGACATCAGTTGGATGTTTTTGGTTTTCTATCTCGGCGCGCTGGCGATGCGCGTAGCGTGGCTCGGCCAGCGCTGGGCGGTGTGGACGCATCAGCTCGGTAGCGGCGCGCTGCTGCTGTTCGCGTTCTTCATGATTTCGGATCCGATGACCACGCCAAGCCATCTCAAAGGCCGCGCCGCGCACGCCGCGATGGTGGCGGCGATCGCCTACGCGTGGGGCTTCGGCCTGTTCCGCACCAACGCGATCCTGTGGGCGCTGTTCGTCGCGTCTCCGATGGTGGCGCTGTGGGACTGGCTATGGCCGGCACCCAAATTCGATTGGACATCCGCACGAGGAAGCATCAACGGGCAAGGAGGCATCGATGGTATCGACAACATCGGTATCGAGGACTTCAGAATCGAGCAGATGGGTATCGAGAACATCCCTAAATCTGCCGCGGCTCCGACGGACGAGGAGAGCACTGTCGCCGATGCTGGCGCTCGGCGCGTTGACGGCCGCGATATTGGCGTTATGGCCGCCGGCTGAGGCGGGGGCGTTCTGCGGCTTTTACGTGGGCCGCGCCGGCGCGCAGCTTTACAATCACGCTTCCCAGGTCGTGATGGTGCGTGACGGCGATCGCACCGTGCTTAGTCTGATGAACGACTACCAGGGCGAGCCCGAGGAGTTCGCGCTGGTGATCCCGGTGCCGGTGGTTTTGCAACGGGGCCAGATCCATATTGGCAACCGCGAACTCTTCCAGCGCATCGACAGCTACAGCGCGCCGCGCCTGGTCGAGTATTACGATCCCAGCCCGTGTCCGTTGCCGATGCCGGAGATGCAGATGGGTATGAGGGCGGAAGCGCCGGCCAGTGCGTTTAGCTCGACGGCCGCGCGAAAAGATGCGCAGGCACTCGGCGTGACGGTCGAGGCGCAATACACGGTCGGCGAGTACGACATCGTGATTCTCTCGGCCACGCAATCCGACGGACTCCAGACCTGGCTCGGGCAAACCGGGTACCACATTCCGGCGGGTCTCGGCGCGGCGCTTGCGCCCTATATCCGTCAGGGGATGAAGTTTTTCGTCGCGCGAGTCAACCTCAAGGAGCATCAGCGCACCGGGCTCAGCTATCTGCGGCCGATCCAGTTCGCTTTCGAATCGCCCAAGTTCATGCTGCCGATTCGCCTCGGGATGATTAACGCCAACGGGCCGCAGGACTTGATCGTGTACGTGCTGTCGCGCGAGGGCCGGGTCGAAACCACCGACTATCGCACGGTGAAAATGCCGAGCGGGATGGACGTGCCCGAGTTCGTGCAGGACCAGTTCGGCAAGTTCTACCAGGCGATGTTCGACCAGCAGGTCAAACGCGACGAGATGCGCACCGTGTTCACCGAATACGTGTGGAACATGGGATGGTGCGATCCGTGCGCCGCGCCCCCGCTCAGCCGCGAGGAGTTGGGCGCGCTCGGCGTCTTCTGGCTCGACGATAATTCGCAAACCGGGCCGCAGGGCGGGCCGCAACCCGGGATGCCGATGATGAACCGGCCAATTTTCCCGATGCCCGCGGCCGGCCCGACGCAGGTGATCCTGACCCGCCTGCACGTGCGCTACTCGGCCGCGACTTTTCCCGAGGACCTGACCTTCCAGGAGACCCAGGACCAGGAAAATTTCCAGGCGCGCTACGTCATCCGCCATCCCTGGACCGGATCGCCCGACGCGTGCTCGGCCGCGCCTGGTTATTTCGCGGAACTGCGGCATCGGCACGAAACCGACGCCGCCACGCTCGCCGACCTGACCGGATGGGACCTCGCGGGCGTGCTCAAACAGGTCGGGCTTAGCCCCGACGATCGTCCGGCGCCGTGGTGGCGGCAGTTGTGGGGCTCAGGCCAAAACTGAATCCAGCGCGCGCGTGGCGCGCGCAAGTGGATTGACGGCGCAGAGACGGCGAATAGATCGCCGCCCCTGCCGCCCGGGGCGCCATATTCCGTCTGTCCGCGCTAACAAAAGGCCACGCAAAACCGTGTTTTGGACGCTTTTGTTGACTTGACCCGGACGGTGGCCTAACTTCCTTTGACTGGGCCGAGTCATCACCACAAAGCCAATTCCGCCAACGACACTTCATCATCCCTCCGCATGTTTGACACGTTAAGCGATCGCCTCGAAGGCGTTTTCAAAAGACTGCGGGGCCAGGGCCGGGTCACCGAGCGCAATATCGAAGAGGCGCTGCGCGAAGTCCGGCTCGCGCTGCTCGAGGCCGACGTAAATATCCGGGTCGTCCGCGACTTCATCGAGCACGTCAAACGCAAGGCGCTGGGCCAGGAAGTGTTGGCCTCGCTGACGCCGGAGCAGCATTTCATCCGCTTCGTCGCGGTCGAGCTGCGCGAGATGATGGGCGGCAGCACCCATGAGCTGGACCTCAAGGTCAAGCCGCCGGTCAAGATCATGCTGGTCGGGCTGCAGGGCTCGGGCAAAACCACCTCGGCGGCCAAGCTCGCGCGGTTTCTCAAGGAAGAACGCAAGCGCCATCCGCTGCTGGTCTCGACCGACGTGCGGCGGCCGGCCGCGATGGAACAGTTGCGCGTGCTCGGCGCTCAAATCGGCGTGCCGGTGCTCGAGACGCGCGAGACCGAGGACCCGATCGAGATCGGCAGCCGCGCGCTGGCGCGCGCCGAGACCGCCGGCTACGACGCGATCATCTTCGACACCGCCGGCCGGCTGCAGATCGACGAGGAATTGATGGACGAGCTGGGGCGCCTGCGCGCCGCCGTCCAGCCACATCACATCCTGCTGGTCGCCGACGCGATGACCGGCCAGGACGCGGTCAACGTCGCGCAGGGCTTCCATGAGCGGCTCAAGATTTCCGGCCTCGTCCTGACCAAGCTCGACAGCGACGCGCGCGGCGGCGCCGCGCTCTCGGTGCGGGCGGTCACGGGCGCGCCGATCCTGTTCGCCGGAACGGGCGAGAAGCTCGCGGCGCTCGAGGTTTTCCATCCCGACCGCCTGGCCTCGCGCATCCTCGGAATGGGCGACGTGCTGAGCCTGATCGAAAAGACGCAACAGAACTACGACCAGAGCAAGGCCAAGGAACTCGAGCGCAAGTTCAAAAAGAACGAATTCACCATCACCGACTTTGCCGATCAGTTGCGGACGCTGCGCAAGATGGGATCATTGGGCGAGCTGTTGGGGATGATTCCCGGGCTCAAGAAGATCGCCGGGCAGGCCGACTCCGAGGAAGCCAAGCGCGAGCTGGTCCGCATCCAGGCGATCATCGACTCGATGACGGTGCAGGAGCGCAACAACCACCTGGTCCTCAACGGGCGGCGCCGCGCACGCATCGCGACCGGCAGCGGAACCTCGGTCCAGGAGGTCAACCGCTTCGTCAAGCAGTTCGAACAGACCCGCAAAATGATGAAAAAGATTACCAGTGGATCGGGCCGGGGCATGATGCGCGGCTTGGGGCTTGGGAGCTAGAATACCGACAGGAGAGTTTAATCGCTTATGGCACTTGTTATCCGGCTGCGCCGTCATGGCAGCCGCAAAAGACCCTTTTACCGTATCGTGGTCGCCGATAGCCGCTCGCCACGTGACGGCCGCTGTGTGGCTCAGATCGGCACCTACGACCCGTCCTTCGATCCGCCGAAGGTCCAACTGCAAAAGGACCAGGCGCAGCGATGGATTGGCTCTGGCGCCATGCCCTCCGCGACGGTAAGGAAGCTCATGTTGCAAGTAGCCAGCACTGCCTAACCCCCGGTAGGAGCCAGCCATGAAGGAGCTCGTACAGTTCCTGGCGCAGCAGTTGGTCAACAATCCTGACGCGGTCGAAGTCAAGGAGACCCAGGGCGATACTGCCTCGGTGCTTGAGCTGCGGGTGGCGAAAGAAGATCTGGGCCGGGTAATCGGCAAACAGGGGCGCACCGCCAAATCGATCCGCACGATCCTCAACGCGGTAGCCTCGCGGACCAACCGTAAGGTGGTCCTCGAAATCATCGAAGATAAGTAGCCGCTCGAGTAGTTCCAGCGCTAGTTATTTCCAGAATGTCCAATCGCCGAGCGCGCACGCTAGGGGACCGGCGCTCGACCGCGGCGGCGACGGAAAAGGCGCGGCGGCCGCACCTCGGGCCCACCGCCGACGGGTTGCTGCGCATCGGCTATATCGCAGGCAGCCATGGACTGCACGGCGCGCTGCGCGTGCGCACGGACGATCCCGGTTCGACCACCCTGGCTGCGCTAAAGCGGCTGTTCGTCGAGACCGCGGCCGGCCGGCGCGAATTCAAAGTACTGGGCTCGAGCGCGCTCAGCGCCGGCAATCAAAGGATCATGCTCGAGGGCATCGGCGACGCCGACGCCGCCGAGGCGCTGCGCGGAGGCGCCGTGATGGTCGCCGCGGCCGACCTGCCGCCGCTCGGCGAAGGCGAATTCTATTACTTCCAGCTCGCCGGCGCGGAAGTGATGCTGACCGACGGGCGGCGCCTCGGCACCATCGAGGACATCATGTCCACTGGCGCGCACGACGTATGGGTGGTGCGCGACGGCGAGCGCGAGGTGCTGGTGCCGGTCATCACCGACGTGGTCAAGGCGATGGACCTTGGGGCGCGACGGGTTACGATCGAAGCGGTGCCGGGGCTGCTGGACTAGGCTCGGCGGCGGATTCGCCCACGATGGAATTCCACGTCATCACGCTTTTCCCCGAGTTGTTCGCCGCCGCCAACTGGCCCGGGATGGTCGGGCGCGCGCTCAAGGCGGGCCTGGTCAGCGTCGCAGCGCACGCGCTGCGCGAGCATGGGCTCGGCAACTACCGTCAGGTCGACGACACGCCTTACGGCGGCGGCAGCGGGATGGTGCTGCGGCCCGAGCCGCTGTTCGCCGCGATCGAAAGCGCACTGGGCGCGCATCCGGGATTATGGCGCGTGCTGCTCACGCCGCAGGGCGAGCCGCTCGACCAGTCGATGGTGCGCGAACTGAGCGCACGGCGGCCGGGGCTGCTGCTGGTCACGGGCCGCTACGAGGGCGTCGACGAGCGCGTGCGCAGCCAGGTCGACCAGGAAATCTCGATTGGCGATTACGTGCTGAGCGGCGGCGAGCTTCCCGCGATGGTGCTGATCGAGGCGGTCGCGCGGCTGGTGCCGGGCGTGCTCGGCAATCCCTCCTCGCTCGATGAAGAATCGTTTGCCGGCGGCCTGCTCGAGTACCCGCACTACACGCGCCCCGAGGAATTTCGCGGGATGCGCGTGCCCGAGGTGCTGCTGAGCGGCGACCATCAGAAAATCCGCGAGTGGCGCAAGGCCGAAGCGCTCAAGCGCACCGCGCGCCGGCGCCCCGACCTGCTCAAGCGCCGCCGCCCCTAAACGGTCCGTGGCCCGTGGCTGAAATCTTCCTCGCTCTGGTCCATCATCCCGTCGTCGACCGCAACGGCCGCATCATCACCTCGGCCATCACCTCGCTCGACCTCCACGATCTCGCCCGCTCCTCGCGCACCTACGGCGTGCGCGCGCTCTACGTGGTCCATCCGGTTCCCGAGCAACGCGAATTCGCCCGCAGCGTGATCGACCACTGGCGCATCGGTTACGGCCGCAGCTTCGACTCGCGCCGGGTCGAGGCGCTCAACCTGATCGAAGTCGTGGCCGACCTCGACACGGCGGTCGCCGCGGCCGAGCGCGCCGCGGGCCGGCGCCCGGAAATCGTTCACACTTCGGCGCGCGAGAAGAAGGGCCTGAGCTTCGCCGCGATGCGCGAGCGGATGGCGCAAGAAGACGCGGCGCCGGTCTTGATCCTGCTCGGCACCGGCTTCGGCCTCGCGCCGGCGGCGCGCGCGCGGGCCGACCTCGCACTGGAGGCGATTTGGGGCGCCGGAGACTACAATCATCTTTCGGTGCGCGCGGCCGCCAGCATCATTCTCGACCGCTTGCGCGGCCGCTGAGCGGTCGCGCGCCGGAAAACGCGCGCCGTGCGCCGCCCTTGGAAAGCGCGGGAATCTCGGGACTGGATCGGGAGTAAATCGGAAAGATGAGCCTGGCAGCCGACCTGATGACAGTGATTGGCGCGATCTTGCTGACGTTCGGGACCGATCTGGTGATTAGTTCGGCAAGCGCCCCAGCGTCGGTGGGTGCACCGCTCGGCGTGCTGGTCTCGATGATAGGAACGACGCTGCTGGTAAGCGGGCTTGTGTTGAACCGTCGCCGCCGAATCCAGCGCGAGACGGCCCCGCGCGGCCATGACTAATGAATACAGCCGGGCGGACTCGCGTTGGCGAACTGGTTCGCGGTCCATAGATTAGTCGCGCAATTGGGATTGCCGTCGATCGCGTCGAACCCGAAGTTGCCGTTGCCGTTGCCCGAGCCTTCGATGCCGACGATGCGGTTGCCCCCGTTGCCGACCGCAATTGCCACTCCATAAGCCTGCTCGGGCTGACTCGGCCCGTCGGCGCTGCTGGGGTCGCCCACCGAGGTCAGAATATTACCGTTGCTCGGCGGCGCGGGCGGAACTGTCGTGCAGCGCTTGCCCAGCAGGCCGCCACTGCGGAAACATCCGAGATATATCCCGGCGGTGGTGTTGCGCGAGACGCTGAAATTGGCGATCACGTTGCGCGAGGAGGACAGCAGCCACACGCCGTAAGTCGCGCTGCCGGTGACCGTCAGGTTGTTGAGAAACGCCCCACTCACGCCGTTTAGCTCGATACCGGCAAAGCCCAGGGTGCTGTCCACGCTCACGCCGGTCAGGTAGGGACCGGGTGCCGGGCCATTTACCAGGATGCCGGTGTGCGAACTGTCATGCACGGCAAGCGCGCTGCCATAGGCCGCGCCGCCGTTGATCTCGATCCCGACGAAGTTGGCCTGCGCGACCAGATTCTCCAGCGTCACGCTCGGCGCATCGATTTCGATTCCGGTGGTGAACCCCGTGACCGTCGCCGGCGCATTCAAAGTCCCCGTCACGACCGCGCCCTTCGCATTCACCAGCACGTGCACGCCAACGCTGGGCGCGCTGGAGGGTGACGAAGAGATGATCGTGTTCGCCAGATCGAGCGTGACGCCGGGCGCGGCGACGTTGATGCAATTGCCCGGAGGATCCGCGATCAGGCCCGGGCCGGAGATCGAATAGCTGCCGGCCACACGGATCGCACACGGACAGGCGACGATCGGATTGCTGCAGGTGGTTTTCATCTTCGCGCGCGCCAGGCCCGGTGCGGCAATCGCCAACGCGACTACCACAGCTATCGGAATCGGCGAGGCAAACGGAATCGGCGCCCGCCGGCGTCTGGGCCGCGGCACATCGCCGGCAAATCCATCGGACGGTGTGCGAACGTGTGACTGTGCGTATCCCAGCAATGTCCGGCCTTCCGCAAAAACGTGTCGGGTTCCGCCGAGGCAACTGCGCGGAAGAGAAGGCGGTCATCGCCGAGACGTTGGCCATAATACTATTTCGGCGCTGGTATCAGGCGAAGCGTTGAACGGCGACGGCGACGAGATGCCGGGCTAAAGTGCACCTAAATATGCCATGCACTCGCTAATTCTAGCGTTCGTTGCATGGCCGGAAAGGAGCCTCACTAAGCACCGCCGCACGGTTAGCTATAAGGCAGGGCCAAGAATTGATACTTTTTCGCTGTTGGCACATAGTGTGACATTCATCTCCCAGCTTGGACGAGGATAACGGTGAAAGTCGTAATCAGAGTGGCTCTAACAGCAGTATTGGTCATATCAGTGGCTGCGACCTCGGCGAGCTTGGGCTACGCCCAAAGCCTCACAGGGGTGGAAGTTCAATCCTCGGATCAGCCTTCGACAGATGTTTCGTCAACGGCTGTTCTTGGCAGACTTTCCATTTTAGGAAAGGGGCAAGAAACCACCTCCTTGGAGGCGTGCGCGGACGCACCCTGTCCGACAGGTGACAGATGTGGGTGCGCTTCCTGGAACGGACTGGTTTTGCAAGGCGGTTTCAACGGAACGCCTTTCAAGGCGCCTACGCTAGCCGGCGACGTTACTGCCGACAGTACCCATGCAACTACATCTGGTTCAGGCACAGGCTTATGCATTCCGGGAGCGGGGCCAGTGACGGTGTTCACCAATGCGGCAAAGACCGGCTCGATCAAAATGGATCTCATCGGTCAACTCTGCAGTTTGGACTCGTCGGACCCGACTCTGCAGTTTGCGGGTAGCTACCTGGTCACAGGAGGGACGGGCGTATACTCGTCAGCCGCGGGATCCGGCACGGTCACCGCGGAGGTGAACAATGGTGACACTACCTCGATACACACTGTCCAAATGAACGGCACTTTACTGCGGTGAGCTCAGCGCTCACGATCCCGAGTCCGGCTGAAGGGGGCTGCCCCGGCCGGGCCGTTTTTCTGGCCCGATCGATAATAATTTAGCTAACAATCGAGCCAGAAATCCTGGAATTTGCATGACCTGATTTTCGGCTCAGTACCGCCAATCGTGGCTTTGCGATTGAGTCGTGGCGGCTGTTACGCTAGGCTTGTGCGCTCGACTTCAAGGAACCAGTCCCCCATGAATTCAATCATCCGGAAAATCGAAGATCGCGAAGTGCGCAAGGACCTCCCGGTCTTCCGCGTCGGCGACACGCTGCGCCTGCAGGTCAAAGTGGTCGAGGGCGAGAAGGAGCGCATCCAGTCCTTCGAGGGCATCGTCATCAAGATGAATCGCGGAGGCAATCGCGCGACTTTCACCGTGCGCAAGGTCTCCTACGGAATCGGGGTCGAGCGCATTTTCCCGCTGCATTCGCCGCGGCTCGAAAAAATCCAGGTGCTGAGCCATGGCCGCGTGCGCCGCGCGCGGCTGTACTATCTGCGCGACCTTTCGGGCAAGGCCGCCCGCGTCGCTTCGGCCTGACCCTCGCGACAACCCGCAACGCTAATATTGGATATTAGATGAAGTGCGCCGGCGCGAATCGCGCCGGCGCTTCGCTCTTCCCGCGCCCGCCTCGTCGACGCCGCTTGCCGCGCTAGCGCGGCGCCGCTTCCGGGCATGGCACCCGCACGTCGCCATTGAGCCGCGCGCCTTCGCACACGCGCAGAACATCGGTCTCGATGCGTCCGAAGACCTGCGCGCGCGGGCCGAGCACGACCAGACGCGTGTCGGTGATATCGCCGCGCAATACGCCCAGCACCAGCAGGCGCGGAGTGCGCACGCGGCCCTCGACGCTGCCGTGGTCGGAAATCACCACCAGCTCGTTGGAGCTGAGATCGCCGCGAAAATTGCCCTCGATCCGCACGGGCTCCTTGAACGCCAGGCGCCCCGAAACGTTGACGTTGGGCGCGACCGCGACCCGCGTGCGTTCTTCGGCCCAGTCCGCACCGGGCATCGGCGGGATGGCGTTCGGGGGCTGCGCCGCAGCCTGCTCCGCGCCATCGTGAATGTATTCCGAGGTCCCCACCTTGGCCATCAGCCGACACCGAATCCGCGCCTACGGCGCCGGAAAAACGTGGCAGGCAACCGCATGCCCGCCCCGGCCCGTCTCGAGCCGCGGTTCGACGGTCCGGCAGATATCTTTCGCATAAGGACATCGCGGATGGAAGCTGCAGCCGGGCGGTGGATTGAGCGGGCTCGGCATCTCGCCCGGCAGCTTGATACGCTCGCCGGCCGCGGCGCCGTGCAGCGCCGGGACCGCCGAGAGCAGCGCGCGGGTGTAGGGATGGCGCGGGTTGGCGTAAATCTCGTCGCGATCGGCCAGCTCCACGATCTTGCCCAGGTACATGATCGCGGTGCGCTGGCTGATGTGCTCGACCACGCGGAGGTCATGCGCGATGAACAGGTAGGTGAGATGGAGCCGCTCCTGCAGGTCCTGCAGCAGGTTGATAATCTGCGCCTGAATCGAGACGTCGAGCGCGGAGACCGGCTCGTCGAGCACCAGGAAGCGCGGGTCCACGGCCAGCGCGCGGGCGATGCCGATACGCTGGCGCTGGCCGCCGGAAAACTCGTGCGGGTAGCGCTCGAGCGCGTCGGCGCCCATCCCCACCATCGCAAGCAGGCTGACGATCCGCTCCTCCTTCTCCCTCCCGCGCGCGAGCCTGTGAATCTCGATTCCCTCGCCGACGATCGCGCGCACCCGCATGCGCGGGTTGAGCGACGCGTAGGGGTCCTGGAAGACCAGTTGCATCTGCCGGCGCAGCGCGCGCAGCTCACGGCGCGAAAGCGCCGCCAGGTCGCGCCCGTCAAACAGCACCCGCCCGGCCGTCGGCTCGAGCAGCTTCAGCACCAGCCGCCCCAGCGTCGACTTGCCCGACCCCGATTCGCCCACCAGCCCCAGGGTCTCGCCGGGCTTGATCGCCAGGTCGACGCCGTCGACCGCGTGCACCACCAGCCGTTTGCGGCCGAGCAGATCGAGCGAGCCGGCGGGAAATTCCTTGCTGAGGCCCTCGGTCCTCACCAGCGCGCCGGCCGCGGCGGGCGCGGCGGCGGCACGGTCCGCTGCGGGCGTCGGATTAGACACGGATGCAGGCGACCAGGTGTTGCGGGCTTTTAGCCACCAGCGGCGGATCGACCCGCGCGCACTCGTCGATCACCATCGGGCAGCGCGGATGAAACCGGCATCCGGAGGGCGGATGAAGCGCGTTGGGGATGCTGCCCGCGATTGCTCGCAGGCGGCGATGATGGCTCCCGTCAACGCCGGGAATCGATTCGAGCAGGCCGCGCGTGTAGGGATTGAGCGGGTTGCGGAACAACTCGGCGGAAGACGCCTGCTCCATCACCCGCGCGGCGTACAGGATGGTCACGTCGTCGGCATACTGGGCGACCACTCCGAGATCGTGCGTGACCAGGATTACCGCCAGTTTAAGCCGCACCTGAAGCTCGCGAATCAGGTCGAGAATCTGCGCCTGGATGGTGACGTCGAGCGCGGTGGTCGGCTCGTCGGCGACGAGCAGCTTGGGCTCGCACGCGAGCGCCATCGCGATCATCACCCGCTGGCGCATCCCGCCCGAAAGCTGATGCGGATAGTCGTTGACGCGGCGCTCGGGATCGGCGATTCCGACCAGGCGCAGCGCCTCGATCGTGCGCTCCAGCGTTTCGCGCCGCGCGGTGTGCTGATGCAGCCGCACGGCCTCGCCAATCTGGCTGCCGATCGTGAAGACCGGATTGAGCGAAGTCATCGGCTCCTGAAAGATCATCGCGATCTTCCCGCCGCGCACCGCGCGCATCTCGGGCTCGCTCAGCTTCAGCAGGTCGCGCCCCTCGAACAACACCGCGCCGCCCATCACGCGCGCCCGCTCGGGCAACAGCCGCATCACCGAAAGCACGCTCGCCGTCTTGCCCGATCCCGACTCGCCCACCAGGCCCATCAGCTTGCCCGGCTCGACCGCGAAGCTCACGCCGTCGACGGCGCGCACCTCGCCCGCATCGGTGAAGAACGAGGTCCGCAGATCTTTGACTTCCAACAGCGGCTGCACGCGGGCTCTAACCTATCATCCGGCGCGCCGCTTTTTCACCATCCCTGACACGCGTCGCGCTTTACCCCCCGACCAGGAGAGAGGATAAAATCGGCACCGGCCGCACCGACAGTCGCGGCCGGTGCGGCGGTCAGGAGCGTTGATGAAAACAGTGAAGCAGTGAAAGAGTGAAACCGTGAAAAAATGAAACTCGAGCGGCTCGACCATTTCGGAATCGAGGTCAGCGACCTCGCGCACGCCGAGCGCTTCTACACTGAAGTCCTCGGGCTCAGCGTGGTCACCCATCTCGGCGACCAGGTGCTGCTGGATTGCGGCGGGCAGAACCTCGCGCTGTTCGGTGTGGCGCGGCCGCCGATGCCGCCGGCGGAGCGCCAGGCGCGGATTTCGCATCCGCTCGGCCGGGGCCATCATGCGTTTCGCGTGAGCCGCGCGGATTTCGCCGCCGCCGCCGAGCGCCTCGCCGCGGCCGGGGTCGAGAGCGCGCGGCCGATCGATTGGGGCGATCACGACTGCATGTACTTCCTCGATCCCGACGGCAATCTGCTCGAACTCGTGAGCTACCGGCAAGTTGATTAGTCGGCAAATTGATCGCCTGACGGGCCGCGTGCGCGAAGGCTTGCATAGCCCGCTTCGGCGCACCGCGTCCCGCCGGTTCGACGCGGCGGCGCGCAGCGACGATGGCCGGATCTTTCAGAGCCGACGCTTCCGTTTGGTCGTTTTCGGACTACGCTTCGGCAAGCGCCTGTTCGATCGAGGCCACAGTCTGCGGACTGAGTTTGCCGTCCGCCTCCAGGCCGTGCGCTTGCTGGAACGCCGTCACCGCGGCGGCGGTGAGAGGGCCGAACGACCCATCGATGATCAGGGGCGGTTCGGTTCCAAGCCTGTTCAATGACGTCTGCAGCCAGGCAGTCCCATGCACGGCCGGGTCCTGGCCGTTGAGGCTTAGCGCGGCCTTCCAACGCGACAGCCATGAAGTGCGGTCCGGAAGTCCTATGTACCCTCCGTTCAAGTGATACGTCACCCCGCTCACATCGTCTTGGATAGCAAATGGAAGGCAGCCACAAATTATAAAGTCGGCGACGGCAAACTCGAGGAAATGCTGCGGATCGTTAACGAGGTCGGGATTGTCGAGGAGGTCGAGCACGACCCTTTGACCGAGCTTGTCGTAGTTGTTGCGTCCGGTCACCTGGCTGCCGCCTCGGCCGCGGAAATTCCAGCCATCGTCGGTACCCGGGTGGTTACCAAGGCGGCCGTTGTAGGCCGTGTCGGCGATTTTCTGGGGATCGTGCGCGAATTCGGCAGCGTTCGACGCGTTGAACCGGCTCGGCCAAGTGTTAATAAGACCCTGGGCCGAGTAATTCAGGTTCTCCACCACTTCATTTCCGGCGCCGCACTCGTGGCTGAACTGCGCCATGGCGTGGGCTACAAGAAGATCGGACGTCAGCCCGTATTTAGGAAAGACGGTCGCGGCGGCGGTCGCGATGCCGTCGGTCAGCCCGGGGATTTTCGTATCCCCGTGCGGCCACATTTGGCGCATGATGTCGATCGTCAGCATGATGAGTCCTCACTGCTCCCTTAAACTGGAACGTGACCGGGGCGCCATCTGCTTGTTGGACACCTTCCACCCAGGCCGCGCCCGGTATTTATAGCGCCCTGAGCGGCGAAAGAGACAGTCGCGCAAGGTATGTCTTTCTCTCCGCCTGCGCCGGACAGCCGGCGTACTCTCTCAGCGGGCGCACGCGCGGCGCGGGTTGCCGGGGCGGCAAGCGTTGTGCAATGAGACACTGAGCCTGCAAGTGCGGCGGCGTGCGCCTCGCGCGGGTCCGCACGCGAACATCCGCATAAGGACGTCGTGCCCGGCGCGGCGAGGGAGTGAAATAGTGAAATCGTGAAGTTCGGTCTCTTCTATCAACTACCCTGTGCCGCGGAACAATCCGAACCGCGGCGTTATCAGGAAACGATCGAGCAGATTGTGCTCGCCGACCAACTCGGCTTCGACGTCGCCTGGCTGGCCGAACTGCACTTCTTCAAAACTTTTTCGATCATGCCCTCGCCGCTGATGGTCGCGGCCGCGATCGCGCAGCGCACCCGCCGCATCCGGCTCGGCACCGCGGTGACGCTGCTGCCGTTCCATCATCCGCTGCGCGCCGCCGAGGAAGCCGCCACCGCCGACCTGTTGATGGGCGGGCGCCTGGAGTACGGCGTCGGCCGCGGCACGATCGCGGTACACTTCCAGGGCTTCGGGATGGCGCGCGACCAGAGCCGCGAGCGCTTCGAGGAAGCACTCGAAATAGTCGTGCGCGCATGGACCGAGGAGCGGGTCACCTACAAGGGTTGCTTCTACCAGGTCGACGACGTCGCGGTGGTGCCGCGGCCGCTCCAGCAGCCGCATCCGCCGATACGAATCGCCGCCAACAGTCCCGAGACCGCCCAGTTCGCCGGCCGCAAGGGCTACGACGTGCTGGTCGCCTCGCCCATCAATCCGGTGCCCGGCTTTTACGAGCACATTCGCGCCTATCGCGCGGCGCTCAAGACCGGCGCGCGTCCCGAGCATCCGGGCAACGTCGCCGCGTTGTTCTTCGTCTGCCCGCACGCAAGCCGCGCCGCCGCGCGCGCCGAGGCCGAAGGCAGCCTGCTGCACTACTTCCGCACCATCGGCGAGCAGGCGCTGGTCGGCGGCCGCGGCCAGTACGAAGGCTCCTACGCCTACCTCGAACAGGTGCGCGAGCGGGCGGCGGCGATGACCTACGAGACCGTCGACGAGACGATGGCGGTTTACGGATCGCCCGAGGAATGCATCGCGCGCATCAACGACGTATATGAGCACAGCGGGATCGATCAGCTCGTATGCTGGTTCAACGCGGGCGGCCTGATACCGCATCGCGAGGTGATGGCGACGATGGAGCGTTTCGCGTCGAAGGTGATGCCGGCCGTGCGCGGCCTGGGCGCGCTAGGCGCAGGGCGTTGATACCTCTCTCCCGTCCTTACCTCTTTTTTATCTTATGCCCTCGCCCGCTTTGAGGGAGAGGCTAAGGGTGCGGGATGGGTGACCGCCGCCGAGAATCGGATGAATAGTCACTCGCCCGGTCACTTGCCGAGTCATCTGTTATGACTGACTATCCCGAAATAGCCACTTTCCCGCGCGGCGCGAAACGGCCGGCCGCGATCGACGCGCTGACCGCCGCGATCGAGTCCGACGGCGGCGCGGCGCTGGCCGCCTACCAGGAGCCGCTGGGCGCGCACTGGCAGCTCTTCGCGCTGGTGCCGGCCGCGATGCTCCAGGGAACGCCGTTTCAGCGCGATCTCAGCCCGGCCCATCTCAAGCGCCTGGGCGAAGTGATGAAGAAACTCCGCCGCTTCACCGAGCCGGTGGTCGTGGTGCGCGTGGACGGCGGCTACTGGACGCCCAACGGCAACCATCGCCGCGCCGCCGCCACCAAGCTCGGCGCGCAGACCATTCCCGCGATCGTAATCCCGGAACCCGAGGTCGCCTACCAGATTCTCGCGCTCAACACCGAAAAGGCGCACAATCTCAAGGACAAGGCGCTGGAGGTCATCCGGATGTACCGCGCGCACCTGGAGTCGGCGCCGCGCGCGCTCGAAAAGGACTTCGCCTTCGAGTTCGAGCGCGCCCACTTCATCACGCTCGGCATCCTGTACGACCGCACCAAGCGCTTTTCGGGTGGCGTGTACGCGCCGCTGTTGAGCCGCGTCGACGGGTTCCTGGCCAAGACGCTGCGCGAGGCCGCCGCGGAGCGCGAGGAACGCGCCGCGCTGGTTGCGCGCGCCGACGAAGTCCTGACCGCGCTGGTCGCGCGCGGCAAAAAACGCGGCCTGACACATCCTTACCTGAAGAATTACATTGCGGCGCGATGCAATCCGCTGAGCCGCGCGCGCAAGAACCTGCCGACCTGCCGCGCCGCGCTGAACGGCATGATCAAGGCGCTCGAAGAATTCGATCTCGGCAAGATTCATTTCGGGCAGATTCAAAACGCTGCGGCGTTAGTGGCGGCGGCCACGGTCGAGCCAGCCTAGCGCGAAGAAAAACCGCGGCCCCGATCCGCCGTCCGCGCGGCTGCATCTCCGGTCCTCATCTGACTCGAAGTACAGGGGCTATTCCGGCTCCAGGGGATGTGTCTCCAAGAGCACCAAACGATGGTCCTATTGGAAACAGGTTGCGAGGTCTTCAACGAAGCGGCTATCCGGTAGCAACGGCATTTCGGACGCTTAAGCTTCACGAAAGATCATTTCGCATCCGCGGATGATGGCATGGTCCTTGCGCTGGTCCCCATAAGAGACTGAGTCAACCCTGGCAAAAAGAAGTAAAAGCAAATGGAAACGCAGAACCGGCCAAATCGCACCGACCTCGATTTGTTGAATCGATTGAAACCTCTGTCGTTTCTTTCCGCCATCGCACTGCGCGAGCTTGCGCGCGGCCTCCATTCGACGAACTTCGGAAAGCGCCAGGTTATCCTTCCCGAAGAGGCCCTGGCGACCGGAGTTCATATACTGCTAAGGGGCGTGGCGAAAATCACCGGTCTGAACCGATGGGGTGAACGTACAATCCTGGCTTTACTTGCGCCCGGTCCACTCCCCGAGTTTCTTTCTCTCCCAGTCAGCCGGTGGCATTTTCGCTGCGAGGCTCATAGCGATTGCAGGGTCGGCAGTCTGAGCTGGGACCAATTCGACCTCATTACCAGGACGGCACCGCGATCCGCTCTGGAAAGGTTTCACGAAAACGATCTGCTGCAAGGGTATCGGTTTTTCGAAGGTGGCCTCAGTTTACTGCTGGGCCTCGACCTTCGCGCGCGCCTGATGTCCACACTTCTGCAATTATGTTCAACCTTCGGAGTAAGAGAGTCGCGTGGCACCCTTTTGCGCGTCTCGCTCAGCCACAAGGATCTGGCCGATCTGGTCGGCGCTTCGCGGCCCAGAGTCACCGAACATTTAGCCAGGCTGGAGCGCGAGCATCTGCTTATTCGTCAAGGCCGGCAGTTGATTGTGCGCGTGGATGAGATCGAGAATTCAGCCGGCGCCGCGGCGCCCAACACGACTGACTCATTCGCAAGCGCCGACGCAGCATCACATTTCCCGAAAGCAAGCCAATTCTATGGTTCACATTCTCCGGCAGCGATGCCCTCTTCGAAGCCGCCGATACATGAACCATCCGATAGTCGAGCAGCCCGTCCCGTGAATAACTATACGGCTGTGGCCTGAGTTGATTTTTACTATTTCTGGAACGAAACCTGACTGGCTATTGGGACTCAGGCGGCGGCCGGCGCCAGGCTCAGCTCGAAGCTGCCCGGCTCGAGACCTTCCATCGCGCGCAGCACGATTTTGATCCCCACCCGGCGCTCGAGCGCCTCGAGATCGCGCGCGCCGTGGTCGTAGAGATAGCGCGCGACGGCGGGATGGACTTTGACCTGCAGCATGTCGTCGCCGCTGCGGCGGCGGGCCTCGCGATGAACTCCGCGCAAGACCTCGGCGGCAAGTGTCGGCACGGATTTGACCACGCGCCGCCCCTCGCAGTGCGGACAGGCGTCGGTGAGCAACTCCTCGAGGCTCTCGCGGGTGCGCTTGCGGGTCATCTGGACCAGCCCGAGTTCGGAGATCTTGAGCGCCGAGGTGCGCGCCTTGTCGCGCCGCTGCGCCTCGCGCAGCGCGTCGCTGACTTTCTTGCGGTCGGCCTCGCGCGCCATGTCGATGAAGTCGACGATGATGATTCCGCCGATATTGCGCAGCCGTAGCTGCTTGACCACTTCCTCGACCGCTTCGAGGTTGGTCCGCAGCACGGTCTCGTCCTGGTTGGTCTTGCCGACGAAACGGCCGGTGTTGACGTCGATCGCGGTGAGCGCCTCGGCCTGGTCGAAAACCAGGTAGCCGCCGGACTTGAGCCAGACCTTGCGGTCGAGCGCGCGCTCGATCTGCGGCTCGATCTTGAAGTGATCGAAGATCGGCTCGGCACCCTGGTACATCGTAAGCCGCGCGCGCAATCGCGGCATGTAGTGCTGCACGAATTGCACGATGCGATCGTAGGTCTCGGGGTCGTCGCACCAGAGTTTGTCGATCTCGCTGGAGAACAAATCGCGCACCGTGCGCAGCGCCACGTCGAGGTCGCTGTAGAGAATCGAGGCCGGCGGGCTGCTCTCGCTCTTGGCCACGATCGACGCCCACAGCCGCGTCAGAAAGTTCGCGTCGCGCTGGATTTCGCGCTTGCTCACGCCCTCGCACGCCGTGCGCACGATGAATCCGCCCTGCACGCGGCCCAGCTCCTTGACCGCCGCGCGCAGGCGCGCGCGCTCCTCCGCACTGCCGATTCGCCGCGAGACGCCGACGTGGCCGCTGGTCGGCATGTAGACCAGATGGCGGCCGGGCAGCGAGATCGACGAGGTCAGCCGCGCGCCCTTGGTGCCCATCGGCTCCTTGGCAATTTGAACGATGATCTCCTGGTTGCGATGGAGTTGCTGCTCGATCGGGATGCGGACACGCTGCTCGTGCACGCGCGGGCGCTTGTGCGCCTTGCCGCCGCGCCGCCGCCGGCGCCGCCGGCGTTTCGGGGCTCCGGGCACTGCCGCTTCGCCCGCGGCGGCGGGCGTCGCCGCCGCGGTCTCGCCCACGGCAGAAACCGCCGACGCGACGCTCAGGTCGCGCCGGTCATTCTCTGAATTTCGCTCCAGGCCTTGCTCGACAGCCTGTTTTAGATCTTGTTGGACGTCTCGCTGAAGGTCGCGCCGGACCTCTCGCCGCGCGCCTTGCCGCGCATTTTGTCGATCGTCCTGCCGGACATTTTGTCGATCGTCCCGTTGCTCGAGCGGCGGCGGCTCCAGCTCTTCCAGCTCCGCCAACTCCTGCAAGTCTTGCGAATTCTGCGAATCTGGCGAGGCTGGCGGCGGCGCCGCTTCGTCGCCGTCGCCGTCGACCGGGTAGGTCTCGACGTCGTCCTCGCCAATCACCTCGGCGATCGAGCCGACCGCCTGTACGTCGTCATGAAAGTCGGAGACGTGCAGGAAGCCCGCTTTTTCCAAGCCAATATCGACAAACGCGGCTTGCATCCCGGGCAACACACGCGTGACCTTGCCCTTATAGATGTTGCCGGCCAGGCCGCGATGCTGCTGGCGTTCGAGATAGAGCTCGGTCAGCGAGCCGTCTTCGAGCAGCGCGACGCGCACTTCGAGCGCGCTCGCGTTAATGACAATTTCACGTTTCACCAGAGATCCGGGGGCGACGGACGGGAAAGCTGGTCACCCGGGACGGCGTTGCGGGGCGCACCGCACGCGGCGCCGACGGACAGTGTCACCGGCTTCCGGCGGTAAAAATGCAGGCGCGCCTGCGGTTTCGTCGCCAACCCCTCCACCCATCCAATATGCCATTGAATCCGCCACTTAAACTTAAAACGAATCATAGCAGAGGCCGCGAAGTCCGCAAGGCGCTCCGGCGCGGGGCATAAACGTGTTTTGCGCCGGTCCGGCCCGCCTTGACTTGCCCCACTGGTGCCGATACTCGTTTTCTAATGTCTGCTGCGGCCGACAGTCTGACGTTGCCTCCGTCGGGGATGGCCCTGCTCAATAGCAAGGTCCTGATCCTCAACCGATCCTACCTGCCGGTCCACGTGACTTCGGTCAAGCGCGCCTTTGCGCTGCTGTACCAGGGGGTAGCGCGGGCGGTCGACGAGCAGTACCACACCTTCGACTTCGCGAGCTGGCGCGGCCTCGCTATCGAGACCCATCACGAGCGCTTGGGCGTGGTGGGCGGTTTGGTTCGCGTACCGCGGGTGCTGCTGCTGACGGCCTACGAGCGGGTGCCGCGCCGCCACGTGCGCTTTTCGCGCTTCAACATCTTCGCCCGCGACGGCAACACCTGTCAGTACTGCGGGCGGCGTTTTGCGCGCACCGAGCTCAACCTCGACCACGTCATGCCGCGCTCGCGCGGCGGTCTCTCGACTTGGGAGAACATCGTCTGCTCCTGCCATAACTGCAACCGGCGCAAAGGCGGGCGCACGCCCGATGAGGCCCGGATGGCGCTCGTGCGCAAGCCCGTGCGTCCCCACTGGACGCCGTTTAGCGCCGAGATGTTCAGTCTTAAGCGCTATCGCGAGTGGATGCCGTACCTGACGGCGGTCGACAGTGCGTACTGGAACACCGAGCTGCAAGAATAAAAGTAGAATTAGCGCCATCCGCGGCGTCTGGACCGCGCTGCGCCTTATCCCGCACGAATATCCACAGGCTGGTCTCCGCGTAGGGGATACGATGCGCCGTGAGCGGTTTCACGGCCGAGGGCTTTCGGCTAAGCTCGGATGCGGATGTGGTGAGGTGGAGGCGGTGATGGTATGCGGCTCAAAAGCCTTGATTTAGTAGGCTTCAAATCATTCCTGGAGCCGACCAGCGTCGGCTTCTCACCCGGGATCACGGCGGTGGTCGGCCCCAACGGCTGCGGCAAATCCAACGTGGTCGACGCCATTCGCTGGGTCTTGGGCGAGCAGGCGCCGACGCGGCTGCGCGGCAAAAGCGCCGAAGACCTGATCTACGCCGGCAACGACTCCAATCCGGCCGCCGGGATGGCCGAGGTCTCGCTGCTGCTCGAGGCCGACGAAAACTGCGCGCTTCCGGAGCCCTTCGCCGGACTGAGCGAAGTATGCGTTACACGCCGGGTCTATCGCTCGGGCGAATCCGAATATCTCATCAACAAGATTCCCTGCCGCCTGAAGGACATCACTGAGTTCTTTATGGCCGCGCAAATCCATAGCCGCGGCTATGCCTTGATCGAACAGGGCCGTATCGAGGAGATCATCCAGTCCAAACCCGCCGAGCTTCGGGGGATGATCGAAGAGGCGGCCGGGCTTTCGCTCTTCAAGGGGCGGCGCGAGATGAGCGAGCGCAAACTCGAGCGCGTGCGCGAGAACCTCGCCCGCGTCGATGATGTGCTGGCCGAAATCGAACGCCAGTTGGCTTTCGCCCGCCGCCAGGCCAAAAAGGCCGAGGCCTACAAGGCGATCCGCTTCGAGTTGGCCGCGCTGGAACGGCTGACCGCCGCGCGCCGGCTGTTCGAAGAGCGCGCCCTTCTCGAACAGCATCGCGTCCGCTCCGATGAACTCGATGTCCAGCGCGAAGCGACTCGCGAAGCGCTCGCCCAACTACAATCGCAGACCGACGCGGCTGCCGCCCGGCTCGTGGCCGAGCGCGATCGCCTGACCGCGCTCGGCCGCGAACTCGACAACTTGCGCGCGGCCGCCGCGCAGCGCGGCCATACGCGCGAGTTCCTCGAGCGCCGCCTGGGCGCAGCCGACGCGGCCGCGCCCGAACTGGCGGCCCGTCTCGAAGAACTCGAGGCGAAAGCCTGCGCGGCGCGCGCGGCGCGGGCCGAGACCGGCGCGCGTCGCGCGCGCGCACACAACGAAGACGATGGCGGCGAGGCCGCCCTCGCCGCCTTGCGCGAGCGCCATGACGAAGCCGCCGCCGCCCTCGGCGACGCCGAGCGGCGCGGCGAAGACGCGCGCGACGAAGTCGCCGAGCTGATGAGCGAAGCGGCCGCCCTGCGCGGCCGCCTCGGCGCGCTCGGCGGCGAGCGTGCCGAACTCGAATATCGGCTGCGCGCCGCCGCCGAGCGCCTCCCGGCGCTCGACGAGGCGCTGGGCGCCGCGCGCTCCGCGCTGGACGTGGCAGGCGGCGAACTCGCCGCCCGCCGCGAAGGGCTCGCGGCCTTGGAAGGCCGCGGCAAAGAGGCCACCGAACGCGAGCGGGAGGCCCGCACCGCGCTCGATGCCGGCGCGGCGCGCCTGGCGCTGCTGCGCGAGTCGCTGAGCGCCGCCCGCGCGCGCGCGGAGCGTGCCGCGCGCGGCTCCGCGGGCGGCGCCGCCGAGCGCCTGCGCGTGGTGCTCGACTCCCTCAACGGCGACCGGCCGAGCGAGCCGCCTGCGATGCTGGCCGAGGTGCTGCGGGCGCCGGCCGCAATGCGCGCAGCGCTGGGCGCCGTGCTCGGCGCGGAAGCCGAGGCGGTGATCGTCGACTCGCCGAATCTGGCGCTTCGCGCGATCGAAATTCTCAAAGAGTCCCGCGCCGGCCGCTTAAGCTTCATCCCCGAGCCGGGCCCGGCCGATTCGCGTCCGGCGATCGAAGCGCCCGGAATCGCCGGCCGCCTGCTCGACATGCTCGAAGTCGAGCCCCGCTTTCGCGACGTCGCCGAGGCGATGCTCGGTCACGTGATCGTCGCCGACGATCTGCGCGCGGCGCTCGCGGCGTCGAACTTAAACGGCCACGGCACGCTGTTCGTCACTCGCGAGGGCGACCTGGTATCTCCGGGAAGAATTATCGCCGGCGGCAGCAGCGCCGCGTCTGGCGACGACGCCGAGGAGGCGGCGGCGCCCCTCGACGCGCCGGCGCTGGAAGAGGCGGCCGCGCGCGTCGAGCAGGCCGAGTCCGAAACCGCGTCGCTGCGCGCGGCTTTCGCGGCGGCGCGCGCCGTGCTCGAGACCGCGCATCGCGAACTCAACGAGGAGCGCGACCATCTCTCGCGCGCCGAGCGCGCAATGAGCGAGCGGCGAAGCGCCCTGGAACGGGTCGAGAGCGGAATTGCCGCCGCCCGCGGCCAGCACGAGCAGGCACGCGTGCGGCTGGAGGAAATCGCCCGGCTCAGCGCGGAGTCCAACGCGCGCCTCGAAGAACTCGCCCACGGCGAGGCGGCGGGGCGCGAGGGCCTGGCCGCTATCCGCGCCGAGATGACCGAACGCAAAGCGCGCACCGAAGAAACCGCCGCCGCGATGCTCGAAGCGGCCTCCAGGGTCGAGGCGCGGCGCGCGCGCCTGGAAGCGATCGAGCAGGAACTGGGACATCTTCGCCGCCTGGCCGAGGAGCTCGAGGCGCAGATCGGCAAGGACCGCACCGCGCTTGCGCGGCTGGGCGGCGAGCGCGTCGAGTTGGTGCGCGAACTCGATCAGTTGGCCGCGCAGGCCGAGACCTCGCGTGCGCGCGAGGCGGAGCTGGACGCCGCGGCCGAAGAGATGCGTCTTGCGTGCGAGGCCGCGGCCACGGCGCTCCAGGCGCTCAGGGCCGAGCTGGCCCAGACGCGGGCGCGGGCCGAGGCGCTGGAGCGCGACGCGATGGAATGCGCGCTCGGATGCGAACGCGCGCGCACGCTGGCCGGGGAACTCGGGCGCAGTTTCGCCGAGAAATTTCAGACCGAGTTTGCCGCGGTCGAGGACGAACTTTCGGCCGCGCTCGCCGCGCGCGACGCCGTGGCCGACGAAGCCCGTCTGACCGAGCTGCGCGCCAAGGCCGAGCGCCTGGGCGAGGTCAACCTTGCCGCCGAGAGCGAGGTCAAAGAGCTGGAGGAGCGCGCGGGCGTGCTCAACACCGAACGGATCGATCTCGAGGCGGCGGTCAAAGACCTCACGCACACGATCCAGAAGCTCAACCGTGAGGCGCGCCGGCGCTTCAGCGAAACTTTCGAGGGCGCGGCGCGCAACTTCGCCGAGCTTTTCCCCAAGCTGCTGCGCGGCGGCAAGGGCCGGCTCGAACTGCTGCCCGCCGACGACGTGCTGGAGGCCGGCGTCAACATCCTGGTCCAGCCGCCGGGCAAGAAGGTCAAGGAGATCGGCCTGCTCTCGGGCGGCGAGAAGGCGCTGTGCGCGATGGCGCTGATCTTTTCGCTCTTCCTGCTAAATCCGAGCCCGTTTTGCGTGATGGATGAAGTCGACGCCCCGCTCGACGAGTTCAGCCTCGCCGCCTTCACCAGCCTGGTCGGCGAGCTCAAGGGCCGCTCGCAGTTCATCGTGATCACGCACAACCAGCGCACCATGCAGCGCGCCGACCATATCCACGGCGTGACGATGGAACGGCCGGGAATTTCGCGACTGATATCGCTGGCGATTCCGCGCGCCGCGTAGCGACCCGCGTCGCGGGCGGCGCTTTGGCTGCGCGGTTCGGTTCCGATCTCGCACGACTATTGTTATTGTGTGAGACGTTCGGCGCCGGGCGGCCAAGACTCGTGAGAACAATGGCGACACGATACGCGCGGCAGCCCGGCCGAACGCAGCTTCAAAATCTTTTCTCCCAAGGATCGCTCTCCGCGTGCCCGATTACATAACCAAAATTCTCGCCGGATTGTCCTCCGCCATGTCCACGACCGTGGCCTGGCTATCCTCCGTCTTAGCCACGGTTCTCGCGTGGCTGGCGTCCGTTTCAACCGCGATTCTCGCCTGGCTGTCGTCCTTCGAGCGCTTCACCCTGGCCGAAGTCCTCGCCAAGCTCTCGTTCGTCGATCGTCTTGTGCTGGTGGTGGCGGCGAGCCAGGTCGTACTGCTCGTCCTCGCGATTCTAATCGAATTCAGTGCACGCAAGCGGCGCAGGGTTCGGACACCTGAGCGCGCTGCCGGCGAGGAGTTGGTCGCAACTCCGCCCGAAATCCCCCCGGCCGAAAAGATCGCGCTTTGGCCGACTGCGCACGCACCTCCCGCAGCCGCGCCCGCGGAGCCGGTCGTCGAAGTTGCGCCCGCCGAACCGACCTTCGAACCCGCTCCGACCGAGCCGCGCGTTGAGGCTGCGCTCCCCGAGCCAGTCGTCGAACCTGCTCCGATCGAGTCGGCCGCCGAACTGGCACCCGCCGAGCCCGTCGTCGAACCCGCGCCCGCCGAGCCGGGCCCGCCCCCGCCCGTCGCGGCTTTGCCAAAAGCGCCCGCACGAATCGGATTGGGATTGCGTCGCACGCGCGAGAATCTGCTCGCTCGTATTCGTGCCGCGATAACCGGCAGCGCGAAACTCGACGAAATCTGCGAGAGTCTCGAGGAGGCGCTGATTGCCGCCGACGTCGGCGTTCAGGCCAGCCTCAAGCTGGTCGAGGCCGTGCGCACCCGGGTCAAAGACGGCACCCGCCCAGACGCTATCCGCGAGGCGCTCAAGGATGAGATCGCGCGGATGCTCGCGGCGAGCGAACGCCCGATGAATATCCCGGCCGAGGGACCGCTGGTGGTGATGCTGGCCGGGGTCAATGGCGTGGGCAAAACCACGACGGTGGCCAAACTGGCGGCGCGGATGAAAGCCGAGCGCGGCACGGTTATCGTTGCGGCGGCGGATACCTTTCGTGCGGCCGCGATCGAGCAGCTCGAGGTATGGTGCGGGCGGGTCGGCGCCGACCTGATCAAGCAAAACCAGGGTTCCGACCCGGCGGCGGTGGCCTTCGACGCAATCAGGGCGGCGGTGGCGCGAAACGTATCGACAGTGTTGATCGACACGGCGGGGCGCCTCCAGACCAAGGTCAACCTGATGGAAGAGCTGAAAAAGATCGCCCGCGTGTCCGGCCGCGAGCTTCCCGGCGCGCCGCACGAATGCTGGCTGGTGCTCGACGCCACCACGGGGCAGAACGCGCTAAGCCAGGCGAAAATCTTTGGGGAAACGGTGCTGCTCACGGGCGTGGTTTTGGCGAAACTCGACAGCACCGCCAAGGGCGGTGTAGTGATCGCGATAGCCGAGCAGCTCAAACTCCCCGTGCGCTTCGTCGGCGTGGGTGAAAACGTTGAAGATCTGCGGGCTTTTGACCCGCGTGAATTCGTGGAAGCGCTGTTTGCCGAGGACGAATCGCGTCCTGAAGCTTCCAGCGGTTCTTATGCAGCTTGACAGCTTTATTAATCCAAAAATAAACTGAAGGTGGAAACCGCATCGATCATGACACTTGAGGCGCTTAAGCAACTCGACGACCGAATCCAGGCATCAGTCAACCGAATCCAGCAACTGCAGCGCGAAAATGAGGCACTGGTCAAGCAGTTAGCTGAAAGTGAACAACGTTTTAACGAAGCTCAAGCCCGCTCCAGCACCGAGCGCCAGCAGCATGAAACCGAGCGCAACGAGATAAAGACGCGGATCGAGAAAATCCTCGCCCGCTTCGACGGGTTGGACTTGGACTGAGGTAAGAGCCGGCAGACCGTCGCCGAGTGCGGACCATCGCTGAGTTGATGATGAAAGGCATCAGTGTCGAAATCATGGGCCAGAGCCTGACCGTCATGAGCGACAGCGGCGACGAATGGGCGAAGACTCTGGCGGCAACCGTCGATGAAAAGATAAACTACATTCGTGCCAACAGCCGCGCGGTGAACTCGGTGAGCGTGGCAATTTTGGCGGCGTTGAATTTTGCCGACGAACTCGAACGACTGAAGCGGGACCATCAAGCGCTAATCGATCAGATTGAAGCACTGAACCGGCGGTTGTCGGTGGCGATGGATTCGTAGAGGCCGCGTCAGCACGGTTTTCCTGGAGGCTTCGGGTCGGCGGGTTCGGGTAATGATGGCGGGGGGATAGAGGATCTCGGTTAGCAGCGCGATGCGGCGCTCGCAAGATATAGGACTTGTGCCGGTTCTCGGTTACACATGGCGTGGCCTCGGACCACGTGAACTTATGGAGCCAGCAACGCCCGCAGGGCCACGGCCGCGCCGATGGCTGGGCGTGATCGATCGCACAGCGCAACCGCCGAATTAGCCCGAACCCGCCACCGCTAAGAGCAGTGGCGGACGAAAAACAATACTTGCGCGCCGTCCTCTCCGAGACGCGCGCGGGCCTGTCTGCCGTACGCGCCGACGCGCTATCGAGGTGCGTGCAGCAGCGTCTGCTCGCCACAGAGGCCTATCTCGCCGCGGCTAAAGTCGTCCTTTACGCTCCGTTGGGACGCGAGGTCGAAACCGGCCTCATCGCGGCCGACGCGCTGCGCTCGCATCGCCAGCTCTACTACCCGATCGCCGACCGCAAGCATCGCCGGATAAGGCTCGGCGCCGTGTCCGACCTGCGCGAGTTGCGCGCCGGCGCCTTTGGGATTTTGGAACCGCCCGCAACCGGAGCGCTCGAGGCTAAAGCGCTCGGCGCTGCACTGGTGTGCGTCCCAGGGATCGCGTTTACCGCCGACGCCGCCCGCCTGGGCCGCGGCGGCGGCTACTACGACCGGTTGTTGGCCGCGCTCTCTGTCGAAGCGGTGACCGCCGGGCTCGCCTATTCGTTTCAGTTGATTGACCGCCTGCCGGAGCAAGCCCATGACCGGCGGCTGGATTTTGTCGTGACCGAGTCCGCGGTTTACGCGGCCAGCGGAGCGCCACCCGCGGTCGCGCAAGCGACGGACCAAGGAGGTCTACCAAAATGGGCGTGCTGACTGGCGTCCTGTTCCTGATAATCGGTGGCGCGATGATGATTTACGCGGTCTATCTCTCCGGAGGGCGGCATCATGTCGCCGATACCGGGGCCGCTCCACGCGATGCGCAAGCGATTGTCGAAGATGCAAAAACCAAGAGCGAACTGATCATCAAGGAGGCGGAACTAAAGGCCAAGGATCTTTTAGTCGAGGTGCGGACGCAGGCCGAACGCGAAATGCGCGAGCAGAATCGCGAGCTGACCGCACTGGAGAGCAAGCTGGCCGCGCGCGAGGAGAGCATCGACAAGCGGTTGGAAGCGTTCGAACGGCGCGAAGGCGATCTTAACCGGCGCGACCAGAACCTTCGCATAAAGGAGAAAACCCTGGCCGACCGCGAGGCCGAGCGCCAGGAACTGATCGAGGCGGCGCGCGCCAAGCTCGAAGCGGTCGCCGGACTGACCCACGACGAGGCGCGCCGCCAGGTGGTGGAAGAAATGGTCGGGCAGGCGCGCCATGACGCCGCCCGTCAAATCCGGGTGGTCGAGGAGGAGGCGCGCGAGGAATCCGACCGGCGCGCCAAGCGCATCGTCTCAATCGCGATCGAGCGGCTGGCCGGCGAATTCGTCACCGAGCGCACCGTCTCGGTGCTGGCGCTGCCCAACGACGAAATGAAGGGCCGCATCATCGGCCGTGAAGGGCGCAACATCCGCGCCATCGAGGCCGCCACCGGCGTCGATATCATCATCGACGACACGCCCGAGGCGGTCGTGATCTCGTGTCACAACCCGATCCGGCGCGAAATCGCGCGGGTCTCGCTCGAGCGGCTCATCTCCGACGGCCGGATTCATCCGGGCCGTATCGAAGAGGTCGTGCGCAAGGCCGAGCAGGAAGTCGAGGAATCGATCCGCGAGGCCGGCCAGCGCGCCATTATCGAGGTCGGCGTCCACGGCATCCATCCCGAGCTGGTCAAGCTGCTGGGGATGCTGAAGTACCGGTACAGCTACGCGCAGAACGTCCTGATGCATTCGCTGGAGGCGGCGTTTCTGTGCGGCGCGATGGCGGCCGAGCTCGGGCTCAACGAAAAGCAGGCCCGCCGCGCCGCGCTGCTGCACGACATCGGCAAGGCCTTGACCCACGAGGTCGAAGGCTCGCATGCGCTGATCGGCGCCGAGCTCGCGCGCAAGTACGGCGAGTCGGCCAAGATCGTCAACGCGATCGCGGCTCATCACGAAGAGGTCAAGGCCGAAACTATCCTGGCCCCACTGGTCGACGCGGCCGACGCGCTCAGCGGAGCGCGCCCCGGCGCGCGGCGCGAAGTGCTGGAGAGCTACGTCAAGCGGCTCGAAGACCTCGAGACCATCGCCAAGTCGTTCAAGGGCGTCGAGAAATGCTTCGCCGTGCAGGCCGGGCGCGAGATGCGGATCATCGTCGAGCCGGGCCAGGTCTCCGACGACGACGCGACGATGCTGGCGCGCGACGTGGCCAAGAAGATCGAAACCGACATGACCTATCCCGGGCAAATCCGCGTGACGGTCATCCGCGAAACCCGCGCGACCGAGCTCGCGCGCTAGACTTGCCGCGGGCGGCGCCGGCCTTGGCGCGGATGCCGCCCGCGGGCTATCATCAGCCTCACGATGCCGACAACGCGCGAAGTCCTTCAAGCCACCATCGCGCTGGAAAAGCGCAGCATGGCGCTCTATGCGCGCTTCGCCAAGACCTTCTCCGGCCATCCGCGCCTGCACGAGTTCTGGTTCGGGATGGCGCGTGACGAGGCGCGCCACGTCGGCGCGCTCGACCTCGTGACCACGGTGCTCGACTTCGAAGGGGTGCTCGATCGGCCAAGCCCGGTGGTGCTCGAAGACGCGAGCGTGGCGAGGCTGGGAGCGCTGCTGGAGCGTGGCGCGCGCCAGGCCGAGGCTGGACTGACGATCGAGCAGGCGCTGGGATTGGCGCTCGAGGTCGAAGAGACGGAGCTCGAGGACAAGGTCGGCGACCTGCTCAAGGCGCTGCAGCAGCACGACGAGTACGAGCGCTGCATGCGATTGCTGGTCCACGATCTCGGCGAGCTGAGCTTCATGATCGAACAGTATTGCCAGGATCCGGCGCTGCTCCAGCGCTGCGACGAGCTGGTCAACCATCACGCCGAGACGCTGCGGCTCTCCGCCGCGCACTGAACGATCGGATGGCGCGCGCGCCGGATGCGCCCGTGGCGCGGAGCAGGCCAATCCGCGCACGCCAATCGAGGCACGCCAATCGGGGCACGCATGGACGCCTGCCCCGGTGTCGGTTATAAATGAGGGCTCGCGCTGAGGAGTAGCCGAATTGGCAAGGCACCTGACTCTGGATCAGGGGATTGGAGGTTCGAGTCCTCCCTCCTCAGCCAACTCTCCGCTGTGAAGGGAGACGCTCATCGACTGGTCCCATCGTCTAGTGGTTAGGACACCGGCCTCTCACGTCGGGAACGCGGGTTCGACTCCCGCTGGGATCACCAACTTGGCTCGCGTGCGCAGTCTTACCTATCGCGAGGAATGGCTCAGTCCGGGCATCTCCTTTACCTCTCCGCGTCCATCGTCCTTTAGGATAGGCGATTTCGATGCTGTGGCTGAAGAGGAGCGATGGACCTTCACTCCAATCACGGATTTTTCCTCGGCCGAGAGCGCGCGCGCCTTTCTTGAGTCTCTTCTTCGGGACTGGGAAACGGAATGGGACGTCATTGAGCAATTGCGATTCCACCTTGAGTTCGAGTCCTGCATTCTAGAAACCCAAGCCGAAGACGGGAAACTGGCGGTCGTAACTTTTTCGGTAAAGGCTCTGTCGCTAGGTGCAGCGTGCAATCTAAAGCGCCCACCGCCCTCTCCGCCTTCCGGTAAATTGCACTCCACGCCTCTGGCGGGGCGACTTCGCGCCAGGTGGCACGATATCGACGAGCGGAAGGAAAGGTTACTCGTGGGGGCTAATTGGGTCCTAACCGCGCTCGAAGATGAATTCGGAAAATCAAAAAAGAGGCGGCGGGAGATTACTGCCAATGCGCTAAAGGTCGATCTGGAGATATTGAAGACGCTGGGACGGCTGTGCGCTCAAAACGATCCCGACCAAGGCCGCAAAAGCGAAGGCGAGATTAAGCGGCTCACCAACAACGAGTCGACTTGGGTTCACCAGACAGTCAGGATGCTCGTTAGGCGCGCGGTGGAAATCGACTCCGGCATAGTCGATCTGCCGTTTTTCACGATGAAGGATCTCCCACCGCTTTAGGGCGGCGACCTCGGCCGCCGGCGCGCAGCTTGCGTTCGGGCAGCTTGGCCTCGCGCGTGATCGCGGCGCTGCAAGGGAAAGGTCCGCAACTTTCTAATCCGCTGCGGAGGGCCCTATCTGGCGCTCCAGAATCTGGACGCGGTCGTTTAAGTTCGTGACGACCTCGTGCAACGCGGCTACAGCACGCCTGAGCTCACCTACCTGAAATTGCATCCGGCCTTCACTATGTCCGATCTGGCCCGCACTGATAACGCTTGCGCCGGCCATCCCCGCAATAAACGCTGCTATGCCGATCAGGATATTCATGGGCGAGAGCGTAGGACCATCAAGCGATGACCGTCAAGATGAAAGTCGCGACTTACTCTGCCTTGGTGCCGCAGCGCTCGGCGTGGCCAGTGCCCGCCTTGGCGTGTCGCGGTTCTGGGGCTGACCTTAGCACTCGTTCGCCATTCCGCGGCCGATCCAGGGTACAATCAGTGCGAACGCGCCCTGCGCGCTAGCGCAGAGTTTATTGAGGCACAATGGAAGAGTTCGAACCGAGCGTCATGTACAGCTTTGTGCGCGGCCGCCAGTTGGAAGGGACGTTTCCTGGGGATCCGACTACGGGCGTCTGGCCGATCACCAGCTTCAGAATCAATCGCGGGTGGGGATGCCCACCGGAACGGGCGTGGCCATACAACGGTGATGCATCGGCGTGGCCGCCGTCGGAACCACCAGAAATCGACAAGCTAGCGAAGGATTTTCGAATCAATATCTACCAGCGCGTCAGGACATTGACAGAGTGCCGGGCAATCCTCGCGGATAGGCAAGTGCCGGTGCATGTGACTGTCGGTATCTCGGATGCCTGGGACAACCCATGCAAGGGCAGAATTCCGACTCAGTCACAGGATGACAAACCGAGGGGTGATCACGCGGTCCTACTAGTCGGCTACGACGACTCCGCGGCCGAGTTGATTTTTCGAAACTCATGGGGTGTCGGGTGGGGAGATAAGGGCTACGGGTATCTTCCCTACGATGTGTTTGAGGCCACTTGGACGGAGGGTTGGTTTGCGGATTTATTCCCATGCCCTCCGCGGAGTGAGCCGAAAACTGGATTGACTGAACTCGCCCAGGGAGTTTCGGAGCACGGCGGGGGTACGCTTCATTGTCGCGAGCTCGTGGGTGCAGATGATGAGCGGATCGCATGGGTGTTCGTCGTGGAGCGCTCGGGTGAGATGGAAGTTGAAGAATTTTTCGTCCGGCCACAGTTCAGGAAGCGCGGCTACGGAAAGAGTTTGGTGCGATCGATTGGCGAACTTGCGTCCGCTCGCCGGTGTTCTCTAAAGTTTTGGATTTCTCATGCCGATGTCGCTCGTTCCAATCTGCGGACTCTGGAGCACCTGCTGCTCCAAGTTGGTCTCCACATCAAACGCAGCGGTGTACGCTGGGCTCCATATGTCGCCGTTGCTCAATCCGATACAGTGACGAAGTCTCAATTGCCTTTCCGGCGCGGCGCACGACCTCTAAGCCCATACCGACCACAATGGTTATCTCATGGTACCCGCTGGGATCACCAACTTGATAATGAGACGCCGCGCTAGCCTGAGTTCTTTGCCGACGCGGCGGGGATGAAATCGAGAGCCGCGGAATTCATGCAGTAGCGCAGACCCGTCGGTGCCGGGCCGTCGTTAAACACATGCCCCAGATGCGCGTCGCATCGCGCGCACACCACCTCAGTGCGACTCATGAAAAACGAGCGGTCGACGTCGGTGCGCACGTTCTGTTTTGCGATCGGCTGGTAGAAGCTCGGCCATCCGGTGCCTGACTCGAACTTGGTATCCGAACTGAACAGCGCCGTGACGCAGCATATACACCGGTAAAGCCCCTTCGCGTGGTTTTCGTCATACTTGTTGGTATACGGCGCCTCGGTGCCCTTGCGCCGGGTGATATCGTATTGCTCGGGCGTCAGGAGCTTGCGCCACTGGTCGTCCGGTTTCACAACCTTGCTGACCATGACTATTCCTTGATTCTTGCCGTCGCTGGAGAACTCCACGATCTCCACCTTGCCGATCGCGTCCGAAGATGCTGCGCCAGCGTCGGCGGCATCCGACGAGCAGCCGCTGCCGAACAGTTCCCAGGCGATCGCGAACGGAACCGCGGCGAGCACGGCGAGTATGGTCCGACGGCTGAGAATTCTCCGGCCGGGAATCATGCTGGTCCTTCCGTATATTCGCCAAATGTTTGTCATCATGTTTGAATCCGACAACCGCCTCAAGGCGCACCCGGTTCCTCGCGAGTTCTCAAAAGCTCGCTGAGATGATCCTGCTTCTTTCAGTTACCCCGCGGAATCGCGAAAGTTACAAATCGGCATGGAGGGACACCGCCACACCCCCATCTTACTTGAGAGTTGTTGCTGCGCGGCGATGGCATGACGGGCGGCAACCGGCGATAATCGCGCCTTCTTTGAAAACGAAGCGAAAGGGGTTGCCGCGATGATTCTGAAGGTCGCCCGTCTTGGTTACCCGGTGCTGCGGACGATGGCGCAGCCGGTCGCGCCCGAGCGCATCAATACGCCCGAGTTCCAGCGCCTGCTCGACTACATGGTCGACACCATGCGCGAGTACGTCGGCGTAGGGCTCGCCGCGCCGCAGGTGCATCTGCCGCTGCGCGTCGCCGTGCTCGAAGTCGAGCATCATCCGCGCTACCCGGAGATGCCGTCGGTGCCGCTGACGTTTCTGATCAATCCCGAGGTCACGATTCTGGAGCGCGCGACAATCGAGGACTGGGAGGGCTGCCTGAGCATCCCGGAGATGCGCGGGCGGGTGCCGCGATTCAAGCAACTTCGCGTGACGGGACTGGGACGCCACGGCGAAGCGCTGGATTTCATCGCAAGCGACTTTCACGCCCGGGTCATCCAGCACGAGACCGACCACTTGAATGGCGAGGTTTACCTGGACCGGATGCCGAACATGCGCTCGCTGTCGCATCTGGCGGAATGGCATCGCTTCGCGCTGGCGCCGCCTTCGGAGCACGAGTAGGCCGGCGAACGGGCGCAACCTGTCGCGAAGTTGAGGGCCTGCGGTTGGGAGCCTGCGCGTCACCAGATAGCGCGCGCGGCGCGTTCACTTGGGCGGATACGGGAGCTTGTCGGGGATCTTGCCGGTCAGCTTGGCCTGCTCCAGCGTCTTGGTCAGCAGGTCGTTTTCGGTAACCTGGCGCTGCTCCTCGGCCTGCACCTTGGCGAGCGCCGCGTTGAGTTGATTGTTCTGATCCTGGAGCTGCCCGATGCGGCCCGAAAGCTCGCTGATTTGCGCCTGGTCGCGCTGATGGTCAGCCTGCTCCTGCCGATACCACTTCCATCCGACGACCGCGGCAATCACCGCCACGACGAGCGCGCCGACCACATAACGATACATCGCGTATAGCCTGGCCACGCGGGCGAAAGCGCGCGCGGCGTCCTATCTATGATGCCCGTGCCTATGATGCCCGTGCGGATCTTGTGCGGGTGGCGGCGGGCCCACCTCTGCGATGCGTGCCTGAAGCTCCGCACCGCCGACGATTCCTTTGGCGTTGAGCAGCCGGGTCAGCGCGCCGAGCCAGTGATGGTAGTAGTCCGCGCCGCTGCCGGCGGAGCGGCCAGTCTTCTCCGCCGCGTCAATCTCGTCGATCAGGCTCCGCTGGAACTCCGCCCACTGAAACTGTCCCGTCTCGCATAGCGCTACCGCGACGGCGAAGGCGCGCGCCTCCCACGGTTCGTTGAAAACGGCTTCGGGAGCCATCGCGCGGGCAGCCGCGATCAAATCTTCGGAGCTTTTAGCCGACACTCTATATACTCTTTCGCGACGCGCCTCTTCGCTGCGCGCTACCTGGCCGCGCGATTCTCACCCGCGCGCCGCGCGGGAGACTGCGCCAGGCCCGTACCAATCATGGAATCACGCGTCACCAGGTCGGCAAGCTCGTCTTCGCTCAGGCCTTCGGTGCCGGCGGGCCGCTCGGGAATCACGAAATAGCGCATCTCGGAACTCGAGTCCCACACCCGGATATCCTTGTCGCGCACGCCGACCTCGAACTCCTCGAGCAACCCGCGCGGATCGTTCACCGCGCGCGCCCGATAAGCCGGGCTCTTGTACCACACCGGCGGCAGTCCCAGGACCGACCACGGATAGCACGAGCACAGCGTGCAGACCACGAGGTTGTGCACGCGCGGCGTGTTCTCGACCACCATCATGTGCTCGCCCTGCGGGCCGGGCGGAAAACCGAGTTCTTCGATCGCGCCGGCGGCGTTGTCGAGCAGACGCTTGCGGTATTCGGGATCGGTCCATGCGCGCGCGACCACGCGGGCCCCGTTGCGCGGGCCGACGCGCCGCTCATACGTGTCGATCAACTCGTCGAGCGCCTGCGGATTGACCAGCCCCTTCTCGACCAGCAACTGCTCGAGCGCCTTTACGCGCTGGGCCGGCTCGGACAGCGGTGCATTGTGATGGTCGTGTCCCTCGCTCATCGCTTACGTCCCTTTTTGGCGGCCGCACGTGACCGCGATGCGGATTTGGCGGCGGGCTTGACGGCAGGCCCTTTCGCCGCGAGCTTTGCCGGTGATGCCTTAGTTTTGCTCACGGCTTGGCCGGCGGTTTTGGCGGATGACTTGACCGCCGGCCTGGCAGCGATACGGTCGCGTTCGAGGTAGTCCTCCCAGCAATCGAGGTATACCGGCGCGCGCTCGTTATGGTCGGGGCCCCACAGCTCCTTGGCCTCGAACACCACGGTGTAGACGTGCTGCGGCTTATTGCCCTGGCCGTGGGCGTGCGTATCGGGGAAAACGAAGACGCCCTGGTCGTGGCGGATGACGCCGCGTTTGCCGTGCGCGTAGCGCGGCAGGCGCGTGTGATGCTCGGGGTTGAGATTGCGCGCGACCACGCGGTCGCCAACCTTGAACCCCGGTTTGAAGCTCTTGTTGAAGCGCAGCTTGACCGCGGAATCGTCGAACGACTCGACGCCGCCGCCGCCACTGCCGAGCGGTCCGGTCGCCTTGGGCGGCGCGGGCGCGGCGGCATGTCCACTGGCGAGTTCCTCGCGCGTGACCACGCCCTTCTCGACCAGCAGCGCTTCCACCGCGTGGAGCCACTTTTCGTAGTAGCTGGCGGCCAGATAACTCGCCGGCGGCATGCGCTCGATCGCGCGGCGGAACTCGTCGACGTTGCACACGCCGCGCCCCATCGCGGTCAGCGTCATCGCGAAGGTTCGCTTCTCCCAGTCCGCGTGGAAGACGGGCTCGTTCTGCTCGCGAACTACCGGCCCGAAACCATGCATCCCGCCCAGGTCGTGAACGCCATTCATAAGATCCCGTCGCTCTCCAGGTGCCGCGCGATTTTCCAGGTTTCAAATGTAGGCTAGGCTTGGGTGTCGCTGGCAGTCAAGGCAAGTGCGCGCGAGATTGATCCGCGGCGCCGTGCGCGTCAGAAACTTGTCGAGAGCCCCGGGAGAGAACATGAGGAGCAGGTTTGCGATCGCGAAATGGGTGGGCGCGCTTGTTCCGCGCGCGGCGTTGGCGGGCACGGTCTTAGCCGCGGTTTCAGGAATGCTGGGCGCGGCGATGGCCGCTAGCGGATGCACGCGCGCGCGCACGGGCCTCGTGCAGTATTTTCCGCTCAAGCCCGGGATGGCCTGGACGTTTCGCTTCAGCGGCGCGAGCGGAGCCACCGGTGAACTGACCACGACCAACCAGGCCCCGCGCAAAGTCTTCGGCTTCACGGCGGTCCCGCAGCAGAACGCGGGCGGCGATAAAACCTACACCGAGTTCTACGCCGACGACGGCGCGGGAATCCGCCACGTCGCGATCGACGAAAGCGAAGGGCTGCAATCGCGGCTGAGCGATCATTCCTACGTGATCAAGTTGCCGATCGCGGCCGGAACCAGCTGGCGCGAAATCGATCGCACTTTCGACGGCACCGTGTACGATGCGACGACCAGGATCGAAAGCGTCAGCGACAACGTCAGCGTGCCGGCCGGAACTTTCAGCGGATGCATCCGCATCCGCAGCATCGGCAGCGCTTCAGCGGCGAAAGGCAGCGCGCGCGCGCCCGGTGCGAGGGCCGGCCTGCGTCTGGCAGCCGACGACGACGAGGTCATCGTCGAGGACTACTACTGGCTCGCTCCCGGCGTGGGCCCGGTCAAGGCGACGCATCAGGAGAGCCGGGGCGAGGGCCCGATGGCCCAGTCGATCGACTTCACCCTGGAGTTGGAGCATCTCAAGCGGTAGGCGCACCCGGCATCGTCAGAAGACAAACATCAGCGTCGCGAGGATGGTATCCATCCCGTGATAGGTCGACGCGGTCGCCGCGCACGTGCCGAGCCCCGGGCATGGAAAGAAGACCAACGGCTTATCGCTCGAAAACGGCTTTTGGCTGGATTCGTCGTGGCGGTACTCGAACCGGCCGACCAGCCATTCGGCAAGCTTGAAATTGAATCCTGCCGTTATATCCCACAGCGTCTGGGGCAGACCCGTATCGAAGCCGTCGACATCCTTCAGAACTTCGCCCCGCAGTCCGAGCTGAAGGCGGGGGGTGACCTGATACGCCACCCAGGTACCCTCGCTATACCAGTCGCTCGGATGGGTAGTTCGGCCGTTGGGGAACTCGTCGAGAATCGGATTCGGCGGATTTCCCGGCCCCTCGAAAATCGGTGTCGGCGCGAGAGCATTGCTATCCTGATGACCCATGAGCGCCTCCTGCGTGATGCTCAGCCCATCGATCGGCGGCGTCCAGGTCGCGATTACGTCGAGCAGGCCGGCCTTCGACGGCAGATTGCCGCCGGTGGGTCCTTGCGGCCCATACATGCCGCTAACCAGGAGCGAGAGTTCACGGGCCGGGTTCAGGATGAGCTGTCCTTCGAACGTCTGCAGCGGATAGGTGGAAGCCAGCGAGCTCCATCCATTGTCGAGCCCTAAGGTCAGGCCGACGTAGTCGCTGAAGGTGTAATGGGCCCGCAGACCGGTGACGTTAAAAGGGCTCGCGTGGAAAACGTAGCCGATCGACTGGAACAGGTTGTAGTTCTGCCAACTCGGGATGGCCTCGGTGCCAACCAGCGGAAATTGCGTGCCGGCGGTTATCAAAATTCCAGTTCCGAACGGCAGCGTGTAATCGAGATAGGCACGCGTCGGATCGAGCCATCCGCACGGACTTTGCGGACATGCGCCGGCGCGCCCCGCGACCTTCCAATAGACCGTCGCGATGCCGTACTGCACCTGCGCGACGTTCGCGGTATTCAGATCGAGCACGAAGCCGACCTGGGTCGGCGATGCGCGCTCGATATAGAGTTCGCCTTGCGCAAGCTCGGGGCTGTTGCTCCCGAAGAAATCGTACACCCGCATCGTGTTGTTGCCGGTGCTGGGCCGGTCGAAGTTGTATTCATAGGTGCCCACCAGCATCCCGTGAATTTGAAGTCCGACGGCCTCCTGAAGGCGGCTGTGAAACCCGCTTAAGGAATCGACGACGCTCGCGGCGCCAGGAGCGTACTCGAGGCCAAGCGGGGTGACGCCGGATGACGCCGAAGGTGTGGGCGCCACCGCGGCGGATGGATTGACCGCGGGTACGTTCTGAACCGGCGGCTGGGTCTGAGCCTGGGTCTCGCTCTGGAGGAAAACCGCGGCAGTGCCGATCGATATCAGGAGATTCAGGCAGTAGCCGGCTATCCGCAAGGACATGCTCCACACCCCTTGGTTCGGGAATTCACCGGAAATTCAAGCTGACCCCACCTATCAAGCCCCGCGCCGCTCGTTTGACCGCCTACCACGCGCCCGCCATCAGCAATCCCAGCCGCGCCGGATCGCGCTCATCGGCTCCCACCGCACGCAAGCGGCCGCGGCTGATCACGGCGAGGCGTCCGCATAGCGCGATCAGCTCGTCGAGATCGCTCGAGATCAGCAGCACCGCCCCGCCCTCACCGGCAAACGCGGTCAGCATCCGACGCACCTCGGCGGTGGCGGCAAGGTCGAGTCCGCGAGTGAGATTGTGCGCGACCAGCACGCGCGGGCGGCTCTCCAGCGCGCGCACCACGCACAGCCGCTGCCGATTGCCGCCGGAGAGTTCGGCCGCGAGCGCCTGCGGACCGGGGGCCCGGATGTGAAAGCGCACGAGCAGCTCCGCGCATAGGGCGGCCGCGCGCGACGCGCTGAGCCATCCGAAACGTCCGCACGCGCGCGCCAATAGCGGACGCGCGAGCAGCAGGTTCTCCCATAGCGGCATCTCGAGGACCAGGCCGTCGAGGTCGCGGTTCTCCGGAATCACGGCGATCGCGCCGCCGCCGCTGCCGCCACGATCCGCAGGATGTTGCGCGCGCGCCGCGCCGACGCGGATCAGTCCGCCACTGGGCCGGCGCACGCCGGCCAGCGCTTCAACCAACTCGCTCTGGCCGTTGCCGTCGACCCCCGCGATCCCGACAGTCTCGCCCGCGGCGATTTGTAAATTAACGCCGTCGAGCGCGCGCCACCCGTCGCGCTCGACCACCAGGTTTTTTATTTCGAGCGCGACAGGGCCAACGGCGCCCATCGCGGGCGCGCCCTGGGACGGCGGTGCGAGATCGCCGATCATCAGGACCGCCAGCTCGCGCTCGGTGACCTCGCCGCGGGCGCGGCGCGCCACGACCCGGCCGTGACGGAGCACGGTTATCCGGTCGGCGATGGCGAGCGCCTCGGCGAGCTTGTGGGTGACCAGGATCACGATGCGGCCTTCGCCGCGCAGCCGGCGCAGCACGTCGAGGAACGCGGCCAGCTCGCCCGGCGCGAGCAGGCCGGTGGGTTCGTCGAGGATGAGCACGCGCGGCTCAAAGCTGAGCGCGCGCAGGACTTCCATCCGCACCCGCTCAGCCATCGAGCGCTGCTCCATCCGCACTCCCGGCGCCGGCAGCGCGAAACCCAGCCGCGCCGCCATCGCTCCGGCGCGCGCGGCGACTTCCTGCAGATCGATTGTGAATTCCGTGCGGCCGAGGTGCGCGGCACCGGCTCCGAAGCCGCCAAGCGCAAGATTTTCCTCCCACGTCATCCGCTCGAACAGCATCGGGCTCTGATGCACCGCGGCGACGCCGGCCGCCAGCGCGGCGGCGGCCGAGCCCGGCCGCAGCGCACGGCCGAACAACTCGACCGCTCCCGCGTCGGGGCGCAGCCGGCCGGCCAGGACGTTCATCAGCGTGGTCTTGCCGGCGCCGTTTTCGCCGAGCAGCGCCACGATCTCGCCCGCGCGTGCGTCGAAGTCGACGCCGTCCAGCGCCAGAACCGGGCCGAAGCGGCGCGTGATGTGGCGCGCGGCGAGCATCGGGGGGGCGCGCGCTCAGGCGGGCGGCGGCGGGCCGTAGCGCGCGCGCACGTATTCGACGGCGTCGTCACGCGAGGCCAGCGCGCCGTCGAGCTGCTGATCCTCGACGTCTTTGAGGATCGATTTGAAATGCGGCCCGGGCGCAAAGCCCATCGCGATCAAGTCGTCGCCGCCGAGCAGGCGCGGCGGGCGAATCTCCTCGCGACCCATCGTGCCAAGCGCATGCGCGCAGAAATGGTAGAAGCCGAGATTGGAGCTGGAGGCGAGCGCGTCCAGGCGCGAGAGTTCGAGCAATTCGCCGAAGCCCTCCTCGGCCAGCATCCGCTTGAGCGTGGCGCGGCGCATCCGCGGCGCCATCACCAGGCGCAGATGATTGCGCACCAGGTAGGCGACGCGCTCCTGCACGAAGCGCGAGCGCCGCATCCGCCGCATGATTTCCTCGGCCATCCCGGCGCCCTGTTCGGTATGTCCGTAGAAAGTGACCTTGTCGCCGTTCTCCGCGCGGCACTGCGGCTTGGCGACGTCGTGCAGCAGAACGCCAAAAGCGAGCGTCTCGGCGCATCCCGCCTCCAGCATCGAGAGCGCCAGCCAGGTGTGCCGGTAAACGTCGCCTTCGGGATGAAAATTCCGCGGCTGCTCGCATCCGATCATCGGCAGCACCTCGGGCATCACGACCTCGAGCAGTCCGCTCTCGCGCATCAGTTCAAGCCCGCGCGCGGCGCGGCCGCCGGTCATGATCGCCACGACTTCCTCGCCGACGCGCTCGGCGGCGATATTGGCGACCTTGGGCGAGGCCCGGCGCATCGCGGCCCACGTCGCGGGCTCGATCTCGAAGTTGAGCCGGGTGGCAAAGCGTATCGCACGGAGCACCCGCAGATGGTCTTCCTCGAAACGCTCGGCGGCGTTGCCGATCGCGCGAATCACGCCGGCGCGCAAATCGCGCATCCCGCCCACCAGGTCGATAGTCCGTCCGCTGGCCGGATCGAAGTACATCCCGCCGATCGTGAAATCGCGCCGGCGCGCGTCCTCCTCGACCGTGCCGAAGCGCACCGCCGAGGGACGGCGCCCATCGACGTAGGGCGCGTCGGCGCGGAAGGTGGCGACCTCGAAGCCATCGCCGTCGACGATCACGAGGATCACACCGAAGCGCGCGCCTACGCCGATCGTGTCGTCGAACAACTCCTGCACGACTTCGGGGCGCGCGTCGGTGGCGATGTCGTAATCCTTGGCCGCGACGCCGAGCACGCGGTCGCGCACGCATCCGCCGGCGAGGTAGGCAATGAAGCCGCGCTCGCGCAGGTGTTGGACTATCGCCAGTGCCTTCTTTTCCTTCTCGACGCTCATGACCGTTCCGATGCGGTTTAATCTAGCCTCGCGCGCGGCGCGCGGCCACGGGGTGCGCGGCTGCGCGTTTCAGACGAACGACGACGGCGGACGCGTGGCGTAGCTGCGGCGGTAGACGCGGATGAGCGCGGCGAAAACCGCAATCACGGCGGGACCGGCGAACAGGCCCAGCGGCCCATAGAGCTCCAATCCGCCGGTGATGCCGAAGAAGAGCGCGACGGCGGGCAATCCGCTGCCCTGGCCGATCGTCAGCGGCTTCAGCAGGTTGTCGATCACGCCGACCACGATCAGGTCCCACACCAGCATCCCGACCGCCCAAGCCGATCCGGCGGTGAACCACAGATAGATCAGGACCGGCACCCAAACGAAGGCGGTGCCGCCGAGCGGCAGCAGCGCCGCCGCGCCGGAGGCCGCGCCGAGCAGCAGCGAGTAGGGTACGCCGCTAACCACGTAGCCGAGGCCGAGCAGCGCGCCTTCGAGCAGCGCGGTCAACAGCAACCCACGCATCGTCGCGGACAGTATCGAGCGCAAGGTCTCGAACACCATCGCCTTGTCTTCATCGGGGAGCGGAGTGAGACCACGGACGAATTCGAAATAGTCCTCGCCGTCGCGCAACAGGTAAAAGAAGCTCAACAGCATGAGTACGACATCGAAGACGAACGTGACCAGGTTGCGCGCCAGGGTCGTGGCGTTGGCGGTGAAATAGCCGGTGAGGTAGGTACTGGCGTTCTCCATCCAGTGGCGGATGTCCTGGATGCGCAGGCCCTGATGCTCCAGCCAGGCCTCGATCGAAGTGATGGTGCCGGAGTGGAGCGCCTGGCTGCCGGCCTGCGCGAATCCGCCCTGGTGGACGAACTGGCCCAGCGAGACCCTGGTGGCCTCGTGCGCGAGTTTGCTCGAAAGCCAGGCCGTGGGGACGGCGATCACGAGCGCCAGGACCGCGGTGACTATCAGCGCGGCGGCGGTCCGGCTGCGGATGACGCGCAGCAGTTGGAGGAGCGCCGGATGGGCGATGAAGGCGAGCAGCATCGCCCATGCGATCGGCACCAGGAAGGGGCTGAGCAGCAGGTAAAGCTCGTAGCCCATCACGGCCAGGAAGCCGAAGAAGAAAATATGTGCGATTCGCTCGCGATCCATCACTTCGCCGTTGCACGCCGCCGTCGGCGGCAAAGCTTAGCAGATAGGCCGCGGACGGTCGCTCGCGGAGGCCTTGGTTGCTCGCGCGGCCGATATTTGTTACCGGATCGGGATTGCGGCCGATGCAGCCGCTCCGGATTTGCAACGAAGGCACGTAGCTCAGTGGTAGAGCACTTCCCTGACACGGAAGGGGTCGGCGGTTCAAACCCGCCCGTGCCTACCAGTCTGTCTTTCGCTATAATGGCGGCATGATTGTCCCCGGCTTTCAGCTCCGCGTGCGCGTCCGTCTCATGACTTCGTGCGTCCATTCATGATCGCCCGTCGCTTGCCTACCGCCGCCGGCGCACTGCCGATGCCCGCGTCCACGGCCCCGACGTTCATCGTGCCGACGTTCATCGTCTTGAAGTTCATCCTGGAATGAGCGCGCAAGTTAGCGTATCGCTCGACGGAGAGCGTCGCAGCGTGCCACGCGGGACGACCGTCAGCGAGGTGCTCGACGGCGCGCGCGGGCGCGAGTTGGTCGCCGCGCGCCTCAACGGCAAACTGGTCGATCTCGGCCGCCCGATCGAGGATGACGCCACGCTCGAGCCGGTCAAGACCGACAGCCCTGAAGGACTCGACGTGCTGCGCCATTCGACCGCCCATCTGCTGGCCCAGGCGGTGCAGAGCCTTTACCCCGGCACGCAGGTGACGATCGGCCCGACCATCGAGGACGGCTTCTTCTATGACTTTGCGCCGCCCACTCCTTTCACGGTCGAGGACCTGCCGAAGATCGAAGCCAAAATGCGCGAGCTGGCGAAGGCCAACCTCAGGGTCGAGCGAGTCGAGGTCGCACGCGCCGAGGCGATCGAGCGCTTCGCCGCGATGGGCGAGCACTACAAGGTCGAAATCCTAAACGGCATCCCCGACGATCGCGTGTCGATCTATCGGCAGGGCGAGTGGATGGATCTGTGCCGCGGGCCGCACGTCCCGGCGACCGGCTATATCCGCGCCTTCAAGCTGACCAGCGTGGCCGGCGCGTACTGGCGCGGCGACGAGCGCAACGCGATGCTCTCGCGGATCTACGGAACCTCGTTCGCGAGCAAGGAGGCGCTGGAGGAGCATCTGAAGCTGCTCGAGCTGGCGCGCGCGCGCGACCATCGCAAGCTCGGGCGCGAGATGGGCTTGTTCGTGTTCGATTCGATCTCGCCCGGCTCGCCGTTTTTCCTGCCCAAGGGCGCGATCATCTACAACGCGCTCGTCGATTACATGCGCCGCCTGTACCGCCGCTACGGCTTCGACGAAGTGATCACGCCGCAGGTGTTCAAAAACGAGCTGTGGCACACCTCGGGTCACTGGGACAATTTTCGCGAGAACATGTTCCTGACCACCGATCGCGAAGGCGCGGAAACCGACCACATCGATTCGAGTCCCGAGGGCTGGCGCAAGGGCTACGCCTTCAAGCCGATGAATTGTCCGGGACACACGTTCGTCTACCGCGCCGAGAAGCGGTCGTATCGCGACCTGCCGCTCAGAATCGCCGACTTCGGCCGGCTCCATCGCGCCGAGCGCTCGGGCACGCTGCACGGGCTGACGCGCGTGCGCACGATGGCGCAGGATGACGCGCACGTCTTCTGCACCTCCGCGCAGACCGCCGCGGAGATCGATCTCAACCTGCAGATGGTGCGCGACGTCTACCACGCGCTGGGCTTCGAGCGGCTGGAATCCAAGGTCGCCACCATGCCCGACAAGCATCTCGGCACCGAGGAGCTATGGCGTACCAGCGAGGCGATTTTGTGCGACGCGCTCACGCGCAACGGTCTTGCGTACGAGATCAATCCGGGCGAAGGCGCGTTCTACGGACCGAAGATCGAGATCTACGTGCCCGACGCGCTCAAGCGGCGATGGCAGCTCGCCACCATCCAGCTCGACTACAACATGCCCGAGAACTTCGGGCTGACGTTCACCAACGCGTCGAGCGCCGAGGAGCGGCCGGTGATGATCCATCGCGCGATCCTGGGCTCGCTCGAGCGCTTCATCGGCGTGCTGCTCGAACATACCGGTGGAGTGCTGCCGTTTTGGCTCGCGCCCGAGCAGGCGCGAGTGCTTTCGCTGAGCGAAAAGGTCGAGGACTACGCCGCCGAGGTCGCGTGCATCCTCAAGCGCGAGGGACTGCGTGCGGCGGCCGACCTGCGCAACGAGAAGCTGGGCTTCAAGGTGCGCGAGGCCGAGTTGGCCAAGGTGCCTTATATGATAGTCGTGGGTGAACGCGAGGCGGCGGCGCGCAGCGTGTCGCTGCGGCTTTTGCGCGGGGCCAAAAGCGAAGTGATGGCGCTTGAAAAACTTGTCGAGCTGCTCAAAAGTGAAGCGCTGCCTGGCTAGCAATCGCGCCGGCGGCGGGCGCAACGATTCAAACGGCATTGCCGCCGAGCTGACGATCGCGGCGGCAAGTCGGCTGGGATGCCGACGGAGGTGAGTTATTCGTAGAGATTTTCGTACCCCGCCCCCGCGCGAGCCGGCGATTAGGGTGAACAATCAGATCCGCGTCCCCGAAGTCCGGGTGATCGACGTCGACGGCCGCCAGGTCGGAATCCTGAGCACCCGCGAGGCGATCCGCGTGGCCGAAAGCCGCGGCCTGGACCTGGTCGAGGTCGCGCCCACGGCCCAGCCCCCGGTTTGCCGCGTCACCGATTTCGACAAGTACCGTTACGCGCAGAAGAAAAAAACCCACGACTCCAAGCGCCATTCGACGGCCACAGCGATCAAGGAAGTCAAGATGGGCGCGCGGACCGAAAAACACGACGTCGAGTTCAAAATCAAACACATCCGGCGCTTTGTTGACGAAGGCCAGCGTGTTAAGCTCTCGATTTCGTTTCGCGGCAGGGAGATAACCCATCCCGAGCTCGGACGTACGTTGCTCGATTCGATCGTCGCGCAAGTGCAGGACATCGCGCAGGCCGACGGTTTGCCCCGGATGGAGGGGCGCAACATGTCGATCCTGCTGACGCCGCGCTGAGCGCCGCGAAGCGCACGCTGAAAGTGAAAGATAGACCGGAACGCTTGAATATAGAATCACCTGGAGCGAGAGCCGCAACCGATGGGCAAACTGAAGACCAATCGCAGCGCTGCCAAGCGCTTTTCCGTCAGCAAGACCGGCAAGGTCAAGCATAAGAAGGCCTACTTGCGCCATCTGCTCTCGTCCAAGGGGCGCGCGCGCAAACGGCAACTGCGCCAACCCGGCATCCTGAATGCCGCCGACGCGCGCAATACGCGCAGACTGGTCCCGTATCTCTAGATAGGGCAAACTCTTATCAAGACAATTTCTAAATTAAGGCAATCTTAAATTTAAGGAAGGACTGACCGCCGATGCCTCGCGCCAAGGGTGGCCCCAAAAGACGCCGCCGCCACAAACGACAGCTCAAGCTCGCCTCCGGTTTCGTCGGCGGCCGCAAACTCTACCGCCAGGCCCGCAGCACGCTGGAGAAGGGGCTGACTTACGCCTACCGCGACCGCAAGCAAAAAAAGCGTGACTTCCGTTCGCTCTGGATCACGCGGATCAATGCGCTCGCCCGCGAGTACGGGCTGAGCTACAGCCGCATGATGGACGGACTCAAGAAGGCCGGCGTCGAGATCGATCGCAAGCAGCTCGCGGTGCTCGCGCTCAATCGCGACCGGCTCTTCGTCGAATTGGCCGATACGGCCAAGAAGGCGCTGGGCGCAGCCGAAGCCGCCGCCGCATAACGGACCAGCGGCCCTGCGCGGCGCACAAAGACCATGTGGCGCGCGTCCACATGGTCTTTTGTTTGGCGGTCGGCGTTTGATGGGCTCGGGTTCAATGGACTCGGGTTTGCTTGGTCTGGGAACGGCCGCCGCGGCACGAATTCACGCGAGACTCGACGGCGCGCATACGGACTTGAGGACAGGATGAGAGAACAGCTCGAGGCTCTCCGGGCCGCGGCGATGGCGGAGTTGGACGACGGCGCCAGCGCCGAGCAAATCGAAGCGGTGCGCGTGCGCGTGCTCGGACGCGGCGGCGAACTGACCGACGTGATGCGCCGGATGCGCGAGGTCGAGGTTGCGGAACGGCCCGCTATCGGCCAGCTCGTCAACCAGATAAAGCGCGAGATCGAAGGGCGCATCGAGGCGCTCCAGGAGCGCCTGCGCGCCGCCGCCCTTGAGCGCTCGCTCGGCGAGGCGCGCCTCGACGTGACCCTTCCCGGCGCGCGCGTCCCGCGCGGCCGGCTCCATCCGCTGACCCTGGTGATGGAGCAGATGCTCGACATCTTCGCCTCGATGGGCTTCGAGGTGGCCGCGACCCAGGACATCGAGGACGATTTCCACAATTTCGAGGCGCTCAACTTTCCGCCCGACCATCCGGCGCGCGAGATGCAGGACACGTTTTTCCTGCCCGGCGGGATGCTGCTGCGCACGCATACCTCCAACGGCCAGATTCGCGTGATGCAGCGCCGCAAGCCGCCGCTGGCCGTGGTCTGCCCCGGCAACTGCTACCGGCGCGACGAGCTGAGCGTGCGCGCCTCGCCGATGTTCGGACAGATCGAGGGCTTCATGGTCGACCGCGCCGGGCGGGTCACGATGGCGCATCTGAAGGGCGTGCTGAGTGAATTCGCGCGCGCCTTCTATGGGCCGCAAACCGAGGTGCGCTTCCGCGCGAGCTTTTTTCCCTTCACCGAACCGAGCGCGGAAGTCGACATCGGCTGCCTGCTCTGCGGGGGCGCGGGATGCCGCGTGTGCAAGCAGAGCGGATGGACCGAAATTCTGGGCTCCGGGATGATTCATCCCAACGTGCTGCGCAAGGTCGGTTACGATCCGGCCGAGTACCAGGGCTTCGCCTTCGGGATGGGCGTCGAACGGCAGGCGCTGCTCAAGCTCGGCGTCGACGACATGCGGCTGTTTTTCGAAAACGACCTGCGCTTCCTTGGACAGTTCCCGTCGTTTATCGCCCGCTCTGCCGCGAGCGCTGCCACGACGAGCGCTTCCGCCCAGAGCACTTCCGCCACGAACGCGGAACCGTCGTCATGAAGCTGCCGCTCAGTTGGCTCGCCGAGTTCGTCACGCTCGAAGCCGAGGTCGGCGAGCTGTGCCGCCGCCTGACGCTGGCCGGGCTGGAGGTCGAGAACGTCGAGCGCACCGCTGCTGGATTCAGTGAGGTCTTTGTGGCGCGCGTGCTCAAGGTCGAGCGGCATCCCAACGCCGACCGCCTCAATCTGTGCGACGTCGACGCCGGCGCGGTCGGCCGTTTCAGCGTGGTCTGCGGCGCGCCTAACGTAAGGGCCGGGATGACCGCGCCCTTTGCGCGCCTGGGCGCGCGGCTCATCGGCAGCGGACACGGCGGCGGCCATCGCCCAGCCAGCCTGCAGGACGCGCCGCCTCTTCAGGCAGCAGTTATCCGCGGCGTGCGCTCGGAGGGGATGCTGTGCTCGGAGCGCGAGTTGGGATTTTCCGAAGATCACGCGGGCATCCTCGCGCTGCCGGACGACGCGCCGCTGGGAGTCGCACTGGCCTCGTATTTGCGCTCGGACGACACGGTGCTGGATGTCGCGATCACGCCCAACCGCGGCGATTGCCTGTCGATCCTGGGGCTGGCGCGCGAGGTCGCCGCGCTGTTCGGGTTGAAGCTCAAGCAGCCGGCCGTCAGGGCCGCGATGCTCAAGCCGCGCGGCGGGCCGGCGACGGCGCCGCAAACGGAGTACCAAACGGAGTCCGTCGACGGCGCGGGTGGCGCGCTCGCCGTCGAAATTCTCGCGCCCAAGTTGTGTCCGCGCTACGCCGGGCTGCCAATTAGCGGAGTGAAGATCGGCCCCTCGCCGATCTGGATGCGCCGGCGGCTGGAGCAGTGCGGGATGCGCGGGCTGAACAACGTGGTCGACGCGACCAACTACGTGATGCTCGAGCTGGGACAGCCGCTGCACGCCTTCGATAGCGCGCAAATCGCCGCGCGCCGGATAGTCGTGCGACGCGCCGACCAGGCGCCGGGCGGCGCGCTGGACCGCGAGTTCGTTACGCTCGACAGCGTGCGGCGCACGCTCGATCCGGCCGACCTGCTGATCGCCGACCCGGACAAGCCGCTGGCGATCGCCGGCATCATGGGTGGGATGAACTCGGAGGTCGGCGCCGCCACCACCAGCCTGGTGCTCGAGAGCGCCTACTTCGAGCCCATGACGATCGCACGCACGGCGCGACGGCTGGGGCTGCGCAGCGAAGCGAGTTACCGTTTCGAGCGCGCGATCGATCGCGGCGGTCAGCTACGCGCGCTGGCGCGCGTCGCCGAGCTGATCGTCAAACACGCCGGCGGCAAAATCTCGGCGGCGGCGGTTGACGCCGAGCCGCGGCCCGCGCCGGAGCGTCAGGTGATGCTGGACTTGGGCGCGGTGGATTCGATCCTGGGCGTTGCGGTTCCCGGCGCCGAGGTCCGCGAGCGCCTGCGCGCGCTGGGCGCGACCGTCAAGCCGGCCGGCGCGCGGCGCCTGACAGTGACGCCGCCTTCTTTTCGTCCCGATCTCAACGAGACCGCCGACCTCGCCGAGGAAATCGCGCGGCTTAAGGGGCTCGCCGAGATTCCAGCCGCGGTGCCCGAGCGCGCCGCCACACCCGCGTCCCCCAACGACTACCGGAGCTTCATGGGCGCCGCGCGCGAGATGATGGTCGGCGCCGGCCTGACCGAGTTGAGGACCATCGCGTTTATCGCGCCGGCCGACAATCAGCGCTACCCGGGGATGGGCGGCGACGCGGTGCGGGTCACCAATCCGCTCTCCGCGGAGCTGAGCGAGCTGCGGGTAAGCCTGGCGCCTGGACTGCTCGGCGCGCTGCGCTTCAATCTCAACCGCGAGGCGGCCGCGTTTCACGCCTTCGAGATCGGCAAGGTCTTTGCGCTGCGTGACGGCTCGCCGGTCGAGCATGAGCGGCTCGCGGCCCTGAGCTACGGCGACTACGCGCTGGGCGCGGTGGGACAACCGGCTACGGCGGCGAGCTTCTGGACGCTCAAGGGTGTGCTCGAACAATGGTTCGTCGCGCTGGGCGTGGCGGCGCACGTGGGATTCGCGGCGGCGGGCGAAGCGGAGTACCGATTCCTGCATCCGGGGCGCGCGGCGCGGGTACTGCTCGACGACAGGCCGATCGGGTACCTCGGCGAACTGCATCCCGCGGAAGCGATAAGACTCGAACTGAATAGTCCATGCGTGCTTACTGAACTTGACTTAGTACATCTCATCGCCTATGGTTTCCTGCCGCGCCGAGAAGTCATCGCTCCACCGAGATACCCTGCTATTCGGCGCGATCTCGCTCTGGTGGTGGATCGTGATATTTCAGCGGCCCGGATGATCGCGGCGATCCGCGAAAGCGCGCCGCCATTGCTTGAAAGCGTCGAAGTGTTCGACGTGTACGAGGGCGGATCGATAGCGCCTGGCAGGAAGAGCATGGCGCTGACGTGCCGTTACCGCGGGAAAGATCGCACACTCACGGATGAAGAGGTGAACCGCGCCCACGGGGAATTGATCGACGGGGTGCGGAGGGGGCTGGGAGCGGAGTTGCGGCAGTAGAAATCCCGCTGCGGGGGAGCGGTTTGGGGGACGATACGCCGCAAAATATGACCAAGGCCGATCTCGTGGATCTAATCTACGAGCGCGTAGGCTCATCCAAAAAGGAGGCCTGCGAGATCGTGGAGGAGGTCTTCAAAATAATCGAGGACCGCCTGCAGCGGGGCGAGAAAGTCAAAATCTCCGGCTTCGGCAGCTTCACCGTCAACCATAAGCGCGCCCGGCGGGGGCGCAATCCACAAACCGGAATTACTATCATCATCGACTCGCGCCGCGTGCTATCCTTTAAGCCGAGCCAGGTGCTCAAGGGACTGATAGCCAACGGCGCCAAACGATCCGCATGACTTTTGCCGCATGACCTTTGCCGCATGACTGCCGCCGCTCGCACAGCTCGCCCTTCGCCGCGCAAAAAGGCTCGCCCGCAAAGCGCCGGGGCCGGCGGCGGCGAGCAACTGCTCAAGATCGGCGAGGCGGCCAAGCTGCTCGGCGTCGAGGCCTACGTGCTGCGGTTCTGGGAGACGCAGTTCCCGTTCCTGCGCCCGCGCCATGCGCACTCCAAGCATCGCTTTTACGCCGCGCAGGATCTTGAGACGCTGCGGCTCATCAAGCGCCTGCTTCACGAAGAACGCTTCACCATCGAGGGCGCGAAAAAGTATATCCGTGAAGTCGGACTCGAACGCGCGCTCAGCGCCAAGCCCGGCGCCGCGGCGGCTCATCTCGAGGCTCCCGGCACGGCGCGCGCGGCAAGCACCACGGGCGCGTCAGGCGCGAGCGGAGCTGCCAGCCGCGACCGCGCGCGCCGCGCGATGGCCGAGGTCCGGCGCGAGCTCGAATCGCTGCACAAGCTGCTCGAGAACTGAAATTGAGTTAGTGATGCCCCGCTTGGGGCGTCAGGCCTGATCGGCGGCGCGTTGGCCTTCGGGATCGCGCGTCGCCGCCGCGGCCGCGCTCGCCGTGCGCTCGATCAAATCGCGCACCGTGAGTCCGCCCAGCGTCTCGCGCTCGGCCTGGCGCAGCCGCTCGACCATCGCGGCCACTCGCGCGTCGGAGGAGATTACGATGCCGCCGCCGCCCCTGACGCATTCGAGCACTTCTCCAAGGCCGATGGTCGAGGCGTCGCGGGCGAGGAACAATCCGCGCTGGCCGCCGTCGCCGCCCGCCGTTTCGATCACCACCCCGCCGTGCTCCAGCCGCCGCAGCACCTCGACCAGCACGGCCTCGTCGATGCCCAGTTCCGAGGACAGCGTGGCGGGCGTGACCACGCCGGACCGCCCGGCCATCCGCTCGCCCAGGCGCAGCGCGACGGCCAACGCAACGACGCGCTCGCTCGTCGCCCAGGGGTCCGCGACCAGCGGCTGGTTGCGGCGTTCGAAGGCGGCGGTCACCTCGGCGCCGAGCAGCACTATCACCCAGGTCATATAGATCCAGGTGAGCAACACGGGGATTGAGGCGAGCGCGCCGTAGATCGCGGCGTAGCGGTTGACGCCGTACTGAAAATAGATGAAGGCCCATTGCGCGAACTGGAGCAGGATCGACGCCACCAGCGCGCCCACGGCGGCGGCCTCGAAACGCACCCGGCGGTTGGGGAAAAATACGTAGAGAAAGAGGAAGCCGGCCCACACCGCGAGGCTCGAGCTGATCCATCCGGCGCCGGAGAGGTTGGGCACCCGATTGATCAGGATTTGGCGCACGCCGAGGGCGCTGGCCAGCAACACCGGCACCGCGAAAGTCATGCTCAGGTAGTCGGCGAACTTGCGCGCCATCGTGCGCCCGTACACCACGCGGAAAATGTTGTTCAGCGCCTGCTCGACCGTGCCCAGGGTGAGGACCACGGTGAAGAGCAGCGCCGCCGCGCCGACCGCACCCAGCGTCTTGGCGTTGACGTTGGAGACGAAGGACATCAGGCGGTCGGTAATCTCGGGCGAATTGGCGGTCAGATAGTGCTCGAGCAGCGGACGGATCGCCTGGGCGCCGCCCAGGCCGTTGAGCGCCGAGAGCGCCACGGCAAGAATCGGCACGATCGAGAGCCCCGTCGTGTAGGTCAGGGCCGAGGCCCACAGCAGATTGTTGTCGCGCTGGAAGCCGTCGACGCAGCGCCTCAATACGCCGGCCGTACGCGACTCGAGCACGCGACTCAGCGGCGAGTCGTCCGCCCGCATGCGCTCGATAAAGCCGGAGAGGAAATCCTGCGCCATTACGTTTTGCGGCTCCCGCCGACGGTCCATTCCTTTATACACAAATGGAACCAATGGCGATTGCTCCCGGCGAGTCCGGAATTCTTAGCCCGTCCTGCTTCGATATCGAGGACGCCAGACCCCAAGACGCCGGTCGAGCAATCTGGCGCGTAACTGTTTCACTGCGGACCGGCTCATATTAAATCGTTTAATTTTGACGTACTATCATCGCTCATGACACGACCTGATGAGCATTTGCGCCGCTATTTGAGTTGTGCTATCTGAAGCGGTGCGGTCAACATGCCAACCGCCGAGCTGTACGATTCGGCCACGCAACACGCGTTCGTGCTGAATGATGGGACCGTGCTGCTGGCGGGCGGTTTTTCCACGCTTGCCCATATTTACAACCCCAGCTCGAAGACCGTTTACGCCAACCACTGGAAAGATGATCGCGCTAAGAAAGTATGGCGCGGCGGCGCTTCTGACGAAGGGCCAGGTGCTGTCCGTTGGAGGTTACTCGGGCGGCGAAGCCAACTTTGCCGGCTCATCGGCCGCCGAGGCCTGGGATACGACCCGGCAGCACTTGGGATAAAGTTGGGGCGACCGGACGCGCGCCACGGCTAACTCGTCGCGGCGCGGAAAATCGAACCACGGGGCGGACGGCGCATCGCACCGCCCGCCCCGCTTATCCACACTTCCCTCTTCCACCACAAGTTCGGCCGCGCCAAAAACCGCGCAGCCGCGCGCCGGATGGGAGTTTCTGCCCGCTACTCTGCCGCAGTCAGCCTATTCCGCAGCGGTCCGGTTCTCGGCGAACAACTTGGACGACGACGCGATCGGTCCGGGCGCCGCACTGGGCCGCGCCGCGGCCGCCACGCGCCTTGCCGCCCTGGTCGGCTTGCCGAGCGGAATCAGGTTGAGTTCCTGCGCACACTGCTCGACGGCCTGATAGGCGAGCCGTCCCGATTCCACCGCCTGGCTCACCGCGCACAGCGCGCTCGCCAGGGTGAGGGCGGTCAGCACCGCGGCCATCACCGGCAGTCCCATCGCCGCGCACAGCACGGTTGCGCCCGCGGCGATCGCGAGGCCCGTCAAGCTAAGCCGGCTCAACCTGACGCGTACGGCGACGTGGTTTTTCAGGCGCGCACCCTCGTGCTCCTCGTCGGCGGTCTTGAAGCGCAGGCGGGTCCAGGGATCGGGACGAACTTCGAGGTCGAAGTCGTTCCATCCGGGATCCGGCGTAACCGCGACGCCGGCGCGCGAGAAGCTCCGCGTCAGACGCTCGAGCAGGCTCTCGCGCGTGGTCCACGCCTCGTTCCAGTAGGAGAGATGGAGGCTGCGGCCGAGCCATCGCAGCGCAGGGCGCTGAAGCGGCTGGAGTTCGCTGTCGAGGCTAACCGCGCGCATCCGCGTCTTCCATCGGGTCCAGGTACGCACCATCGGTCCGCTCCAGGCAAGGAACGCGACGAACATCCGCGAACCCGGCGAGTCGTGACATTTCTCCAGCGGCGCCTGCCAGGCGTAGTGCAGCGCCCATACCAATCCCAGCGAGAGCATCGCAAGCGCCGGCAGCACCGTAAAGCCTGCGAACCACGAAAAGGTCGCGGCGACCGCGAACACCAGGTTCCATTCCAGGGTCTGCGGCAGGAAGCTGAGGATTCCCGGCACCTCGTCGCGCACCGTCTGCGCGACGCCCGCCGTCCGCGTCCATCCGATACGGCGGCGCAGCGCGCCGGGCACGGTCGCCGCGAGACCCGGAATCGTGCCGCGCCATTTGATCTGGCCCAGCGCGTTGAAGCGTTCGGGATATTTCAGGTAGAGCGCCGCCTCGGCCCGGCCGTAGCCGCGTTGCTGGCCGTAGTAGGCCTTCACCGTGTTGCGGCGGAAATGCCATACGAAGGCCGCCGGGCAGTAGCCGAGCGTGAGGCCCGCGTCCAGGATCCGCCAGCAGATGTCGACGTCGTCGCCGGCCGAAGTGAATTGCGCGTCGAAGCCGCCCACCGCCACCAGCGCCGCCTTGGTGAACACCATGTTGCATCCGGCCAGATGCTCGGCGCGATCGTCGGCGACCAGCACGTGACAGGGCGCGCCCGGCGCGGCGGCGACGCAGCCCTCGACCCGGCCTTCCTCGTGCGGCGCATAGTTCGGGCCGCCGCAGCCGTCGAAGCCGCCTACGACCATCGCGCGCACCATCAGGGTCAGCCAGTCGGGGTCGACCACGCAGTCCGAGTCGGTGTAGGCGATAATCTCGCCGCGCGCCGCGAAGAGCCCGACGTTGCGCGCCAGGCTCAAGCCCTTGTTAGGCTGGCGGATGAGCCGGAACTCCGGAAATTCCATCGCGATTTCGGCCGTGCGATCGCGCGAGCCGTCGTCGACGATTACGACCTCGTAGTTGGGGTACTTAAGCCGTCGCAGCGACTCCAGACACGGCAGCATGGTGCGCTCGGCGTTGTAGGCGCAGATCACCACCGACACCATCGGGACCCGCGGCGGCGCGGGCGGACAGGTTCCGTTGAGCGCGATGAACGGACTTGCCTCGTCGGCTCGCAGCGGCCGCATCGGACGCGCCGCCAGCCAGTCCGCGACGGCCGGGTGGGAAACCGGCGGCGCAACCACGCCTGCCGCGCCGACGCCGAAAGCCGTCGCCACCAGTTCGTCCTGCTCGGCGCCCTGGCCCGCCACGGCCTGCGGAAATTCGATCACCACCGGCCGCGCCATCGCGAGATTGTGCAGCGCGATCACGAAGGGTGCGAGTTCCGCCGGAGTGAAGCCGCCGACGCCGGCATAAAGAAAGTCTTCAGCTCCGATCGCGAGCGCCACGGTGGCGGGGCGATGCTTCAGCGCTACCAGCGCCAAAGGGTCGCGCAAATGAATTGCGCGGATGACCCGGTCAAGCGCGCGCCGCAGACGCTCGATCCCCAGCATCCTCAATTGCTCGGGAGCGATCGGACAATCGATTAGATAGCCGATAAGCGAAGGATGGTTGCGCCAGTTATTGACAGTATGGACTATACGGGCGACGGCTGCGCGAGCGCGGCCGGGTTCAAGCAGCTCTTCGGGCGGGACGGCGAGTTCGACCAGCGCGTGAAGACCAGTGAAGGTGGCGAGGTCGAGGACGGACTCCGCCTGCTCCTCACGCAGAACCAGGGCGGTGGTGTGCGTCTCTCGCAAAGCCTGGAGCCGATGCTTGAGCACGAGCCTCTGGCCGAGATCCAGCGCGGGCCGGACATCCGCAAGACGCGTCGCTTTGAGAAAGAATTTCTGACCGGCGCGGGAGAAGAATTTTCCCTGCGCAGAGATAGTCGGGCGGGAGCAGTCGCGTTGTAGCACGATACTCCCATACAGCCAAAGCTGTGCCACCGAAAAAGCCTCGCAGCGGCTTGGGTTTTTGCGATGGACAGGGGAACAAGGGTCAACGTATTGGGATGCCGGCTAACCCTTTTGCGACTCTGCGAATCGCGGGCCAGGTTATTTGCGACTTGCAAAATGCCCCGCTCCGCTCCTAGAAGGCGGATTTTGGCGATGTTATAACTTGATCGGTATCAGCGTGGAACAACAGCCTAATAGCCGCCGCACGCCGCGCAGGGCTGGCCCTCATAAGCGCAAGAGTATCGCTTATAAAAGCAAGACTGTCGGTCATAAAAGCGAGTCTGTCGTTCATAAGGGCAAGACTGTCGGTCATAAAAGCGCCCTTGGTGGCCCGCACAAGAAGCCCGCGTCGCCGCAGGCCGACGCGACGGCTATGCGTCCGGCTCGGGTGACCGAGACGGCGTGGCGCTCCCCGTCCGACGCGCCGATACAGGCGACGCCCGAGGAACTCGCGGCTATCCGCGCCCAACTCCGCACGATCGAGCAGGCGCTTTCGGCGCTGTTCGGCTCGGTTTACCGCCGGGGGCCGGAAAGCCTGCGTTCGCGCCGCGCGGCCGCCGACATCGTCGACCGCCACTTCGAGCCAATCGTCGAGGAATGGGTCGCCGCCATCCGCGGGATGTTCGACGAAGGCTCCGTGCCGCACAGCCGACAGGTGCCGCGCAACTGCGCCAACGCGCTCATCCGGTTCATCGAAAACCTGCGCGACCGCGACAACCTCGACACCTACGTCTATCTGCGCCGGCACTGTCAGGAAGGGATGCTGTCGCGGGTGAAACCGTCGGAGTTCAACGTCCTGCACATCGCGCTCAAGCAAATCATCCTCAAACGGGTGCGCGCCGCATTCAAAGGACCGCGGACGGAGCGGGTGCGCGAGGCGGTGGTGTCCGCGATCGACGAACGGCGGCTGATGGTTTCGCAGTTCTACATCGAATCGCGCGAGCATGCGCTGCGCGCCTCCGAGGAAAAATACCGCAACTCCATCGATCACGCGCCTGACCCGATGTACGAGATCGAGCCGCATACCTTGATCGTCCAGGGCGCCAACGCCGCGGCCGAGGCGCTGTATCGGATCGTTCCGGACCATGCAGAGCGGCCGCTGGTGGGCCGCCGTTTGACCGAGCTTGGTCCGCCCGAAGATATCCCGCACATCCTCCAGCACGTGGAAAAAGTGGTGCGCGACGGCTCCGACCAGATCCGCGATTGGCCCGAGGCCGGGCGCTACTTCGACGTCAACTCGGCGCTGATCTCGTTCGGCAAAGTGCGCTTCGTGCATATGATCCTGCATGACGTGACCCAGCGGCGCGAGATGCTCGACGAGTTGCTGCGCACCGAGCGGCTGGCGGCGGCCGGCACCTTCGCCGCCGGTGTGGCGCACGAGGTCAATAACCCGCTCGGATCGATCTCTTCGCTGGTGCAGTCGCTGCTGCCGGATGAGACCGACCTTGCGCGGCGCACCACACTGCACACGATGCTCGCGCAGATCACGCGCATCTCGAACACGCTCAAGGACCTGGTCAACTTCGCCCGCCCCTCGCCCTCCCAGCGCAGCCGTTTCGATCTCAACGAGCTGGTGCGCGAGACGCTGCGTCTGGTGGCTTACAACAGCCGCTTCCAGGGCATCGGCTTCGAGCCGCGGTTGGCCGCCGACCTCAAGCTCGCGTTCGCCGACAGCAATGAGATCCAACAGGTGCTGATCAACCTGATCTTCAACGCCGCCGACGCGAGCCAGCACCGCGGCGGCACCATCCGAATCGTGACCGAGAACCAGGCCGGCCGCGACAGCGGCGGCCAGATCAAGAAGGTCCTGATGCGCGTCGCCGACAACGGCATCGGAATTCCGCCCGAGCATCTAAGCCGGGTCTTCGATCCGTTTTTCACCACCAAGCCGGCCGGCGCTGGCGTGGGGCTGGGACTTTCGCTCTGCCAGCGCATCATTCTGGCCAACCTCGGCACCATCCGCATCGACAGCGAGATCGGCAAGGGCACCGCGGTAACCATCTGCCTGCCAATTTCCGAAGCCGAGACGGACGCGGCGGACGCGGCGGCATCATGAACGAAACCCAACCGCTGATTCCCGAGAGCCGCGCCGGCCAGGAACGCCCGGCGCCCGCGTCGCAGCGTGGTCCCTACCGCGTGCTGGTGGTCGAGGACGAGGACCTGATGCGCTCGATCATCGCGCAGCTCCTGCGCAGCGAGGGCTACACGGTTTTCGAGGCGCCCGCGGCCGAAGCCGCGCTGGGAATCTTCGAGCGCGAAAAAATCGACCTGGCGATAATCGACGTCAATCTGGGCGGCGGCGGCAGCGGCCTGGACCTCTTAAGCCGCGTGCGCGGGCTCGACTCCGAGGTGATGGGCATCATCGTGACCGCCTATCCCAGCGTGGAATCCGCGGTGCACGCGCTGCACGAGGGGGCCTACGACTACATCACCAAGCCGTTCGCCAACGACCATCTCAAGGCCGTGGTGCGCAATGCGCTGGCGCAAAAGGCGCTGTTCCAGGAAAACCGCTTCCTGCGCCGCGAGCTGCGCGACAAGTATCGTTTCGAAAACATCATCGGCAAAAGCGACGCCGTCGAACAGGTCTTCCGCATCATGGAGAAGGTCGCGCGCACCGACTCCAGCGTACTTATCACCGGCGAGTCGGGCACCGGCAAAGAGCTGGTGGCACGCGCGATCCATTTCACCTCCGAGCGCGCCCACGCGCGCTTTCTGCCGATCAACTGCGGCGCGCTGCCCGAAAACCTGCTCGAAAGCGAACTCTTCGGCTACAAGCGCGGAGCCTTCACCGGCGCCGCGCAGGACAAGATGGGCCTCCTGAAAGCGGCCGACAAGGGCACCGTGCTGTTCGACGAAATCGGCGAGATGCCGCTCGCGCTGCAGGTCAAGCTGCTGCGGGCCTTCCAGGAGCGCGAATGCTATCCGCTGGGTTCCAACGACCCGGTGAGTTTCGACGTGCGGGTGCTGTGCGCGACCAACCGCAACCTCGAGCGCGAGATCAAGGAGGGCCGCTTCCGCGAGGAGCTGCTCTACCGCATCAACGTCATCACCATCGCGCTGCCCGCGCTGCGCGAGCGCCGCGATGATATCCCGCTGCTCGCCAACCATTTCCTGCGCAAGTACGAAAAGCAGCTCGGGCGGTCCGCGATGCGCTTTTCCAAGGGCGCGATGCGCGTGATGGTCGGCTATGCGTGGCCCGGCAACGTGCGCGAGCTGGAAAACACCGTCGAGCGCGCCGCCATCCTGGCCGAGACCGACGTCCTTCACGCTCACGACCTGCCCGACAAGCTCTCCGACAAGTCGGTGACGCCGCCGGCCTCGGCGGACGGCTCGGGCATGACGCTGGAGGAACTCGAGCGCGAGCATATCCGGCGCGTGTTGAGCCGGGTCCAGGGTGACAAAGTGCGCGCGGCCGAGGCCCTGGGCATCCATCTCTCGACGCTCTATCGCAAGGTCCAGCGCTACCGGCTGGAGAACGTGGGCGTAGGCGAAGGGGTGGCGCAATAGGCTCTTCCGCGCGGCGCGCCGGGTGAACCCGGCAACGGCATTTCGGGGCTTGCACGGCGCCCGAACCGCTGGTAGCAATCGCAATCGGCACGCGATACACTTTTAAGAGCACGGTCGAGGTTCCGCCGTGCGGAGATGACCATGGATATTTTCGCACCTTCTCATTTGTTGGTTCTGCTGGTGATCATCCTGATCATTTTCGGTCCGAGTAAGCTCGGCGACGTCGGCGGCGCACTGGGCAAGGCGATCAAGGACTTCAAGCGGGCGATGAACGACCCTGAAGTCCCCAACCAGCAGGTGCAGAAGACCGCCGAGTCCAAGCCTCCGGTCGAAGTTACCCCGGTCAAGCCGTCCTGACCCGGATCACGTAGCAAACGAGGCGCCCGCCTCCGGTCAATCGTGGCCGTGGGTGACTTCCGTGGCCTGACGAGCCGAATCGAGCGGGCCTCCCGCTGTCATATCGAGCCTGTCATATCGAGCGCATCTGCGAGCGAGGGGCCTCCGTGGTCCCATGAAATTCCGCATCGCGGATGGAAGCTCGGTCACATCTCGAAATGCGTGGCGGCTTTGACGTGGTGCGCGTCGTCGCGATGCGCCAGGTCGGGATTGCATCCGCGCTTCACCGCCAGCCAGTAAGTGAAAAGCTGCAGCGAGAGCAACAGCGCGAACGGGCTTAGCGCCTCATCCTCGCCTTCGACCTGGATTCCCACGTCCACCGCCTCGGCCAGCGCCGAGCCCGCGCGGGTATGGATGCCCAGGCGCTCGGCGCCGATCTCGCCGAGCGCGTTGGCCACCTGCGCCGCGCGCGCGCCGGCCGCGCCGCCGCCGCTCGCGAGGATGACCAGGGTGTCGCGATCGGCCGCGCTTATCGGGCCGTGCAGAAATTCCTCGACCTGCATCCCTTCGGCATAGACGAAGCTGGTCTCCTTGAGCTTGAGCGCGATCTCGCGCGCGGTCGGGTAGTTGGGACCGCCGCCGAGCACCACGATACGGCGGTAGTTGCGCAACTGCTCGGCCGCGTCGCGCTCGCGCGAATCGTCGCCCAGGCGCCGGCGCATCAGATCCGGGATCGCCGCGAACTCCGTCCGCAGGCGCTGCGTCTCGGAGTCGGCGCCGTCGCCTTGCGCGCGAAGCTCGAGCGCCGACTCGAACAGCAGCGCCATCGCCGCCGTCAGACTCTTGGTATGCGCCGCCGACTGCTCCTGCTCGGTGGTGAGCAGCAGATGGTCCGCCAGGCGCGCGCCCTCGTCGGGGCCCTGGCCGCAGATCGCGGCGGTCACGACGCCGGCGGCCTTGGCCTCGGCCACCGCGCGCGCCGAATATTGCTTCCATCCGCGATGCGACAGCACGAGCAGCGCGCCGCCCGCCGCAGGCTTGAGCCCGTAATTCACGACGTCGAACGAGCTAACGGCGCGGACCGAAGCCATTCGTCCGATCGTGCGCAGCCAGTACTCGCCGTAGATCGCGCCGTTGAGCGAGGTGCCGAGTCCGGCCAGCGTGAGCGACGGCGTCTGCTTGAGCGCGCGCGCCAGCTTCGCGACGCCCTCGCGGTTGCGCGCGACGGCGTCTGCGATCGCCGTTGGTTGCGCGGTTATCGCGTCGAACATATGAAACGGATGGCCGGCGCGCGCCTTGGATGGATCGATTACCGATTGGGTCTTTGATGGCACGATGGAAACCCTCGATGAGAGTGGCGACGGTAGGAGTCGAACCTACGACACTGCGGATATGAGCCGCATGCTCTAACCAACTGAGCTACGTCGCCACCGAACCGTCAACATTAGCCGGAGCGGCGCGGGCTTAAAAGAGCCTCAGCCGAGCGCGTCGCCAGCTTTGCATGGCAAATCGGCCTGCTCGGGTGTTGCGGCTTCGTTTTAATTCGGCAATCTGCCGTCAGCTTGCACCGGCCGCAAGAGCAGCTTCGCTCCTGTGGTTTATTCGATTGACAAGACCTCTGAAAATGGAGTACATGCCGCCTGATGATAAGACCGCGTCAAGTGCTGAGTGCTATGGGCTTTCTCGGTTGCCAGGCGTCGAGATTCAAGCTCAAGAAGGCAACTGCGCACTGGGGATTGTGTTCTCGTCGCCATCATCGCTCCCGAAAGGCCGCCCCTGCCGGAATAGGGCAGTGCATTAGGAGGGGGGGGCGGCGAGTCTTTCAGAGATCAGGCGCCGTTGGTCTCTCGATCCAGTTTTTCGCCTCGCCGGTAGAGCCTCGAAACTAACGCTAGGAATTGAGGTACTCACTTATTTACTAATCATCCCTTCGAGCGTTCTCGCCCAAAACACGATCACTCCACCAATAAATTTCGGCAGAGTAACCGCGGGGTCATCCCTGACTGCCCCGGCGGAGCTTTGCAACACCAGTCCCGGAACGGTGCTCTCCTTAGGCTCAACGTCGATCGCTGGAACGGACGCGAGCGATCTTTCCATCTCGGCGAACCTGTGCAACGGCGCCAGCCTTAACGGTAACTACAACTGCTACCAACCTGGAAACCTATGTACCTTCGTTCTGACTTTCGCGCCGAAAAGTTACGGCGACCGGGCGGCAACGATCGATTTCACGTCCAACTATGGAACTCTTTTGTGGCAGGTGCAGGGAATTGGCGGCATCATTCTCATACCTGCGCGCGGCACCGTTTTTCCGATAACCCAACCGGGGAATAACGGTCCTTTCGAATCCACCGCCCCCATTGAGTTCGGCGCGACCGGTGTGAACGGGCAGACCGTGACTTGGAAAACCGTTCTGCACTACCAAACCAGCGGCTCGGTGCCGAATCCCGCCGCTACTGCAATTAATTCGTTCTCGACCGTCGGCAAAGGAACAACCCAGCAAACCTACACGAGCGAAGGAGGGCACCTTTCCGTGAAGGCCACCGTCGGTAGCTTTACCGACAGCATTCCGGTTTACATAGTCGGCCCGCCCGGACCCAGTCCAGACATTCCGTACAGCGACATAACAAGTCAGCTTACCACTCTATATAGCAGCGTGACGATCCCCAACGATCCAGCGTTTTCACCGGCAACCCCTGGACTTATGTCTCAGGTTGTTCAGTTGGAAAGCAGCTTGCTCCAGTTTAGTCGCAAGCAGCTGTACGGTGTTGGCGCTTTCTGGCCGAGAGAGAGCGCACAAGTTGTCGGCAAATATGGTAATATCGTGTCCCAGACTGGATCGCATATAGGTCTCACGCAGGTTCCGGTTAGCATGCCGGACGCTTGGGACTGGCTGCACAATACTCAGGACGGCGTTAACCTCTTTCAGTCTAAATTGTCCATCGCTTATAACACATTCGCCGTCTCGCTTGAGGCAAGCCATCCTGGACTTCCGGGCTTAACTCCGTGTCAGTTAGAGGAAATGGCGCTGGCGCTTTATGGCCCTTTTGCCGGCGGGACGAATCCAACAAAACACCCGCAAGTCTTAAACAGGCAATATTATACAGTCCATTGCAATGGCGGGACTGGAACAGCTTGTACGAATGGTTCGTGGCAGTGGATACTTAACCCTGCAGCGCCGGAGACTAAGCCATATTGTGCTCTTTGCTATGTGAGCGATGTTCGCAGTAGGATACCACCGACAGGTGGTTCTGCCTCTTCGTGTCCTGCAACGCCAAGTATTCCTTTGGATCCTCTCTTTACAACCCCAAGCAGCATCAAGCAGTGCAAGGCAGAGTGTCCAGGAGCATGAAGAAACGAATAGCTATCGCTATATGGGTTTTGACTTTCCTGTACGCGTCATTAGCGGGAGCGCAAACGGCCGCGCCGCACCCTAACTTGGAGACCGCCGATTGGTCGACAAAGCAGGCGCGAAGTCTGAATGCCGAACCCAAGAAGGCCGTATGGGAATTGATCGACAATCTCCTGGGCGTTGATCTTGGCAAGCTGTGCTCGTTTCAGTTTACGGACCTGCGCCATTCGGAGGTGTTGTCGCTGGCGGTTACCTATGATGCTGGGGGCAACGCGGACTGCATCGATTTCGACGTTATAGACAAGACCCCAGCCGGCATCGAGGACTTTGATTTTTTCGCAGGCGGAGAGCCTTTTTTCGAAGGCATCAAAGACATTAACGGCGATGGTAGGCGTGAAGTGATCGTGGGCCGGAGTTTTGCCTCGATTGGGCGCGACCACTGCACGGCTATTTGGCCAGTGATATATGCCTGGGACGGAAGCGGCTACGCTGACGTGAGCGGACAGTTCAAAGGTTTCTATCGACAAAGGCTGCAGGAGCTGACCCGGCGGCTGGCTCCGTCGCCAACCCCGACCCCTGTCAGTGAACGGGTCCAGACATTCGAAAGCCAGCCGTTAGGGGGCAGCGGACCACAGGTGCGGTTACGGATGATCCTGCCGCAGGCGTCTCCGACTTCGGAATCCGAATCATCGGAAGAAACCGCTAACACGGGCGACACCGACTGTCTGAAAGCCGAGGCAGCGAAGATCGAGCGCTTCCTCGGCATCTCGAGCGATGCGGGAATGCTCGATGCGATCAAGTGGAAGAACAGCAACAATCCCGATGATCGCGAATTCGCCGCCTGGGTTTTAGCTGATACAGGCACGGCAGAAGCGATCGGAGACCTACGGACTTTGAGCAAGGATCCGGATCCGGACGTTGCTGCGACCGCGCAAGCCGCCATGAAGGGTGCCCTGAATCCAACTGTGTTTCCAACGATTCAGGGGGAGCTGCTTACTAAAGATACAAGCGCGCCATCGGCCAAGTGATCCGGCTACTGTTGATACAGACGGCTGGTTAGTAAGTGGCTTCTAAGCTGCCATAGTTCGGAGATTGGGGGAGAATACCGTGCACCTGTGGAAGTCAGCAGCCGGGAAAGTCCTGCTCGGATGTTTTTTAAGCGGCATCATATACGCAGGAGCCACGCGCTCCGGGCTGACACTTATTGCGGCGTCGCCGGCTTCAATTTTCGTCGCCAACCCAAACAGCGCGGCGCTCAGCGTGTACCCAAGTGGCAGCTTCGGCAATGTGCTGTCGCAGGTCACCAACCCCGAGCTGGTGAACCCGGGCGCCATCGCGCTCGACTCGGCGGGCAACATCTATGCGGCCAATCCCGGGGTCAACGCAATCACCGTGTATGCGGCGGGCGCCAGCGGCGCGCCCAATCCTGTCGCGATGATAACGGGCTCCAACACCGGCCTGGACTATCCGACTGGGGTCGCCCTCGATTCCAGCGGCAACCTCTACGTGGCCAACGCCGGAAGCTCCCTGGGTAACACCGATAGCATCACGGTCTTTCCGCCCAACAGCAATGGAAACGTGACACCAACCGCGGTCATCACCGGGGCCAACACCGGGCTCAACCTGCCTCTGGGCCTCGCGTTGGATTCGAGCGGAAACATCTACGTGGCTAACGAAGGAAGCCAAAATGGCGGCGCCGACAGCATCACCGTTTACCCGCCCAACAGCAACGGCAACGTGACGCCTACCGCCACCATCACCGGCGGCAACACCGGCCTCAGTACCCCGGTGGGCATCGCGCTCGACTCAAGCGCCAACATTTATGTGGCGGAAGAAGATTATAACGGCGGCGACCCGGACGGCTCCTTTGAGGTGTTTGCCGCCGGGAGCAACGGCAACGTCGCGCCAACGCGCATCCTCTACGGCACGGGCAACGGCCTGGACACTCCGGTGGGCATCGCGGTGGACTCCGCCGGCAACATCTACGTCGCCAACAACGGCGGCTGGGGAACCGATCCGAGCAGCGTCGCGATATACGCCCCAGGGTGCAACATGTGCGCAACGCTTGTCGGCGTCATTGAATCACCAACTATCAATCTCGCGGCGGGCCTGACTTTGGATTCGCAGCGGAACGTCTACGTCAGTGACGCTTCCAACAACGGCATCTACGTATTCCAATCCTCGGGTAACTACCCGCTAATCGAGACGATCGCCGATCCCAATACCGGGATGGACTATCCACTTGGCGTCGCATTCGACACGAGCGCGAATATCTATGTAGCTGACGCGGCCAGCCAGAACGGCGGCTACGATAGTGTCGAGATTTATCCGGCAGGCAGCAATGCCAACGTAGCGCCGATGGCTACGATCAGTTCAGGCGGGGCGCCCGACAACACCGGGCTGAACTACCCCGACGCAGTAGCAGTCGGTGTCTCCGGTCATATCCACGTAGCTAATGCTTTGGGCGGTTACAATGACAATGGCACCGTTACCGTCTACTTGCCCGGCAGCAACGGCAACGTGGCACCGTCGGCCACTCTTAGTGGCTCTAGCACGGGGCTGAACTACCCTATTGGCCTCGCGATCGGTAGCGGCGGCAACCTGCATGTGCTGAACGCGTACGGCGGGCCGGACTACGCCGGCAGCGTGACTGTCTACAACACGAGTACTTCGACCATCAATGGAAATGTGGCCCCTATTAATACGATAAGCGGCAATGCTAGTGGCGACCAAACAGGCTTTGACAACCCCAGCGGCATCGCCCTGGACAGCGGCAGCAACATTTATGTCACAAACGACGGCAGCGCCAGCGGCGGGGCCGACTCGGTGACGATCTACCCTGAAGGCCAGGGTGGTAACCTCGCCCCGATGGCTACCATCTCAGGCCCGCTGACCCAACTCAACCTGCCGAGCGGCATTGCGGTGGATTCGAGCGGAAACATCTACGTGGCTAACGAAGGAAGCCAAAATGGCGGCGCCGACAGCATCACCGTCTACCCGCCCAACAGCAACGGCAACGTCGCGCCTGCGATGCTGATCAACGGCACCATCACGGGCGGAGCGGTTATCAGCGGTTCGTTGACGGGTCTTAACCAGCCCGACGGCATCGCGCTCAGTCCCGGATCGTGACCATCCCGGAACCTCGTTGTCATTGCTGTCTGTCACTCGGTTCAGTCCACCCGCGCCCCGCATAGTTAGCCGAGCGCGATGGCGCTGGTTTTTGCCTGACGGCTGCGGCGGCCGACCTGGTACAGCACGCCCTCGGTGAGCTCGATGCAACTGAGCTTGCCGCCGTAGACCAGTCCGGTGTCGATGCCCAGCTTGTACGGCAGGTCGACCATCACCGCGCGCATCGGGGTGTGTCCGAAGATCACGGTCGAGCCCAGCTTATGCGGGCTGAAAATAAATTCCTGGCGAATCCAGAGCATGTCCTCGACGCGCTGCTCCTCGAGCTCGAGCGCCGGCACCACGCCGGCGTGGACGAAGAGGTATGGCGGACGCAGATAGCTGGTGGCCAGCCGTTTGACGAAGTCGAGATGCGGGTCGGGGATGCGGCCGCGCGCCTCGGGCAGGTTGTGCTCGGTCACGCCGTAGCTCTCGAGCGTGGCGGAGCCGCCATTGAACAGGAACGACTCGCCGTAGTTTCCGGGCAAGCCGAGAAACGCGCACATCATGTCCTCGTGGTTGCCCTTCAGGAAGACGAACTCGGCGCCGCCCTGGCGCTCGCGCTCGAGTAGCAGCTCGATCACGTCATGCGCCGACGGGCCGCGATCGACGTAGTCGCCGACGAACACCACCGTGTCGCCGCGCACGGGCTTGATGGCGTCGAGGATCACGCCCAACTCATCGGGGCATCCGTGGATGTCGCCGATGGCGAACAGGCGGCCGGTTGCGCCAGGCTGATGTGGTTTGTTTCGCGCCGCCACTATTGGGTCCGCTTTCGGCTAGTCGCGTACGGCCGATCCCTCCGCGAGCAGTTCGCCAAGCGCCTTGCGGTCCTCGATCACGCGGCGCGCCGCGGTGTAGGGATTGAGCGTGCCGGCGCTGACCTCGCCGACGACGACGTCCGCGCCGCCGTTGCGGACCGCGCGCGCGGTGCGCTCTTCCATCTCGGCGGTCAATACCTCGACGAACTCGCGCATCCGCCGCTCGCGCTCGCGCTCGGGATTGCGATGGGCCGCGACGTATTCGGCATGGCGCGCGATCGCCGCCACCAGCGCGTCGACGCCCTGGTCGGCCGCCGCCTGGGTCAGCATCACCGGCGGCAGCCATCCGGCGTCCTGGCGGCTCAGATGCACGCTCAGCTCGAGCTCAGCCTTGACCCGGTCGGCGCCCTCGCGGTCGGCCTTGTTGACCACGAAAAGGTCGGCGATTTCATTCAGCCCGGCCTTCATCACCTGTACGCCGTCGCCGCCTTCGGGCACTGTCACCACCACGGTGGTGTCGGCGAGATCCATCACGGCGAGTTCGGTCTGGCCGACGCCGACGGTCTCGATGATCACGATGTCGAAGCCGAACGCGTCGAGCAGCTTTACGACCTCGCGCGCGGCGCGGCTCAGCCCGCCGTGGCTGCCGCGGCTCGAGAGGCTGCGGATGTAAACGCCGGGGTCGCGGTAATGGTCGGTCATGCGCACGCGATCGCCAAGCACGGCGCCGCCGGAAAAGGGGCTGGAGGGGTCGATCGCGAGCACGCCGACTTCCTTGTGCTGGGCGCGATACTTGGCGATGAGGCGATTGACCAGCGTCGATTTGCCCGCCCCCGGCGCGCCGGTCACCCCGATGATATAGGCATGCCCGACGCGCGAGTAGATGCGCTCCATCACGGTGCTGACCACGGCGGCGCGGTTCTCGACCAGCGTGATCAACCGGGCCAGGGCCAGCCGATCGCGGGCCGCGAAGCGCTCGAGCAGTGAGTTCAGACGCGCGTTATCCACCGGGTTCGCAAGACCATCCCCAAAAGGACCATCCTCGAAGGACCGTCCTCTTTCGTCCATCGATGATAACCGCTGGGACCTCGCGGGCGCAATTCAAGACCGTTGAAGCGGCCGTGCGGCGCTGTGCATCAGTCTGTCCCGCCCGGTTGTCTTGACGCTGACAGCCGCATATTGTTCAGCCGAATACTGATGAAACTGCCCGACATCTACACCGACTGGCGAATCGTGGCCGGATTAGCCCTGATCGTGCTCGGCGCGGTCAACTGGGAGATCGGCCGCGCCCGCACCCAGGAATACGGCCGCGTCGTGGTCGGCCATGCGGATGTCGCAGCCGACGAGGCCTACCGCAGCTTCGACGAACTCGACCCGCGCACCGACCGCGCGGTGCTGGCGCCGTTCACCAACGCCCAGCGGCAGGTCTCCTACGCGACCGCGAGGATGGACTTCTACCACGCGACGTTTCTCACCGGACAGGCGCTGGTGCTGGCCGGCGTGGTGCTGACGCTGGTCGGCTTCATCGTGATAATCCAGCGTGACAACCGCCACGTCCATCGCAGGGTCCACGCAACCCTGAGTGGCAACGCGCCGCCGCACGGGGACTAGCAACACCGCGGCCGCGCGCGGCCTGCGCTCGCGATGGTTCCAGGGAAGCACGAATGGTCAAGCTCCTCGCCGAGCCGGCGCCGGCCAAGATAAATCTGTTCCTGCGCGTCGTAGGACGGCGCGCCAACGGCTATCACGAACTCGACTCGGTCTTCGTCCCGGTCTCGCTGTGCGACCGGGTCCGGGTGGAAATCCGCGTGGAGCCCGAAAGCGCCGCCGATACGGTGATCGCGCTGGGATGCGATCGCGACGACATCCCCAGAGGAGACAAAAACCTGGCATGGCGCGCCGCCGACGCGTTCCTGCGCGAGTTCGGCGCCACGATCCATCGCCCACGCCACGTGGCGATCGATTTGCGCAAGGAAATCCCCATGGGCGCGGGCCTGGGTGGCGGCTCCAGCGACGCTGGCGCGGTATTACGCATGATCGCCGCGCTATGCCGCATCAACGACGCAACGCGGCTTGCCCGAATCGCGCTCGCGCTCGGCGCCGACGTCCCGTTTTTCCTGAATCCGCAGGTCGCGCACGTCGGCGGCGTGGGCGAGCATATCGTTCCGCTTGACGCCGTGGCGCCTGGCGAGCGCGCGCCGCTTTGGCGGATTCCCCTGTGGATGGTAATCGCGGTGCCGCCAGTCGAGGTCTCGACCGCGGAAGTTTTCCGCGCGCTTTTGCCCGAACACTGGAGCGGCGCCGCGCCCGCGGAGCATCTGCGCGCGATCGTCGCGGGCCAGATAACGCCGGCGATGCTGCAAAACGATCTGGCGGCCGTGGCGATGGCGCGACATCCGGAAATCGCTGAACTTCGCTCGGCGCTGGTTGCGGCCGGAGCAGCGGGGGCGTCGATGTCGGGAAGCGGCGGCGCGGTCTTTGGAATCTTCGCCGATGCTGAGGCGGCGGCTCAAGCTGCCGTTAAAATGCGCCAGAATCCCTCACACGCACGATATTACGTCGTAAATTCGCTTCCCTAGCCGCGCGCGGCAGGAGCCTCCGCCCTTCCTATCCCGTCAAACGGGGCCGATGCGGCGGGCCGCTTGTGGAACTTAGTCGAAAGCCATGATTGACACTCAAAATCGCCATCCATTAACATCCCCGTCACAAGCCGCAGCGCGCCGCGCGCTGCGGCAAATAATTCAGGCCGATCCGTTGGCAACAGTTTCGCGTCACAGCTTCATCCAATGACCGGGCCGTGGCGGGCGGCGATGCGGCGCGCACGTCCGGAGCGCGTAACAGCCTCGGCCACGAGCCTGTGCTATGCTCGATGGGCTTTCGTCATGGCCGGAATAGGCGCGCGCATCGGGGCCCGTCGGCGGCAGCACTCGCGCGCACCGGTCGGCGGGAGCGGATGGAAGGGACGCGGCCCGTGTTGGGCGGTCGCCAAGCTGGTAAGGCACCAGGCTTTGGACCTGGCATTCGAAGGTTCGAATCCTTCCCGCCCAGCCATCAATTTCGGGTTTGGTTCGGCCGCTCGCATGAGTCCGGGCAGGCCGGGCGTGGACAGGGATATTTAATGCGCGAAAAGTTACGATTTTGGCTTGGCCGGAGGGGCCGAGATGCCTGAACGGGCGAAAGACGAACTGGAAATCTTCACCGGCAACTCCAACCCGGCGTTGGCGCGCGAGGTGTGCGAGCATCTCGGCGTGCGGCTGGGCGAGGCGGAAGTCGGCCGCTTCCCGGATGGTGAAGTGATGGTCGAAGTGCGCGAGAACGTGCGCGGCGGCGATTGCTTCGTGCTCCAGTCGATCTGCACGCCGCCCAACGAAAACCTGATGGAGTTGCTGTTGCTGATGGACGCGCTGCGACGCGCCTCGGCCAAGCGCATCACCGCCGTGATCCCCTACTTCGGCTACGCGCGCCAGGACCGCAAGGTCGCTCCGCGCGTGCCGATCAGCGCCAAGCTGGTCGCCGACGTCATCACCGCCGCGGGCGCTTTGCGCGTACTCACGGTCGACCTCCATGCGGGCCAGATCCAGGGCTTCTTCAATATCCCGGTCGACAACCTCTACGCGATGCCGGTGTTGGTCCAGTACCTGCGCAAGCGCCTGGAGGGCCGCCGCGTCTCGGTGGTCTCGCCCGATGCCGGCGGGGTGGAACGGGCGCGCGCGTTTGCGCGGCGGCTCAACGCCAACCTCGCAATCATCGACAAACGCCGCCCGCGTGCGAGCGAGGTGGCCGAGATGCAACTGGTCGGCGAAGTGCGTGACTGCTCGGCGCTGCTGGTCGACGACATGATCGACACCGGCGGCACGATTACCGAGGCGGCCAAGGTCGTGATGAACGCGGGGGCGACCGAAGTGCTGGCCTGCGCGACCCATCCGATCCTCTCCGACCCGGCCTGCGAGCGCCTGAGCAAGTCGTGCCTCAAGGAACTGATCACCACCAATACTATCCCGCTGCGCGCCAAGGCGCAGGCGGAACTCGGCTCGCTCAAGGTGCTGTCGATCGCGGGCCTTATAGCGGAAGCCATCCGGCGCATACATAATGAGGAGTCGGTTAGCTCGCTCTTCACCTGAGGCGCCCTGTGCAGCCGATTCCGATTTGATTTGCGCCGAATGATTTTGCCCGAATATTTTACGCCGAATACTTAGACGAGGACGTGATGGAGACTGTCGAACTGGCCGCCGAAATCAGAGAAACGCGGCCCAAGAGCCGCCGCAGTGGATTACGCCGCGAAGGGCGCATCCCCGCGATTCTCTACGGACCCAAGACCACGGCAACCGCGATCGCGATAAGCGGCGCCGAGCTGCGCTCGCGCGTCTCGGCCAGCGCCCGCCAGCGCCTGATACGGCTTAAGTCGAGCTCGCCCGAGCTCAACGACCGCCACGTCATCGTCAAGGAGATCCAGCGCGCGCCGGTCAGCGGCAACTTCGTCCACGCCGATCTCTACGAGGTCGATCTTGCGCAGCCGCTGCGCGTCTCGGTACCGCTGCGCTTCACCGGCAAGGCCCACGGCGTGGCCGAGGGCGGCATCCTGGGCCCGCTGGTGCGCGAGGTCGAGGTCGAATGCCTGCCGCTGGAGATTCCCGACGTGGTGGAGGTCGACGTGAGCGCGCTCGACATCCATGACGTGATTCACATCTCGGCGATGACCTTTCCCGGCAACCTCAAGCCGATTTTCGATACCGACTATCCCGTGGTAACCGTGCTGCCGCCGACCGTCGCCGAGGCGCCGGTCGCCGCCGCGGCCGAGGCCGCGCCGGTCGAAGGCGCCGAAGCGGCGGAGGGCGCAGCGGCGCCGGCCGCCGGCGCGGAGGCGGGAGCCAAAGAGGGCTCCAAGGGCGGCGCCAAAGAAGCGGCCGCCGAAAAAGGCGGCGGCAAGAAGGGCTGAGGCGCCGCGCCGCGCCCGCGGCGCATCGCGTGCGCTGGCGCGCCGACGCGCGCTCGGTGCGCGCATCGGCGCTCCGGGGAGCGCGGGATGGATTCCGGCCGCGCGCACGCGCGGCCG
>Ga0307372_10000233_pt1 | contig 98874 bp, 75 predicted proteins | sample OX1MG_FD_202533 | JGI IMG/M metagenome (GOLD analysis project Ga0307372, IMG submission 202533) | Soil microbial communities from Risofladan, Vaasa, Finland - OX-1 | ecosystem: Environmental > Terrestrial > Soil > Coastal area > Acid sulfate soil | place: Finland: Risofladan, Vaasa | collected... | reverse complement strand
CGACCGGCGCTGGCCCTGGCGACGCGGGCGGCGGGGTCGGCGGGGCCGGCGGCGGCCCCGGCGGGGACGGCGGGGCCGGCGGGGCCGGCGGCGGGCCCGCGCCGGCCCCTTACGTCTGAATTGCAGTGTATGCAGCGGGTCGTTACACGTATTGCCGTTGACCCACCTTGCCTGCCGGGCTAGCTTCACATCCTTCTGCAGGGAACGCCCTCCGTGGCGTTCCGCGCCCCGCGAGCAGACGTCGATACCCGCTTCTCGGAACGCCACGGAGGGCGTTCCCTACAGATGCCGTTGCCCTGATCCTTGCCATGGATGATTCATCGACGACGGATCGCGTTAGCCCATGGGCGTTGGCGGCCGAGTGGTTGCTGGCGATGGCGATCCTCGCGCCGTTGGCCCTGATGCCCCTGGCGCGCGACCAGGGACACTTCGCCTACGCCGGCCAGGTGATCTTGGACGGCGGCTTGCCCTATCGTGACGTGTTCGATCAGAAAGGACCTGCCACGCACTACACCTACGCCGCGGTTCTGGCCCTTTTCGGCCAGACGCCCTTCGGCGTGCGGATGTTTTTTCTCATCGTCGCCTTGCTGGGCGCGCGCCTGGCCGCCGCGCTGGCCGAACGATTGGCGGGTCGAGGCGCGCGGCTTCCCTGCGTGCTCTGTTTTTCGCTGGCCATGCTGCAGGGCGACGAGGGAACGCCTTGGCACACGGCGCAGGTCGAAGACCTGATTTTGCTGGGCCAGTTGCTCGTGCCGCGGCTGATACCAAGCGAGGCATCGCTATGGTCGCGATGGCGCCAGTTCATGGTCGGACTGGTGCTTGGGTTGAGTTGCACCTACAAGCCGACGGCCATCGTGCCCGCGGCGGCCTTGGCGGCGGTTTGCGCCGTTGGGATGATCCGAAGCGACCCGCGCCGCTTGGCGTCAGTCGTTGCCCGGCTGGCCTGGGGCGTGGCGGGCTTCCTGGTTCCGCCCTTGCTGGCGATCGGCTTTCTGGCCATGCGCGGGGCGCTCGACGACTTCTGGTCGGTGATCGTCGAGTTCAACGCGACGTATGCCGGCCGCAAGAACGGCGTCGGCAAGGCCGTGACGATGCTCGCCGGGCACTGGGGCCGGTTGGTTGTGCTCGCCTCATTCGGAGCGTTGGCAGCCCGCCGGCGCCAAGCCGCGTTCCTCGATACGCTGCTCTGGACTTTGATCGTTTCGAACTGGGCCGCCGTCATCTGGCAAGGGAAGTATTGGCCCTACCACTGGACCCCCATGATCGGCCTGCTGGCGATCTTCGCCAGCGTGAGCGTGAGCCACGTCGCGGTGAATGTGGCGCGGCGAGCGGGACGTCTCCAACCGCCGTGGCGCGGTACGGTGAAAGCCGTCATCCCCGCGGTCGTCGCGTTCGCCCTGGCGCTCCTGGCGGTGCCCATCGACGCGCGCCACGCGCTTTCGATCTGGCGCGACGCCGCGCTGGTGGCCGCCGGCCGCATGACGCTCGACGAGTTCCGGGCCCCGTACGAGTGTGGCGCGGTCCGCGCCGACGTCCATCGCGAAGTGGCCGAATACGTCCAGGCGCGCACGCGGGCCGATGACAAGTTGCTCGTTTGGGGCTACGAAACGGTGGTCAACTTTCTGGCCGACCGCCGCGCGCCCACCCGCTTTGCCGTCGATCGCATTCTTTGCCTCGACGAGTTCCCGCGTCGCGCCGCCTGGCGGCGGGAGTTTCTGGCCAGCCTGCGCTCGACGCCGCCGGCGTATATTCTGGTCGTCGACGACGACGGCACGGCGATGTGGCGCGACTCGAACATCGAACTGGCGAGGTTCGAGGAATTCCACGAGTTGGTCAGGGAAGAGTACGTCGAGGAAGCGAGGATCGACCGTTTTCACATCTATCGTCGGCGCGGAGACGGCGGGCCGCTGGTAGCGAGGCGGAAAGCGGAACACGGAAGTCGGCCGCCGACTTCCTCCTTGCCGGGCAGGGGCCGTGTTGTTACTTTATGCCCATGAGCATGAAATACAAAGTCGTCGTCACCGATTTCCTGACCCACGCGCCGGAGACCGAGGAGCGGATTCTGGGCGACATCGCCACGGTCGACGTGCTGCTGGCCGGCCACGAAGACGAGTTGTTCGGCAAGATCGAAGAGGCCGACGCGGTGATGATCTATCACACGCTGAAGTTCTCCGCCCGTTCGATCGAGCGGCTCAAGCACTGCAAGCTGATCGTCCGCTGCGGCGTGGGGTACGACAACGTCGATGGCCCGGCGGCGCGGGCACGAGGCATCGCCGTGGCCAACGTGCCGGACTACGGCACCGAGGAAGTCGCCGACACGGCGATCGGCCTGGCGCTGGCCCTGACGCGGGGGATCGCGCTGTTCAACTCGGTGCTGCGCGATCCGGCCGCCGACTGGAGTTCTGCGCAAGCGTCGCCCGTCCGGCGGTTGCGGGGCCGCGTGTTCGGAATCGTCGGGCTAGGACGGATCGGCTCGGCCGCGGCGCTGCGCGCCAAGGCGTTGGGGATGGACGTGGCGTTCTACGATCCGTATTGCCCCGACGGCCGCGACAAGTCGCTGGGCGTGCGGCGGGTGGAGACGCTCGACGAGCTTCTGGCCCAGGCCCACGTGCTCTCGATGCATTGCCCGTTGACCGACCAAACGCGGCACGTCATCAACGCGGCGACGATCGAAAAGCTGCGGCGCGGTTCGTTCCTGGTCAACACGGCGCGGGGGGGCGTGGTCGATACCAGCGCCATCCCGGCCGCGATTGCCTCGGGACGGCTGGCGGGAGCGGGCATCGACGTTCTGGCCTGCGAGCCGCCGGCGCCGAACGATCCGCTGATCGTGGCCTGGCGCGACCCCGACCACCCGGCCCATCACCGGCTGATCGTCAACCCGCACGCCGCCTTCTACAGCGAGGAGGGGCTGATGGACATGCGCATCAAAGGCTCCGAAGCATGCCGCCGGGCGCTGCTGGGCCTGCCGTTGCGGAACGTGGTGAACTAAGGGCCGGCACAAACTCCTTGTCGTTTGGCGCGTCGTCGTTTATACTGACGGGTTACACCTCGAACCGGAGTTTTTTTATGCACGAACGCCAGTCGACGGCCCCGCCGCTGTTCACCCAGGTTGATATTTCCGCCAGTCCGATGAGCAGCGTTCCGCCGCTGGGCGGCGAGGGGGAGCAGACCCGCTTGTTGGGCGAAATCCTCAAGACTCAAGATCGCCAGAACGAACTGCTCGAGGAACTGCTGAACCAGTTCAGCGCCGCGCAGAAGCAACGCAATCAGGAACTGGGGCAGTGGAAGGCGGCCAATCCCGAACTGGCCCAGAATTGCCGAACCGCGGCCGAGGTCTTGAGCCGCGTGCAGACCGAATTCCTCAACGTGCTCAGCCAGGAGGTCAACGAGAACGCCGACGTGCTGACCGACGGCGAGTTCATGCTCAACGAATTCGTCGACCGCTTCGGCCCTCGTTTGGCCCACCTCAACGGAGTGCTGCAAGTGCTGGCCCAACTGGCCGGCCCGCAGCCTTCGTAATGCCCCGAAGGGGCGGCGGCGTTTCCTGGGGCTTACGCCCTCGTTGTTCTACACATCTTTTGATCGCAGGTGGTGAAATGTGAATGTTGGGCAATCACGGGCTTCTTCGTCAGAGGCCAGGGGCTTGCCCCCTGGAGTTTCACGTTGGTTTCTAAATCGAATGCGGCCGCATCCCCAACGTCCGTGTCGCCCCGCCGGCTGCCTCTGGCAGCCGGCGGGGCGACACGGGGAAAGACAGGTAATCAGGGGAGCCTGCGTGTGTAGATACGAGCGTGAAACTCCAGGGGGCAAGCCCCTGGCCTCTTTACAAGATGTGTGGAACAACGAGGGCTTACGCCCCAGGCTATACTGCACGCGGCCGAGAATGAGACGTTCACGGTGGCTGGGGCAGAGCCTAAGCGATGCCCCGGTCGCTATGTAGCCGGGGCATCGCTTACGCTCTGCCACCAGCCACCACCTTCTCGTGACAAAACGTCTCATTCTGGGCCGCGCACAGCATAAACTCTGTCGCCGCTACGCGGCTGGGCAAACGTGCGGCAACGAAACTATCCTGCCAACATTGCGCAAAGCGCGGCGACCCCGCCAGGGCGGCCGAGCAGCCCTTGGTCGGGTCCGAACGAAACCAGTCAAGGATGGCGGAAGAATGAAGACCGAAAGCCGCGATCGACTGCTGGCCGATGTCGAAGCGTTTTGCGTCGAGCTTCGCCCGGTCGAGGAGTTGTGCTACGTCGAACACCGGCACAACGACCAGACCGTGTCGCTGGCCAAGAAGCACGATGTGCTGGCGATCAATGTGCCGCTCGAGTACGGCGGCCGCGGGGCCGACGCGCCGACGTATGCCCGCGCGCTGGCCCGCATCGGCCGCGAGGGGACCGGCGTGCGGACGTTCTTTTCGGGCCACACGTCGATCGGCGAGTACCCGATCGCCCGCTACGGCAATCACGAACAAAAGACTCGCTACTTGCCGCGAGCCGCCCGCGGCGAGTGCATCCTGGCGTTCGGCCTGACCGAGCCGGAGGCCGGCTCGAACCCATTGGAGTTGACCAGCACCTACCGCCGCGCCGGCGACCGGTTTTTGCTCAACGGCGTAAAGTACCTGATTTCCAACGGCTCTATTGCCGACGCCGTGATCGTATTCGCGTACCCCGAGGGATCTGAAGGGCCCCAGGGACGGGAAGGTGCGCAGCGGCGGATGAGCGCGTTCATCGTCGATACGGCGGGCGACACGTTCGAGACCGAGGATCTGCCGGCCAAGCTGGGAATGTTCACCGCCAACACGGGCATGTTTCAAATGACCGATCATGCCGTGCCCGTCGAGAACCTGCTGGGCGACGAAGGGAACGGTTTTCGGATCGCGATGGGAACGCTCGTTTCGGGGCGATTGAGCGTGGCGGCCGGCTGCCTGGGCGTGATCGAGGATTGCCTGAGCGAGGCGCTCGACTACGCCCGCTCGCGGCGCCAGCACGGCAAGCCAATCGGCCGGCACCAACTCGTGCAGGAGCACCTGGCCCAGATCGAAATGCACCGCGCGGCGAGCGATGCGATGGTCGAGCGCGCCGCGCTGGCGAAACAGGCCAGCGATGAACGGCTGGACGACGCGGCGTTGGCGGCCGAGGCCGACCTGCGCGTGGCCCAGGCCAAGCTGTTCTCCTCGAACGCCGCCTGGGACGCCGCCGACCGCGCGGTGCAGGTGTTCGGCGGCCGTGGCTTCTCGGAACTGTACCGTGTCGGCCGGCATCTGCAAGACGTGCGCGTTTGCCGAATCTACGAGGGGACCGACGAGATCATGAAGCTCAAGATCGCCACGGCTCTGCTGGGGAAGGAGTTCGCGGCGTTCCAGTGAGGTTCCTCGTACTGGATGGCGAATACTCATCGGCTGTAGACGCTTCGGCATCATCGCCCTATCGTTGGCCTCATGCGCCATTCGGGCCTAAAACAATTCGGCGCACGGGTGCGAACGCTCCGTGAGAAAGCCGGCCTAAGTCAGGAGGCCCTGGCCGACAAGGCACATATTCACCGCACCTACATTGGGGGAGTCGAGCGCGGCGAGCGAAACCTCGGCCTCAAGAACGTCCTGCGAATCGCCACGGCGCTGGGTGTCCCGCCAGCGAAATTGTTCGAGGGGCCCGAATGAGCGCGGGTAAGAGCCCGTACCAGGGCAAGCCAGAGGCTCAATGGGCGAACGTGACTCGCCAGCTTCTCGCACGGCACCCACTGAAGCCGGAAACGATCCTTGATGTCGCAACCGCGGCGTGGCAAGATCTCTGGCACACCACGGTAGGCGCTGGCCGTGCCAAGCTTCCGTTGGTGGAACTGTCGATACCGTCGACGGTGGTCGGCTATTTCTTTGAAGTCATCTTCGCGAAGGAACTCGAATCTCGCTTCCGTGGCCAGTGGCGCGGCCACCGCGCGAAGGACGACAAGGATCTCGTGTACTTGCCCGATGTGACTTTGTCGGTCGAAATCAAGACGTCCGGCCAGACAGGTTTCAAGGTTTACGGCAACCGCAGCTACGGGCAAGAATTGCAGAACCAACTTTCGGGCAAGAAGCAGAAGTCGGGCTACTATATCACGATGAATTTTGTCGGTACGACGATGACGCTGCTGCGATTTGGTTGGATCGATGCGGAAGACTGGGCGCCTCAAGTTTCACCGACGGGGCAGATGGCCGGCTTGAGCAACGCCGTGTATACGCACAAGCTTGTCGTCATTCCCGGCGACTACCGAAAGGACGCGCCCGTCAGGTTGCTGCAAGGGGTCGGGCCGAGAGCGGTGTCCGAATTCGATTCCCGTGGGATTCGCACCATACGCGAATTGCTCGCGTTCAATGGGCCATTGCCACCGAAGCTGGAGCGGATCCGAACGGCTACGATTCTCGAGTACGAGCCGACGCGGTAAGGGCTACGCTTCAAATAACAGTGATCGCTGGTCCTCATTGACGCGTTTGAGCCGTTTGGCGACATACCGGCAGTATTCGACGTTTACCTCGAAGCCGACCACGTTTCGCCCGTGCCGGATGCAGGCGTCGGCCGTGGTGCCCGAGCCCATGAAGGGGTCGAGCACCATGTCGCCTTCGTCCGAGAATCCGAGCACGATTCGCTCCACGAGGTCGAGCGGAAACTGGGCGGGATGCGGCGCCCGCTCGGGCGAGGAACGGTCTTCTCCCGACGTCACCTTGGCGATCTGCCAGACGTCGGAGGGGTTCTTGCCGATCGTGTTGCAGCGCAGCTTGCCATTTTTCTTCTGTTGCGGGTACTTCACATCGGGGTCACGAATGGAGTCGAGATTGAAACAGTACTCCTGTTCGTTCTTCACGTACCAGAGAAACTTCTCATTGCGCGGAGACAAGAACTTTTTGCCGGCCACCCCGGCGCCGTAGTTCCAAACGATCTCTTGGACCAGGTAAAACGACGATTTGTTCCAAAGAAGGTACGGCAACGGAAGCGCTTTCGCAGTGCCCGACACCGGAATGTACCCCAGGTTGAGCCACAGCGCGCCGTCCGTCCGCGTGAGCCGGTAGAGTTCGGCCAGCCACGACTCACACCAGTCGACGTACTGATCCAGTTCGAGCGGCGTCTCGTACTCCTTACCGATGTTGTACGGAGGACTCGTGATCGTAAGATCGACCATCCCGGTGGGAAGCCCTCGCATCGCCTCCAGACAATCCGCTTGAAACACCGCGTAGCTCTCGCCGCGGCAAAAGGGGCGCCCCAAGAGCTGTTCGATGTCGTCGATCGTAGCCGTCGTGTTGCGACTCATAACAATACTCATAGTGTTCTTGAGTCGCGTTGTCAAGCTGCCGTCTCGGCCTGACGTGCCGCCAGGCGTGCCGGATCGTCCGGTCGGCGGCGGCCCGCGCGAGGCTCGGATTGATCGTGGTATTGTCGTTCGATCGTCGCGACGCCTAGACTGCTGACGACCGCGACGATCGAAAATAGCGAGGATCTTTGGTTGGTCCGCCGAGGGGAATTGTGCAACGACCAGAGTTGAACGACACGGATGTGGCGGCTACCGAATCTCGCTTATTTGAATCGGCGGCCAGCGCGAATGACGCGCGGCAAGTTGTCGCGGGTCGGGCGGCCACTGCGGTTTTGTCGGGGCTGGCATGGAAGTTTGTCGGCCGCCGGCTAAACTGAGGGCATGGAACCATCCCGCCCGTCGGTTCGGCCCGTCGTCTTGCTGTCGTTCGTCGGCCTGTTCGTAATCGTCCTGCGAGTTCAGGTTTCGGCGATCGAGGCCACGGCCTCGCACCCCAGGCTTACGCAACCGACCGCCGCCGAGTCGCGTTTCCGCCTGGCCACGTTCACTCTAGCGGGGGCCGCGGCCCTGGTCGCGGCCATCGCGACGAAACGGCGCGTCAACCGTCTCTTGGCGGTGCTCGTCGCCACTGCTGTCGCGGGACTGGTCACGGCACGCTACGACGCCCTGCGGGGCGTCGCGCTCGGAGGAGCCATCGGCAGCCTCATTGCGGCATGGCCCATTTCCCGCGCGCCGGGCGACCCATGACCCATGACCCCATTACGCCAAGATCTCGCGCACGACTTGTCCCTCGACGTCGGTTAGCCGGTAATCGCGTCCCGCGTGTCGGAACGTGAGACGCTCATGGTCCAGGCCCAAGAGATGCAAGATCGTGGCGTGGAAGTCGTGGACGTGTACCTTGCGTTCGGCCACCGCGATGCCGTACTCGTCGGTCGAGCCGTGGGTGACGCCACCCTTCACGCCGCCGCCGGCCAGCCAGGAAGAGAAGCACTGGTGATGGTGCTCGCGCCCCGGATGGTCGGGCTGCTCGTGGTAGGGCGTGCGGCCGAACTCGGTGGTCCACACCACCAGCGTGTCGTCGAGCAACCCGCGGGCTTTGAGATCCATGACCAGAGCGGCGATCGGCCGATCGACGTTCGGCGCCAGCCGCGCGTGGTCTTGCATGTTGCCGTGCGAGTCCCAGTTGTTCGATGAGCCGGTGTCGATCAGTTCGACGAACCGCACGCCCCGCTCCAGCAGCCGCCGCCCGACCAGGCACTGCCAGCCGAAGCCGCTGGTCTGTCCGGGCTCGAGGCCGTAGAGATTGAGCGTCTGGGCCGTTTCCCGCGAGAGGTCGAAGACCTCCGGCGCTTCGCGCTGCATGCCGAAGGCCGTCTCGAATGAGCGGATGCGTGCTTCCAGCGCGGCGTCGGCCCCGCGCGCGGCCAAGTGCTCGCGGTTGGCCCGCGCAATCAAATCCAACTCCAGTTCTTGCAAAGCGGGCGACGCGACCAACGGCTTGACGTTGGCGATCGGCACCGGGCCCGGCACGACCTGCGTTCCCTGGTGGCAACCCGGCAGGAAGTCGGAACCCCAGGTCTGCGTGCCCGCGTAGGGCGCGAAGGGCGCCACGACGACGAATGACGGCAGATTGAGGTTCTCGGTCCCCAGGCCGTAACTGACCCAGGCCCCGACGCTGGGCCGCGCAAAATTGAACGAGCCGGTATGCATCCCCAGCGTGCTCTCGTAATGGTTCGTGTGGTCGGTGCTCATCGAGCGGACCACGCATAGCTCGTCGACCACGCCGCGAATGTTCGGGAACAGGTCGCTGACCAACGTGCCGCACTTGCCGCCCGGTTGGAACTCCCACCGCGGCCGGCTCAGATAACGCGTGAACGTGCCCAGCCGGCCCTGCCAATTGTCCACCGTGTAGGTCTTGCCGTGGTCGGCCGCCAGTTTCGGCTTCGGATCGAACGAGTCGACGTGCGACACGCCGCCGGTCATGTACAAGAAGATCACCCGCCGCGCCCGCGCGGGAAAGTGCGGCGAGCGCGGCGCGAGCGGGTCGGCTGCCGACGACGCTTCGGCGCGGCCTTCCTGGGCCAACATGCCCAAGAGTGCCAGTTCGCCGAAGCCGCCGGCGGCCCGGCCCAGCCATTGGCGACGAGTTGGATGGGACGTGAACAGGGGAATCTCCTCGAAAGAAAGCCGCGAAATCGATACCTGCATTCTACCCGTAATGGATGCCAAGCTTCAAGGCGTGGCCCACGTCGACCCACGTCGCCCCACGTCGACAGCCGGCATGGGACCGAATACAATGGTAACAGGCTGCCGCGTGTCAGCGGCGGCCCCTGAGGTAGCCGACGTCATGTCGATCATTCCGCCCATTTCGACGCCCGCGATGCCCGGCTCCGCGGAGGTCATTTACCCTTGCTCGGATGGCCGTCCCGTGGGAGAAACCCCTGTCCACCGCGACAACCTGTTGCTCACGATCGAGGTTCTGCAGGAGTGGTTCGCCGCCGAGCCCGATGTGTATGTGTCGGGCAACATGTTCCTGTACTACGGATGCCGAAGGAAAACGGGTGGATGCCGAAGGAAAACGCGCCCAAGAGAAGCAGGGCGAAATCGAACGCTTGCTCCGCGAGATTGAATTGCTGAAACGTCGTGCGCCGGGCGAGTGAGCCGGCCGGAAGCTGTTCGACAAGGCCCGCTGACCTGGGGCGACGCGGGCGACGCGAAGCCTTGTTGCCCAAACGGCCGCCGGCGTGTTATAATTCGTGCAGAGTTTGTGTTCCGTCATTTGACATGGCAAACCAGGAGGGTCAGCGATGTTGCACCTGTTCAGCGACCGTCGTTTCCGCGACTGCGAAGGCGGCAGCCGGCGCGAGTTTCTGAAGATTGGCGCGTTGGGGGCGGGCGCACTCACGTTGCCCGGCTTGCTGGCCGCGCGGGCACACGCGGCGGCTTCGGGCCGGCCGGTCAACGACACGGCCGTCGTTTGGGTCTGGCTCGGGGGCGGCCCGACGCACATCGAGACCTTCGACCCCAAGCTCACGGCTCCCTCCGAGTACCGCGGCATTACCGGAGAAGTCGCCACGAAGCTGCCCGGCGTGACCTTCGGCGGCACGTTCCCCAAGATCGCGAGCGTCGCCGATAAGATGGCGATCGTCCGTTCATTCGCGCACACCGACAGCGGCCACGGCGGCGGAACCCATTTCGTCATGACCGGGTACGACAACCGCAAGATCGACAACGGCGGACTCCCGACGCGGCCCTCGATCGGCTCCGTGGCCGCCCGCGTCCGCGGCGCCAACCACCCGCTGAGCGGCATACCCACGTACGTTCGGCTGGGCGGAATCGGCAGCGATGGTCCGTCGTTTCTCGGCCCGGCCTATGCCCCCTTCGACCCCCGTGGGCAAGCCCGCAAGAACATGCAACTCGTCGTCAAAAATGATCGGCTCGGCGACCGCCGAGCCCTGTTGGCGAGCCTCGACCGGCTGAAACGCGACACCGACCGCGGCGGCCTGATGGACGGGCTCGATCGCTTCGAGGAACAGGCGTTCAATCTGGTGTTGGGCAAAGCACCCGCCGCCTTCGACCTCAAGGACGAAGATCCCAGGCTCGTCGATCGTTACGGGAAGGGGTTCGGCGAGCAGATGCTCAGCGCGCGGCGTTTGTGCGAGGCCGGCTGCGGCTTCGTCACCGTCTCGCATGGAGGCTGGGACATGCACGGCCAGATCCAAAAAGCGCTGGAACGCCGCAGCGTCGACCTCGACCGCGGTATCGCGGCCTTCGTCGAAGACACCGTTGCCCGCGGGCTCGATCAGAAGATCCTGCTGGTGATTACGGGGGAGTTCGGCCGCACGCCCAGGATCAACAAGAACGCGGGGCGCGACCACTGGGCGCCGTTGAGCACGCTGGCGCTGGCCGGTGGCGGGCTGAAAATGGGCCAGGTCGTTGGCCAATCGGCACGCAAGCTCGACGTGCCGCGCACGACACCGATCGGCCCCCAAGACCTGATGGCGACGATCTTCCATGTGCTCGGCATCGACCCTCGCGCCCAGTTCGTCAACGCCACCGGCCGGCCGGTTTACCTGCTGGAACAGGGCAAGCCCATCGCGGAACTACTTTAGCCCCCCGGCGTACTCTCCTGCCGCACCTGCACTTGCAGCGCCCCCAGCATACGGGTGATGGCTATTTCCTTGCGCTCGATGAAAAGGACGTTGTCCAGGACGATCGGCCGCTCATTGCTCGGCTGCAAGATCAGACGACCGGATTTCAAGAGCAGGTACTCGAAGACGTCGGTGATTTCCTTTTCGATCGTCATGTGCGGCGCCGAAAAGCGCTCCAGGCCGCTGAGCACCCCGTGATGGTGCAGCAACTCGTTGGGCCGGACTTCCCAGTAGTCGAAATGGACGACGATCCAGACCAGCGCGTAGATCGCGCCCAAAATGCAGAAAAACGCCCAATAGAACTGGGCACTTGCCAGTGGGCGGAACTTCTTCAATAGATCCCCGATCGCGCCGAGCACCGCGGGATGGTACTCCCCGATCAGGATCAGCCCCATCACGACCGCCGCGGCGAAGAAAAACAACGTCAGCGACGTCGTGCGCGGGAAGTCCACGCCGAGCACGACCAGGTTCACGGCCAGGATGCCCAGAAACACCAAGGTCGGAACGACGGCGCTGGTATCGTCGGGGTCGAGTGGGTGCTTACCGAAGCTCAGGTAGATGGCCGCCGCCAGCGACGTCAGCCAGGCCGGGTAGAGGAACACGATCTTGGGGTACGGCACCAGCTTGATGCTGGCCGGCAGCTTCTTTTCGGCCCGCGCTTGCGCTTTGGCGGGCGGTTTGATCTGTTCGCTTGGGTGTGAATCCGTCATGGCCTATTCCTTTTCCTCCGGTTCGGGGACGATCTGCTTTGAGTCGAGCTTTTGCTGCCATTTGGCAATCGCGGGCTTGCGTTTGAGGTCGGACACCTGGGGCAGATAGCCGAAGGTCGTGCCCGTGACTCGCTTCAGGTTCCAAAAGCTGAGTACGCGGAAATCGAGATCCTCGCGGCTGAGGTACTGCACCAGCACCCGGTCGTCGCCATTGGCCAACTGCTTGGCGTCGTAGCCCCAGAGCATGCGGTTCAACTCCCAGCCCTTGCTCTTGCCGCGCTGGGCCTCGAAGGCTTTGCGGATTTTGGCGGCGTGCTCCGGCCCTCGCGCCAGCGCGGCGTGCAGGCCATCGACCAGCGGAGTCCAGATGGTCACTTTCTGGATCTCGTTCGGATTGTTCAGATACGCCACGAACGGCTCGTATTCGCCAATCTCGGCCAGCGATTGCAAGGCCAGCAGGCGGTTCTCGATTTTGCGGTCGAGCACCACTTCCTTGAGCACCAGCGGCACGGGCCGATCGCCGGCGAGCTCGTGGTCCAAGAACGACGCGGCGTTTTTCTCGAGCGGGCCCAAATCGGTGGCGCCGGTCCATTGGGGCAGGGCGCCGGCCTCAATCGGTTCCGCGTCGGCCGGCGCCGGCGCGCCCTCGAGGACGCGCCGCGCCGGACCCTGGATCGTCTCGACCGCGACGTTCTCGCCCGCCCAGTGGATCTGGCCCACCGTCACGTAGAACTGAGCCCGCGTGGTCGCGGTCTCTTGTTCCGGATCGGCGCCGTCGGGGAGCTCCTGGACGACTTCGACGGCCACCGGCGCGTCGTCCTGGCCAAAGGTCACCAGCCCGCCTTGGTCGCCCGCGCGCAGGCGAACCTGGCTGTCGGGTTTGACCGGCAAGAGCACCACACGGCCGCGCACGACGTGAACGCACGGAATTCCCTGGGCGTCGGGAGCCTCCAATTCGACCTCCGCGCCGCCCAGCATCTGCAACGTCACGCCGACGCCCAGCGCGACGTTCGGCTTGTAAGTTGGCAAGGCGAGAAGGCGATCGGCGGCGTGGATGGTTTCCCGGGTCGGCAGCCGCTTCCAAGCGGTCCCTTCCTCCCAACGCAATAGCACGTCGTGCTCGGTGGTCAGGCGTCCGACCACCTCGCCGGCTTTCTTGGCCCGCCTGGCCGGCGGAGCGTTTTCTTCGTCCGCTCGCTTGGCGCCCTTCTTCCCGCGACTCTTCGTCGCGGGCTTGCCACCGGGCCGCGGCGCGTCGGGCGCGTCGTCGTCTTCCGGCGCCATTTCGTCGCGAACCGGCGGCGTCACCAGGGTCGCGTCGGCTTCGTTCGTGTCGTCGGCGGGCCGCTTGTCATGGGGATCTTCCGCCGCGTCGGCGTCCGTGCCTGCCGCGTCGGCGTGATCCTTTATGTCGTCGCCGTCGCCATCGTCGCCCGCGGGCGAGGCATCCGCCTCGGTTTCGGAGTCACCAGGGTCAGCCTTGCGGCTCTGGTCTTTCGCGGGTTTTCCCGTCGGTTGATCGTCGCCCGCTTTCGGCTGGCTTGGCGGAGAACTGTCGGCACCTTTCCGATCGTCGGTCGTTTCATCGTCATTCGCCGCGCCGTCCCTCGGCGATGGGGCGTTCGCCACCTGCCTGCCGCCTTGCAAGAAGCCGGGCCATTGCCATTGGGCGAAAAGGGCCACGCCGAGGAGCAACATCGCCGCCACTGCGATCATCCGCCAGGGAACGCCGCCGGTGTCCGCGTCGTCTTCCTCGCGCAAGTAATCGGGCACCTTGGGAGCCGACCGTGACTTGCGCCGCTTCGACTTTTTCTTCTTTTTCGACGTTGCCACGTCGATTTGAGGCGACTGCGCCGTGCCGTCGGCCGATGGTGCCGCGCCGCCGCCGGCCACGATTCGGTTCGCCGCGTCAGGCCCTGCCTTAGTTGGAAGAGACGCCCCGTCCGCCGTTGGCGAAGATCTGTCCGCCGTTGGCGAGGATCCGGCCGTTGGCGAAGATCCGGCCGTTGGCGAAGATCCGGCCGTTGGCGAAGATCCGTCGGCCGTTGGCGAGGTGCGCTGTGCGGCGGCGTTGGGCAATTCGTAGATCCGCTGGCGGCAACTCGGCTCGACCTCGGCCGGCTCGCCCAGAACCAACGCCAGAATCTGGTGCGCCGAGGCGACCTCGGCCAGGTGGACGTCCGACTCGAGGCAGACCTTTTCAAAATCGGAGACACGTTCCGAAGCCAACGTGTTGTCGAGGTATTCAGCCACGGTGTTGGGGTCGAGCCCCATACCGCGGCCCTCCAGCCGGGGGGCGGCCAAACGCATCCGCCGAGTTACGTCGCGAATGCGATGCATCAGGCTGGTGGCAAAGTCACTCTCTTCGATCTTCTTGCCGACGTCTTGGGCATCCGCCGGCTCCAGGATCTCGTCCAGGTGAGCCAGCATGGTACGGAGTGTAAGTCGCATGGTGGTAAGACCCTCGTAGTGAATCAACCGTCTTCGCATCCTGAACCTGAAGCGAACTGCCCATAGTTAATAGTAGCATGGCTCGACCGATTCCGTACAAGCCATTCACCTGGGGCTTACGCCGGCTTACGCCCCTTACGCCCCAGGCTACACTCTGCTACACTCTGCCGACCCTTCGGGTCTGTCGTCCGCTGACACAAGCCCGGTCAAGTATTCAAGCGTCGCCAAATGCCCGTCGTCATGAAGGGCATCCTTGCACACTCGTCAACTCTCGCACATACTGTTTCCGGCGCGCCTGTTTTCATGGTCGTCACGAGCACTCATCGGATTCCTGAATTCTTGCGAATTCAGCTACATTATGCCCGTTAATCGCCGCACATTCGCCAAACACCTTGCCACGGGTGTGATCGCCGCGGCGCCGGCCGGCGCGTTGAAAGCCGGCGATCCCGACGCCGGCGACAAACCGGAAACGCCGGCCAAGCCAACGCGGATTCCATCTCCAGCCGAACTGCTGCTGGAACTCATCAAGCGGCTCTATCCGAAGAACCTCGACGAGGCGAAACTGGCGCAGATTCGTGGCCAGGTCGAGCACCACATGTCGCGGTCCAAAGTGCTCAGCGCGTTTCCCCTGACCAACGCCGACGAACCCGCGCCGATCTTTGCCGCCTGGCGGGATAAGAGGCGTTAGGATCAGAGGCGCTAGGCGTTAGGCGCTAGGAAGAAGCCGACGGCTTCAACGCCTAACGCCTAACGCCTAACGCCTAGCCTAACGCCTAGCGCCTAACGCCTAACGCCTAACGCCTAACGCCTAACGCCTCCCTAACGCCTAACGCCTCCCTCCCCATGCCATTGCCACCCGACACCGCCTGGGCCTCCCTCTCGACCTTGGGCCGGCGACTCCGCGCCAAGCGATTCACGGCGGTCGAGTTGACCGAGTTTTTTCTCGACCGCGTCGAGCGGCACGGCAAGCGGCTTAACGCCGTCGTGACGGTCAGCGGCGACTTGGCCCTCAGGCAGGCGGCCGAAGCCGATCGCGAGTTGGCCGCCGGCCACGATCGCGGATCGCTCCACGGCATTCCCTACGGCGCCAAGGATCTCCTGGCGACCGCCGGGATTCCAACCTCGTGGGGCGCGGCGCCCTTGAAAGACCAGATGTTCGACGAAGACGCCACGGTGGTCCGGCGGCTGCGCGAGGCGGGCGCGGTGCTGGTGGCCAAGCTGGCGATGGTCGAAATCGCGGGCGGACTCGGCTACGACCAGGCCAACGCTTCGTGTACCGGCCCGGGCTTGAACCCTTGGAACACGACGACCTGGAGCGGTGGTTCGTCGAGTGGCTCAGGCTCGGCCGTCGGCGCGGGCGTCGTCCCCTTCGCCATCGGCAGCGAGACCTGGGGCTCGATCATGACGCCGGCCGGTTATTGCGGCGTGACCGGCCTGCGTCCGACATACGGCCGAGTCAGCCGGCACGGTGCCATGGCCCTGAGTTGGTCGCTCGACAGGCTAGGACCAATGACCCGCGCGGCCGACGATGCGGGGTTGGTGCTGGCGGCGATCGCCGGGCCCGACCCGGCCGACCCATCGGCCAGTCCGCGCGGTTACGAATACCCGCCCGCCGAGCCACTGCGCCCGCCCTTCCGCCTGGCGACGCTCAAGGGAGCGACGGAGGGTGCGCAGCCGGCGGTTCGCGAGAATTTCGATGCGTCGATCGAGTTGCTCCGCCCGCACGCGACAGTTGAAGAGATCGAACTGCCGAACCTGCCGTTCGGCGCGGTGGCCGGCACGATCATCGACTGCGAGATGGCGGCGGCGTTCGAGGGGCTGGTCACCAGCGGCGACGTCTGGGAAATGACCGCGCCCGAAGACCGCGTCGGCGCGCATGCGGCGTTGTTCGTGCCGGCCAAAGATTACATCAACGCCCTGCGGATACGCCGCAAGATCCAGCAGGCGATGGACGTGTTGCTCGCGCCTTTCGACGCGGTCGTCGTGCCGACCGTTGCGACGGTGGCCAGCCCGCTCGACGGCGATTTCGCCACCTATCACGCGCGCTGGGGCGGCGGCGTCTCGATCGGCGGGGCGGAAAACGCGGCGGGCATCCCGGCCATCAGCGTCCCCAATGGTTTCGGCGAGCGCGGTTTGCCGACGGGCTTGAAATTCGTCGCCCGCGCATTCGACGAAAACAAGCTCTTGGCCGTCGCCGTGAAGTTCCAGGAACTGACCGATTGGCACCAGCGCCGGCCGAAGGGTTGCGAGTAGCGATATATACACGTTCAAGACGAAAGCACGATGAGGGGTTGGATTGGCACCCGACCCGATTCCGTAGGGAACGCCCTCCGTGGCGTTCCGTGTCCCGCGAGCCGACGTTTTCACTCGCTTCACGGAACGCCACGGAGGGCGTTCCCTACAGATGCCGTTGCCACCGCAATCCTAGCCTCGAAACGGGTCGTTGAAAAAAACCGACAGGCATCGTGTCCGCGTGGATATGGAGCGGGTCAACCGACGGGGCCTACAACTTCCCGACGCGCGCGATCAAATCGACGGTGCGGCAACTGTAGCCCCATTCGTTGTCGTACCAACTGACGACCTTGAGCAGGTTGCCGCCGATGACCTGCGTCCAGTCGGCGGTGAAGATCGAACTGTGCGGGTTGCCGATGACGTCGCTGGACACGATGGGATCCTCGGTGTATTCGAGGATTCCCTTGAGGCGACCCTCCGCCGCCGCCTTGACGGCGGCGTTGACGTCCTTGGCCGTCACGTCGCGCTTCATGAGGGCGGTCAGGTCGACCACGCTGCCGGTCGGCACGGGCACGCGAAGGGCGATTCCCGTCAGCTTACCTTGCAATTCGGGGATCACCAGGCCCACGGCCTTGGCGGCGCCGGTGTGCGTGGGAATGATGTTCTGCGCCGCGGCGCGGGCACGGTAGGGATCCTTGTGGGGCAAGTCCTGCACGTTCTGGTCGTTCGTGTAGGCGTGCGTCGTGGTCATCAAGCCCTTTTCGATTCCGAAGACGTCGTGGAGCACCTTGGCCAGCGGGGCCAGGCAATTCGTCGTGCAACTGGCGTTCGAGATGCACTTCATGCTCGCGTCGAGCTTGTCGTCGTTCACGCCCAGCACGCAGGTCAAGTCGGCGCCGTCGTTGGCCGGAGCGCTCAGCACGACGCGCTTGGCGCCGGCGGCCAGGTGCGTGTCGTAACCGGCCCTGCCGTCCTTGGCCCGACCGGTGAAGATGCCCGTGCTCTCGACGACCACATCGATCTTCATTTCGCCCCAGGGGAGCTTCGCCGGGTCGCGCTCTTCCAGGGCGTGGATCCGCTTGCCGTCGACGGTCAGGAACTCATCGTCGTGCGAGACGGCGCCGGGGTAGCGGCGGTGCGTGCTGTCGTACTTCAAGAGCGTGGCCAGCATCGCGTTGTCGGTCAGGTCGTTCACCGCCACCACGTCGAACTCCTTCGAGCGGGCCATCAGGTTGCGAAACACCAGCCGTCCGATCCGACCAAAACCGTTGATTGCCACACGAATTGCCACGAGAACTCTCCTTCCGGCGAGAAACCAGCTTTGATGCCAGCCGTTGATTCAAAAGCGGCATTATACCGGCCGAGTGGTGGGGCGACAACATGGACGTTTCCTCGCAACCTTTCGGGATACGGCCTGGCAGGTTGGGGAAGTAGGCTCTAAATCACCGTCAACACTTCGGCGGCGTCGATCAGAACCCGGCGGTGGTCCTCCATCTCGACCAGCAATTGGCTGGCGAGGATTTCATGGGCCAAGACCCGAGCGCGGCCATTCGCCGTGAGCACGCCGGCGCCGATCGGCGGAAGTTCCTTCTGCAACTGTTCGTAGGTGTCGTATTCGTAACGCAGGCAGCACTTGAGCCGGCCGCAGCGTCCCGAAATCTTGGTCGGGTCGAGCGTCGCCTTCTGGAGCTTGGCCATCTTCATCGAGACCGGCGGCATTTCCGTGAGGTGCGTATTGCAACACACCGGCTTGCCGCAATCGCCGTAGTCGGCCAACAACTTGGCCTCGTCGCGGACGCCGATCTGGCGCATTTCGATCCGCGTCTGGAACTCGGCCACCAGGCGCTTGACCAATTCGCGGAAATCGATCCGGTTCTCGGCCAGGTAATACACGACGATCCGCTCGCCGCCGAAGATGTGTTCGAGGTCGACCAATTGCATCGGCAGCCCCGACTCGGCGACCAGCCGCAGGCAGGTGGCATATTCGGCCCGTTCCTGGGTACGCATCCGAGCCAACTCGCGGTCGTCGTCGGCCGCCATTTCGCGAAGGATCTGGCCTTTTCGCGGGTCTTGAATCTGGGCCGTGGCCTGCTCGGTGGCCTCGCAGAGCACGTCGCCCACCTCCAGTCCGCGGTCGGTGCGCGCGATCACCCGCGTGCCGCGCAACAGCGTTTCGCCGCGGCTGGTCGTGAACACGCCGAGAGTTCGCATCACACCGCAACGGACCACGTATTTGGGCATATCGGAAGCTCGCCGCCATTCGGCGGATGGGAATTGGACGGGGTGGGCGTCACACTAGCCCGCAGCGCAAGCAACGTAAGTTCAACACTCGGCCTTGCTTGCGCCGCGGGTCGGTGCGGGCCATGAATCATGCCGACTGGACCAGCAGTATAACTTGGCGCGCCGTCAAAGGAAAGGGAAGCCGGTCAACGCTCGGCCTTGCCACCTCACTGATCTTGCCGCGGGCCGCCGAACGCGGCAAGGGCCTTTTCGGCGTCGGCGACACGCTTGGGCGCGCGCCGGCGCAGGGCGGCCAAGGCTTCCGCCCCCTGCTCGCCGGGCGCGGCGAGGAGATAGCCGACGATCGCGCGATCCGTGGCCGGCTCCGCGAATTCGCGCTTATCGAACAGCCCGGCCACCGTCCGCAGCGCCTCCCAATCCTGCCAGCGCGCCAGATCCACGATGACCATCGCCGCGAACTCGGGCCGGCCAAGCAACCGCCGCAGCGCCCGTTTCAAGCGTTCGTCCGGAATCTCGTGGCCGTACTGGTGGTAGAACCGCAGCGCCGTGATCGCGTGCCGCACGTCGCCTTCGGCCGCCTTGGGGTCGGCAAGAAAGTTGCGCTCGATCAGCTCCAGCGCCGGCGCGCCGGCCGCCATCAGATAGCCGCCCAAGAGGCCATCGAAGCCGGCGCGAAAATCGTTGGCCGGCCGAAGGATTTCGTTCCGCAAGAAGGCGGCGTTGGCCGCGCGCTGGTCGTCGTCGCCCGGCAGTCCCAGCGCCAGGCCGTAAAAGCCCTTTCGCTCCGGCGGCACGTTCGGGTCGCGTAGCCAGGCGCGGAGTGAGCCGCTCGACAACTTGTCGGCGACTTGAGCCACCTCGTCGTAGGTAGCGTGGCCGAACTCCAGGTAGGCGTCGTCGGCCAACAGCGGCTCGCGATGTTCCAGAAAGGGGGCGAAATACGCCAACCGCTTGGCGACCGGCACGTTCAGCCCCGGCGCGCGGGCCAGGTAGGCGTAGCTCACCTCGGTCAAGATTTCCCAACTCCATTCGAGCGCCGCATTCCCCGCCGGCTTGCCAGGCGCATTGGCCCATAGCAAGACCAACGTGCCCGGCTTCGCCGCGGCGCGCGGCCCAGCGGCGTCGTCAACCGCGATCTCGATCGTTTCCCCCGCGGCCAGCCGCTCGCCTCCTTTTTGGACCTGATGCACTTCGAAGACCAGGGCCAACTTGCCGACCGCGGTCAATTCGCCCAGCGCCGCCACGGCCGCCGCCTCGCGACGCTGAGTGAGGCTGGGACGCACCGCGGTGCAAAAGGGGCAGGCCGCGGCGGGAGTCGCGACGAGGAAGCAAGCGAAGATCATCATGCGTGGCATTGCTTGCGCCGCGGGTTGGTGTGGCACCATGAATCATCCGGGCTAATCGCAGGAAGTAATTGCTTCCACCAGCCGCTGGCCGAGCTGGCTGGTCGAAAGCCGGCCGCCCAGGTCGGGCGTGGCCTCTCCGGCGGCCAATACTCGCTCGACGGCGCCGCGAACCGCGCCGGCGGCCCACGCCTGGCCGAGCCAATCGAGCATCATCGCGGCCGAAAGGACCGCGGCGATGGGGTTGGCAATTCCCTTGCCCGCAATGTCGGGCGCCGAGCCGTGTACCGGCTCGAACATCGACGGCGCCGTGCCTTCGGGGCAGAGGTTCGAGCTGGGGGCCAACCCCAGCCCGCCGCTGATCAGACCACCCAGGTCGGTCAGAATGTCGCCGAACAGGTTGGAAGCCACCACCACGTCGAACCGCTCTGGGCAGCGGACGAAATTCATCACCGCCGCGTCCGCGTGCTGCTTGTCGACTTCGACCGCCGGGTACTCGCCGCGAAGCTGCTCGAGCAATTCGTCCCACAACACGTAGGCGAATCGCTGAGCGTTCGACTTGGTGATCATCGTCAGCCGCTGACGGCGCGTCAGCGCCATACGAAAGCCGAACCGCAGAATGCGTTCCACCCCCCGGCGCGTGTGGACCGCCGTCTGCACGGCCGACTCATCCGGATGGCCGACGTGGAAGCGGCCGCCGATATTCACGTACTCCCCCTCGGAATTCTCGCGGATCACCACCAGGTCGACGTCGCGTGGGCCCTTGTTCGTCAAGACGCAAGGCACGCCGGGGAGGAGCCTCGCGGGCCGCACGCAGGCATATTGATCGAACGATTGGCGGATGCGCACCAACGGGTCGAGCGTCACATGGTCGGGCAATTCCGCCGGCCAGCCCACCGCGCCCAGCAGGATCGCGTCGAACGGCCGCAGGACGTGCAAAAAGTCGTCGGGCGCGACCCGGCCCGTCTGGCGGTAAAAGCCGTAACCCCAGGGCAACTCCGTCAGCTCCAAGTGGAAGGCGTCTTGCCGTTTTTCGACCGCCGCCAGCACGCGAACCGCCTCGGCGATCACCTCGGGTCCAACGCCGTCGCCCGGATAAAGGGCGATCCGATAGTTCCGCATGACGATTCTAGCCTTGAAGCGGGCCATTGTTTGGAATGAACTTGCCGTTACGTAATTCTACACCATGGTGGCGTTTTCGCGACAGGGGATGAATAATGGGCGCAAATCGGCTTGCACTCAGTCAATTCGACGTCCAACAGGTCTTCGCCACAAGAGCCGACAACCATCGCACGTCATTGCAGCGGCTTAGTGAAATGACCGGGATCAAGGATCTTCTAGACCAATACGCCGCCGGCTCGCTTTACATGGCGGAGATGGTAGGTGGGCAGAGCCAACCGGTTGCTCAGAATGTCGAGGATTGAGCGTGTCAGAGGTTATCGAAGGAAACGTGTCGCAGGTTATCGAAGGGAACTTCAACCAGGTTTGAGCCTGATGTTCCTCCAGCGGCACTTGGCGCCCTTCGGCCAGCCGTTGCCGCCATGCACCTGCACGGCGATGCTTCCCTCGCGGCCCAGTGTCTCAGCGACCTTGGCCGCGTCGTAGTTTTCGGCCTGGAAGGTCTTGCCGTCGAATTCGCTGACCTTGACGCCGTTGATCCAGGTGATGATCCGCGGGGGCTGCCCGACACACCGTACGCGGGCTGTGTTCCAGTCGCCCAGCTTCCAGGCCTTGACCCACGCCTCCGCCTCGATGCTGTAGGCCGCCGGCAGTTTGACGCCGTTGGGCTTGGCTGAGAGCCTGACCAGCTTTTGCCGGTCGTCGTAGACGCCGTTGATCTCGAAAGGGCGGTTGTTGAAGCCGCCGGTCCCTTCGCCGTAAATGTGCCCGACGTTCCCGGCGTCGTGATAATCGACCATCATCTGGAAACAGGCCCCCTTGTCGGTCGAGCGGAGGAAAAGCCCGCTGCAAACGCCCCAGTCGGGCTTGATGTCGATCGAAAGCTCGAAGTCGCCGAACTTGCGATCCGTAAGCAGGATGCCTCCATTGCCGCTACCGGGCGGATCCTGTTCGCCGACGATGGCGCCGTCTTCGACGGACCAATGCCCGCCGGTGCCGTGCCCGATCTTCGCGGGGTTCTTGTGCCAACCGTCCAACGTCTTGCCGTCGAAGAGCATCATCCAACCTTGCTCGTCGGCACCGGCCGCTTTCGGTTCGGCGGCGACGGTGGTGGAGCACAAGCGGAAACTTGTGGAGCACAAGCAAAAAATAGACAGGCATACGGTGGTCGGACGGATTCGGGATGTCAAAGGTGTGCGCATGAGTGGTGAGGGGTTAGGGGTTAGGGGTTAGGGGTTAGGGGTGAGGGGTCATTGGTCATTGGTCATTCGCATGGGTCGCGCGCGCGGTGCGAGGGTCGTCGTCGACCGATTCCCAGTGCGGTAGATTGTCGTGGGCCTCGGCGTCGTCCGCGTGCTTGGCCGACAATTCGCTTTCAAATGTTTCGCGGACCAGCGCGCGGTAGCGGCTGCGCTGACTCGCGGCGACCCAGAGCAAGAAGATGTTGGCCCCCAGCGATGCGAACAAGCCGAGCAACATGCCGCTTGGCGCGGCGGATGTCTTGGCACGTTCCGGCCGCCGGTCGGAAGGGGATGCCGGTTCGCCGTGCGCCGAGACCTTCTTGTTTTTCGTTTCGTTCTTGTCGTTCTTGGCGAGACTCGGGGGCGCGCTGGACTTGGACTTGGCGTTCGTGGGTGCTTGGGTTCGTTCTTGTTCCTTCGGCTTTTCCGCAAGCTCTGGGGGCTTCTTGGGGCTGGGCGACGGCTCTTTGGGCTTGTCGGGTTCCTTCGCGCCGGCCGCCGGCTCACTCCGGCTGGGTTCGTCGCCGCGGGTATCGCGCGGCTTCGTTTCTTCAACGGGCTTACTGGTGGCTGCGTGTTTCACCGGCGCGATCACGTCGGGCAAAGCGGCGGTCGCTGGATCGGCTCGCCGAACCGCGCCGCGCGGGCGGGCATCGCGGGATCCCCCGCCGCCACCGGCCGGGCGGGCAGTTTGAAGCACCGGGCCGGGAAGTTCGCGCCCGGAATGTTCGTAATCGGCCGGCAGCGGATCGTCGATGACGCCGCCCACCGGTCCCTTCGCTTCGCTGACGGACCCTTTGGCCACTTGCCGGCTCTTGGCGCCGCTTTTCGGCCCAGCGCCTTGACGCCACACCGTCCTGGGCTGCATCGCCAGCAGTCCCACGGCGGTGGCCGTCACCAAAGGCAAGATTCCCGTCATAGGGTTGCTCCTCGCGCGGTCGTATTCGCTTCCGCGTCTGCGATCGCCGCACGCTGGCGCAATGTCCGACCGATGACAACGATGGCCTCAATCACCAGTAAAATGCCGAGCGCGAAAAGAACCGCGGTCAAAGGCCCGTTGAAGTCAACGACGTCGGACGTTCCAAAGGCGTTGACCTTGTCCCAAAGGATCAGACCCAAGGAACTGAATGTGACCAGAACCATGAAGGCGGCCGGAACCGCGGTGTACCACCAACTTTTGCCCGTCCGCAACAGCCAGACCGTGACGCCGATCAACGTCAAAGCGGCCAACAACTGGTTGGCCGTGCCGAACAAGTTCCAAAACACACGCCAAGCCGGCACGACCTTTCCGGTCACCGGGTCGCGCATCGTCTGCAAAACCAGGTACATCGGCGGCACGAGCGTCAACACCGTCGAGACCAGCCGTCCCCACCTCCCCTGCCAACCCGTGAACTCCTGCAGCACGTAACGCCCCAGCCGGGTGCAGACATCGAGGGTGTCGTAGATGAACGTGGCGAAGGCCAGCAAGCAAAAGCTGTAGAGGTAATCGTAAGCGGTGTCGTATTCGATGCCGCAGGCACCGCCCAACACGCCGATGAACCGCGACACGCCTCCGGCGAAGATTTCGTCCGGCTTGGAGGGCTGGCCCGGCTCGCCCTTGACCAGGATCATCACGCAGCCCAGCGCAATCACCGCGACGAACGCTTCCAGCAACATGCAGCCGTAGCCGATGCTCTTGGCATCGCTCTGGCGATTGAGTTGCTTCGACGACGTGCCGGAACTGATCATCGAGTGAAACCCGCTGCACGCCCCGCAGGCGATGGTCACGAACAGGACCGGAAACAGGAACTGGACCGTACCCCCCGTTTCCGCGCTCCAGCCCAGGAACTTGGGATAGGTGACGTCGATCGCATGGCCGAGCGCCGCCGCCGCGACGATACCCAGGAAAGCGAATAGGATGGTGGCGGAAAGAAAATAACCGCCCAGGAAGCCGCGGGGCTGCAAAAGCGCCCAGACGGGCACGACCGACGCCACGCCGCAGTAGACCAGCAGCAGAATGTCCCACGTCTTGGCGGCGCTGCCGTCGTACCAGAGCCCTGCGGGAATCGCCAGCGGCAGGAATCGGCCGGCGACGATCGACAGCAGCACCAGCGGCATGAAGATCACGGTGGCCCAAGTGAGCGAAAGCTTCGTGTAACGCAGCAACAGCCCCAGCGCCACGGCCAACAGCAGATAGATCATCGACGAACTGGCGACCGCCGGGCCTCGCTCATAATTGATCAGTTCTTGGTCGTAGTCTTGTTGTTGCTGCGCCGTCGCGCCGGCGAGCAGTGCGTCGGGCGGGCGGGGCGCGAAGGTGCCGGCCGTGATGTCGGTGAAGGCCACGATGATATAGACCAACGCGATCCATACGAACGTCAGAAAGAGCAAGTACGCGCGCCGGCTCATGTGCTCGCGGACGATGTCGGGAATGCTGCGGGCGCCGTGCCGCACGCTGGCGACCAGCGAGGTCATGTCGTGGACCCCGCCGATGAAGATGCTGCCGACCAGGATCCAGATCAAGGCGGGCACCCAGCCGAACATCAGCCCGGCGAGGATCGGACCGACAATCGGCCCGGCCGCGGCGATCGCCGAAAAGTGCTGCGAGAACAGGTAAGGCGCGGGCGTGGGCACGAAGTCCTCGCCGTCGTTCACCTCGCACGCCGGCGTGGGAACGTCGTCGCGCAGCTCGAGCTTGCCCACCAGCCAGTGGCCATAGGTGAAGTAAGCCACCAACAGGATCACTCCGGCGCCGATCGTGATTCCCAACAGACTCATCACAACTCCTCGTTCGACCACAATTCAGACAACGCCCAGCTTCAAGTCTCGGATCGTCGCTTTGGATACTGTAGGGAACGCCCACCGTGGCGTTCCGTGAAGCGGGCGCGACGTCTGCTGGCAGGACACGGAACGCCACGGAGGGCGTTCCCTACAGAGTCGACCCCGTCTGGTCATCCTAGTGTATACACCGGACGTTGAACCCTCAAGCTTTGCGGAGCGATTCGTCGTCGGATAGGATGGGAGCGTAGCTGAATTCGCAGGAATATTCGGGCGCGTGGGGCGCGGCAATGGCCTGAACTCCGGCGAGTTCAGTTGCGAGCGGACAACGCTCGTCAGGCTTAGAAGGCCTAACTTACCGAGACGAACGATGATTCACCGGCGCGATGCGATGCTGCGGTTGGGGCAATTCGGCCTGGGCGCCCTCTCCCTGCCGGGCGTGCTCGCCGCCGAGCGGGCGAATGCGACGCCGACCGCCGTCAAACCCAAGGCGAAAAGTTGTATCTTGATTTATCTTTGGGGAGGGCCACCACAGCAGGACATGTGGGATCTCAAACCGGAAGCTCCTGATGGAATCCGTAGCCAGTTCCAGCCCATCGACACCGTGGTGCCGGGCATTCAAATTTGCGACCAACTGCCGCGGATGGCCAAACACACTGATAAGCTGGCCATCGTCCGCTCGCTGACCCACGGCAGCAATAACCACGAGCCGTCGGTCTACCATACCCTGACCGGAAAGACGAATCCGACCTTGGCCGTGCCGCGAAACCAGCGGACGCGAAACGACTTTCCCAACCCTGCCGCCGTGCTCTCGCACTTCAGCCCGCCGGCGGGGTTGCCGGCCAGCGTGACGCTTCCGCGGCCGATCGGCCACGACGGTGTGACCTACGCCGGCACGTACGCGGGCTTCCTCGGACCACGGCACGATCCGATGGAACTGCGCGCGGCGGGCGACACGAAAGCCGTGCCGACCCACAGCCTCGACCTCCCCGAAGGCCTCGACGCCACAAGAATTACGTCGCGGATCGGGCTGTTGAAGCTAATCGAGCAGTTCGACCGAACTGTTCAGGAGAACGGAGCGCTGCCCAATGGGGTGCGACAGAACGCCGCGGGGCAAGGGCCGGGCGAGTTCCGCGAGCAGGCTTATCGGCTGCTGACATCGCCCGATGCCAAAGGCGCCTTCGATTTGGCGCGCGAACCGGACGTTCTGCGCGACCAATACGGACGCAACGAATATGGCGAGAGCTTTTTGCTCGCGCGGAGGTTGGTCGCGTCGGGCGTCAGGCTCGTCTCGGTAATCTGGATGTACATCTTTCCCAACGGCAGGGTGTCCAACGTCTGGGACAACCACAGTGGCATCGGCATTCACGGCGCCGTGACGGGCTACGACCTGTTGAAGGGGCCGGTCTGCTTACCCCCTTTGGATCAGGCTTTCTCGGCCCTCCTCGACGATCTCCAGCGGCGCGGGCTATTGGACGAGACGCTCGTGCTGGCGATGGGCGAGTTCGGCCGCACGCCGAACATCAACGCGACGGGCGGGCGTGACCACTGGGGGGCCTGCCAGTCGATCGTCCTGGCCGGCGGCGGCGTGCGTGGAGGGCAGGTCCATGGCGCCAGCGACCGCCACGCGGCGTTTCCCAAGCAGCACCCGTTTTCGCCTGAAGATGTGCTCGCCACGGTTTACCACGCCATGGGTATTTCGCCCGAATCGTTGATCTACGACCGGCAGAACCGTCCGCACCGCGTTTGCGAAGGCCAGCCGATCACGGCGCTGTTCGGTTGAGAGGCGCGAAAGGTAGGGAAGGTCGCTCACATGCATGAAATGTTTCTGCGGCGGGCGCTCGAAGAAGCCCAGCAAGCCTTTGACGAAGACGAAGTGCCGGTCGGCGCGGTGATCGTTTACGGCGAGCGAATCATCGCCTCGGCCCATAACCAGCGCGAGCAATTGCGCGATCCGACCGCCCACGCCGAGATGATCGCCATTACCCAGGCCGCCGAATCGCTGGGCGGTTGGCGGCTCGACGACTGTACTCTCTACGCGACACTCGAACCGTGCCCCATGTGCGCCGGGGCGATCTTGCAAGCACGCATTCCCTGGGTCGTCTACGGGGCGGCCGATCCCAAGGCGGGCGCCGTTCATACCTTGTACCAATTGCTGGCCGACCCTCGGCTCAACCATCGCTGTCAGACGGTAAGCGGCGTTTTGGCGGACCCCTGCGCGGAGATCCTCACGCGGTTCTTTCAGAAGAAACGGGATGAGCAAGAGAGGAGAAAGGAGAAAGGAGAAAGGAGAAAGTAGTTATTGCAATCGATTCCCTGGACACGGAACGCCACGGAGGGCGTTCCCTACAGAGTCTATTTTCTCCGGAACAATCGCTTGGCGTCGCCCAGCGCTTCACCCAACAACTCGACCTCGGCCAACGTGTTGTAGAAATAAAAGCTGGCGCGCGCGCTGGCGCTGATGCCCAGCCGTTTGTGCAAGGGCATGGCGCAGTGGTGACCGGCGCGAACCGCGATCCCTTGGCGGTCGAGGAGTTGCGCAATGTCATGGGCATGCACCCCTTCCATCGTGAAGCTGACGATGCCCCCCTTTTTCTCCGGCGAGGGACCGAGAAAGCGCACGCCGCCGACCGCTGTGAGCACCTCGTGTGCCCGCACCGTCAGCAACCGCTCGTGCTCGTGAATCGCTTGCAGGCCGACGTGGTTCAAATAGTCGAACGCGGCGCCCAACCCGATGGCCGGCACGATCGGGGGCGTGCCGGCTTCGAATTTGGCGGGCAGGTCGGCCGACTCGAAGCTGTCGAGCTTGACACGGCGGATCATGCTGCCGCCGCCCAAAAACGGCGGCATGGCCTCCAGCAACTCGCGGCGGCCGTAGACGATGCCCACGCCGGATGGTCCCAGCAGTTTATGGCCGCTGAAGGCCAGGAAGTCGGCGTCGAGATCCTGCACGTCGACCACCTGGTGCGGAGCGCTTTGGGCCGCGTCGACCAGCACCACGGCCCCCGCCGCGTGCGCCAGACGAACGATCTCTTTCAGCGGGTTGATCGTGCCCAGCACGTTCGACACGGCGGCCACCGCCACCAGCTTCGTCCGCTCGGAAAGCAAGCTCGGCAGCAAGTCCATCCGCAGCAGGCCGTCGTCGGTGATCGGGATGTGCTTGAGCACCGCCCCGCTTCGCTCTTTGAGTTGCTGCCAGGGAACCAGGTTGGAATGGTGCTCCATCTCGGTCAGTAGGATTTCGTCGCCCGAGCTGACATTCGCGTCGCCCCAACCGCGGGCCACCAGATTGATCCCCTCGGTCGTGCCGTGGGTAAAGAGGATTTCCTCGCGCTGGCGCGCGTTGACGAAGACGCGCGCCTTTTCGCGCGCTTCCTCGTAGAGATCGGTGCTTTGGTCGCTGAGCCAGTGGATGCCGCGATGCACGTTGGCGTAGTGCTTTTCATAGACGTCGACCAGCGCCTGGATCACCTGCCGCGGGCGTTGCGTCGTGGCGGCATTGTCGAGATAGACCAGCGGCTTCGTTCCGTGCAAAACCGCCGACAGGATCGGAAAATCGCCGCGCAGTGTTTCAGGGTCCAACGGCAAAACAGTTGCGAGGGTACTCATGAGTTTGTCCTTTGGGCGGCGGGCGGGAAAAACCCTACCGCCAGCCTCCTTTGTAGCTTCTACCACATCCGCACGCCAGTCGGGGCCGTCGAGCGACATCAACGAGCGACATCAACCGGCAGGGATTCACCTCAAGAGCATAAAGCTCGAAAGGGGCAAGGTCACCACCCGCGGATCGGCCAGGGGCGAGCCGTCGGTTTGCGTGACCAGCAGGGCGAAGGGCGCGTTGTTCACCGTTTTCTCGATGAACGTGCGCACCGCCTCGGTATCGCGCAAGGGGTCAACGGTCCGCTGGTACTTCACTTCCAGTGGGATGCGTTTGGTTCCGATCGTCAGCACGAAGTCGACCTCGGGTTCACCTGAGCGCGCAGGCAGGTGTGCCACATCGAGCGAGGAAATGGTCGAAAGCGTGGCTCCAACGACGCTTTCGGCAATGTGCCCGGCAAGCGTCGTCAAGTGTGGGTTCCGCTCGAGCTGTGACGGATCAAGTGGTACGATCTCCGCAAGCCAGCTTGCGCGCAGTCCGTGGTCGGCCAAGCAGATTTTCGGGTTGCCACGCTTCCGCTTCAAACGAATCTCCAGCGGTTCGATCAACCGCAAGAGCAGCGTGTCACCGAGGAACCGCAAATAATGGTTGATACGTTGCGGACCGACGTTGGCCGAAAGCGCCCTTTGGGCCTCACGGGCCAACACGGTCAGCCCGGGCGACTGCCCCACGTAGCGACAGGCAAGCTTGAACAATTCCTCCAACAGCGGCGCGTCGCGCTTGCGACCTCGTTCCCCGACGCGCAGGTCGTGTTGGATCACCCGCCGGATCACCGTTTCGTTGAGTTGGTCGGCCAACTGGTTCCAAGGAACGTCGGCTTTCTGGTGTACCAGTGGATAGCCTCCGCGATCGGAAAACCAGCGGAACGCCGCGTCCCTCGCCTGCCGGCGCGCGAGCCCCTGCGCCGCCAGGTTCCGCCAGAAATCGGGCCTGGTCAGCGCCTCCAGCCCGTTGTCGGCCAGTAGGGGAGGCCCCAGTTGCAACCCGTGGAACTCGGCGATCTCAGTCAGCGACAATGTTCCCGCTTCGATCGTGGAAATCCGCCCCGCGAGGCTGTCGCGCCCCTGCTCGATGCGAAGCGCCGAACTACCCGTCACCAAGACTTGAGTCGTCGAACTGTCGACGAGCGCCTTCAGTTGCGGGGCCCAATCCTTGAGATTTTGGACTTCGTCAAACAGCAGATACGTCGGCTCTTTGTCGCGCGCCGCTTCGTTCAGCTTTTTTTTCAAGACGGCGTCTTCATACCAGTCTACGAGCCGCAGGATCGGTTCCTTGAGCGAGGTGATTTCGGGTAATTCGTCGCACTGAACGCGAAAAATGTTCCGCCGTGGAACGCCCTGGTCGAGCAGATCCTGGAGCACTTGAAGTTGGGCGGTCGTCTTGCCGATTTGCCGTGGACCGCGAACGACGACGATCGGCGCCAGTCGTGTTTTCAGCCGCAGATGGATCGCGCCGACAAGGTGCCGGCGCGTGCCCGGCAACACGGGGAGCGGCCTGTCCTCCCACCACGGGTTCATTCGCTGCAGGTCGCGCACCAACCCGTGACTCAGCCGGAATTCTGCGAACAGCGGATTCGGTTCCATCATGATTCTTCAGTCTCTGCCTCACAACGTCCACAACTTGCACAAAGCAGGTAGAGTCGGACAAGCCCAGGGGCACGCGCGGCGGGTCGGCGGGCGGGCGCCGCCCCACCATTTACCGGCATGTTTTTCCCTTGTCCACATCCCCTTCCGTGCCGCCGACGGGCGAGTAAATGGCCGATTGCAACACGCGCCACGAAAGGAGGCGGCATTTCTGACGGTTGGGGGTATCCCGTTTCACTCCACCCTCACCTCGTCATCCAGTCCCAGCTCCCTCAGTCCGCCGCGCGCTTCCTCGGCCTTGGCCTTGCCTTGCTCTCCGACGGCGGGCACCTCGAAGCTGACTTCGACCTTCAACCCCGGCGTCGAAGCAAACCGCGTGAGCACCTTGGTGTAGAAGTTCATCCACTTTTGCGTCGGCACCGCGCCGCGCCAGCGGAGCACCTGCTCGCGCGACGGCACCGCCTGATCCGCCGCTCCCGCGGCCTGTGCCTCCTCCCTGGTCGTGATCCGCATCTCGGCCAGCGCCTCGTGCCCGGCCGACTCGGCGCGGACCGTGTGCAGACCGCCCGTCGAACCGGCCGTCAATAAGCCTTCCGCCGTCACCGTGCCGCCGGTTGCCTTCCATTCCACGGCGGATAACGCGAACGGCTGGCCATACTGGTCTTCCCCCGAACACGAAAATGCCGCCTGTTCGCCCACCTTGAGCACAACGTGCTCCGGCCGCACGGAGAGGCCGGCCAGGCGCGGCGGTTCGAGCAGCTTCTGGGCGTCGTCGGCCCTGAGAATGAACATCTCGTCGGAAATCTCGACGTCGGCGTCGAGCAGGCTCTGCTTGAGCTTCTCCAGCTTGAGCCTGCCGTCGGCGTCCTTGCTCGCATAGCCAAGCGTTCCCGCGGTCACGCCGTCGCAAATCGTCCGTTTCACCGCGTCGCCGTTCAAGAGGCGGGGTAATTGGGGGGACGAATAGAACGCGTCACGCACGGCCTTGGTCGACCACTCGCTCAGGGCCGGCGGCCAGTATTTCAAGAGCTTGCCGGCGCTCACCCCCGCCGTGATCTCGTCGTTGCGTTCCAGCTCCCGCACGATCAACTCGACCAGACTGCCCGCCGAGCTCGAAGTGATCTGCCCCAGGTCGATGTGCCGCAGCTTGTTGTCTTTGCCCAAAAGCGCCACATGCCGGTAGGCCCGGAAGATCGCCTCGTCCAAATCGCGCCGCGCCGTCGCGAGGTTCCGCTTCAGCAGCGTGAGCTGGTTCTCGTCGACCCGCTTCTTCGTGTCCTCGTCGTCGTCGATGTCCTCCCAGGCCAGCACGTTACGGGCCATGTCGCCGACGTGTACGCCGGCATCGGGCGCCGAGAAGATCAAGGCCGACTTGTACGTTCGGCCGCTGGCCCCGCAATCGCGCACGATCGACTCCATCAGTTCGTTGGTGCCGCGCGCCCCCGCGGCGTTCTCCAGCTCCAGCACCACGAGCGTGAGTAGCGGCCGGTTGGGCACGTCGTTGCTGCGCGCCGGCCAGTATTTGCGGTCGATTTGCTTGGAGGCGTCGACCGAGTGTTTGTCGAACACCTTTTGCGTCTGCTGCTTGATCCGTTCGTCGATCTGCTTGTCCTGCACCGCCCCTCGGCGGGTGACCAGGATCTGGTTCAGGTTCGGCGTCAGCCCGAACCGGTAGCGGTTTCGCTCCCAGTTCAGGTAATAGCAACTGCCGGCCAGCCCCTCCAGCACGTTGTCGACGTCGACCGCGTTGGTCTCGGGTCCGCAAACGCCGGTCTTGATTTCCGGCACGGTCGCGTCCGCCCTGGCCTGACTCATGCCGCCGTTGGACTCGAAGAAAATCGACGTTGCGACCTTGCGGTGCAACTGCGCCTGCCGGATCGCGTCGGTCGCCTCCTTGTCGAGCCTGACGGCGTGGGCCTCGCTCTTGCCCACGATGTCGGTCGTCACGGGGATTTCCAGTTCGCTCGATCCGAGTTGCTCGAAGATCGCGGCCCGGAATGTCGGGTCTTCCAGTGGCGCCAGCCCCAGGGTCATCAGCGGTTCGCGCGACGCTTTGCGGTGTTCTTCCTGGTAGGCGTGCGCGACCCACAGCGCCAGCATCCGCAGCACGCCCCGCGTTCGCTGGAAGCGCGGCAGGCTCTGCCACTTCTGCTCGAATACCCGCAGCACGGCGGGATGAAACGGGTACGCCGCCTGGAACGTCTCGACGGCTGTGTCGGCGTCGATGCCCGTCAACTCCTGGGCGTGTTCGACGGCCCATTCGCCATAGGCCGCCGCCGTTTTGCGGCCTTCGTCGGGCATGCCGTGCCACTCGAACAGCCGGCGGCGGATGATCTCCGCCATCTCCTTGTCGGCCGACATCAAGATCGCCTTGCCCAGCCGGTCCAACATCTGTTTGAGTGCCTGATAATCGCGCGTGTCCTCGGTGGTCATTTCGACGTCGCTCGACGACGGGACCGAGACGCACACCACGGCGTTGTTGCGCGCGCGGGCTTCTTCGCTGAGGCTGCGGACGAAGTTGTAGAGTTGGTCGCCCAGCCCCAGCTTCCGTCCGGTGCTCATGTAATGCAGCAACTCGTCCATCAAGATCAAAACGGGGCCGGTCGGCAGCATCTGCCGGATCACGTCGCCCGCCGGGGCGATCCCTTTGGCGTCATGCTCCGCGACGATGGCCAACCCCTTCGCACCGCCCAATTGCCAGGCGATCTCGCCCCAAGGGGTTTTGCGCAGCGGCTCGTCGGGGTGCTCCGACCCTGGGCCACCGCGCCCTTTCAGCACGTCGAACTCGGTCCCCACGAACACCGCCACGTCGGCCTTGGGAACGTGTTTCAGGCCGGCGCGAGCGAGGATGCCTTCGACGCCTTTCCAGCCCCTGGCCGCATCGCCATGTTTGGCCAGGTGATACCCGGCGGTCAGCCCGTGGGTCTTGCCGCCGCCGAACTGCGTGGCCATATTGAACACGGCCGAGGTTTCGAGGATGATGCCCGACAGCCGCCTCAGCATCTGGGCCAAGAGGTCGGCGAGGCTGGCGGTCATATACGTCCGCTCGAAGAACCGCTCGGGCTTCACGTAGTCTTCATGGGCTCGCCCGTCCCGCACATGGTCCAGGTGAACGGCGAACTCCGAGGCGTCGAGCGGCCGGTTTTCGCGGAGGTCTTCGCGGGGAGTGACGACTTGATACCAGGGTTTGAGCTTGGCCATGGGGGAAGGCATTAGGCGTTAGGCTTTAGGCTTTAGGCGAGCGGGGGGCGTTAGCCCCCTGTTTTTTAGACGTTACGCTTTAGGCGAGCGGGGGGCGTTAGCCCCCTGTTCTTTCCGCGTTAGACGTTACGCTTTAGGCGAGCGGGGGGCGTTAGCCCCCTGTTTTTTAGACGTTACGCTTTAGGCGAGCGGGGGGCGTTAGCCCCCTGTTCTTTCCGCGTTAGACGTTACGCTTTAGGCGAGCGGGGGGCGTTAGCCCCCTGTTTTTTAGACGTTACGCTTTAGGCGAGCGGGGGGCGTTAGCCCCCTGTTCTTTCCGCTTCCCTGTTGTTGTCGGACCGTGAGGGTGCGGACTGAGGCGGAGTACGAACCGCCAATGGGTCAGCATACCGCATTCCTCCAGAAGTTCCTACAAGGGCGCGGACACCCGCCAACCCCCAGGATACTTCACGACGCCCAGTCTTCCACGGTTAAATCCGCCGCAAACTGCCTGAGTACCTTGCCGAAGTTGCCGCGAGCGTCATGGGTGACCAGTACCAGGTTGTGGGTCTTTGCCTGCGCCGCGATCCAGATGTCGTTTTCGTCAATGCCCAGTTCCTTGCCTGTCGTCGGGTTCACCAACTCCTCCGCTCGCTTGGCCTTGGACTTCTTCAAGTTCGGTGAGCAGTGAATGAACAACCATGCCCGTATTTCGCCGTACCGCTCCGCGACGTGCTTGGTCATCTCTAGCGCGACGGGGCATTGCTCCCGCACGAACTTGCGGTACGCGCCCTGCTTCGCCGGATCGGGCGCGAGGGCCACGCGATGCCCGTACTCAATCTCGCCGAGTGTGATAACGGAAACGTATAGCCGAGATATGTACCCGGTCTGGAAGTCGGGTTGACGCGCGGCGTTGACCCGGCTGACGACCCTTGCGTTCTCAAGACACGTGGTGTCGTACCAATATCGCAGGATGTTGGTATCGAGGAGGTACTCCGGCACGGCTTACTCCTCCTCCGTGCCCGCCGCCGCGGACCTCAGTACCTCGCACACGTAAGCGGACTCCCCAGGCTTGAAGCGATCAGCGGTCGCGTCGGCCGCCGCCCGATGGAAGCCGTCGGAGATAATCATGTGGAGTGGCAGGTAAGACGTGAACCCGGGCGGGTAGTAGCCGCGGAAGTCGCAGCCGACGCCCTTGCGCTCGACCCCTGTGAAGATGACCAGCAACTGGCGTTCGAGTCGCGGGGGAAGGTCGTAAAGCTTGAGCACCTCGGCATCAACCGAAAGCAGCGCGGTCTTAACGGAACCAGCATTGGGGTCGGGCTGCATGAATTGGCCTGCCGTTGAAAATAACACGAAGAAGTTCCGCGCCGCTTTCTCGACAACCGCCCATTGCTCCGTTGCGGCCCTTGGAATCGGCATGGCTTTCAATAATCCATCAAATGTGTGCCGTTTGAGTGAGCCGCCATGCGCAAAGGCGTTTGCGATGGGCGAGTTCATCAAGCCCCAAAGCGCCAAAGCCGAAGGCCCGCCTTCCTTGGTTCTGACGGTGGTGTACTTGTTCGTGACGGCGTGCCCCTTTACGTCGTAGAATCCCTTCAGCCGCCATGCTTCGCGCGCTTGGGATGCGTAGTTCAGGAGGACTTGGGGGCTGCCAATGTATGTCCCGCCACGCCAATGTAGGACGTCGCGGCGGTCGGCGTAGAGCCACGTTTCAGTCGGAATCTCCCAGGTGCCGAATTCCCGGAATCGTGCCACGATTGCAGGGACAGCTCCTGAAGGTATCGCGTTGGCATCCCGCTTCTCGACGGTTGCCTGCTTGCCGGTATGGAGCGACGCGCCTTGGCGCACTTGGGCAACACTGTCCAGAAGCGGATTGTCTGCGAGGTACGCCCAAAGATCGTCAAGGTCGCGGACCCGTAGGTCTGCTTCCTCGCTGTGGGCGAACCGGCGTTGCGACACCTCTTGCTCCGACGAGAATGCGAGCCGATCCTTGAACGCCTGCATGCCGCGCTCGCGCACGCGCCGATAGTGCAGCACGCCCGGTTTGGCCCTCGGCCTCTTGCGCCGACCGATGAGCACCGCGACCTCGTGGTCGCCGTGCTCGAAGAGGTTGTCGGCGAAGACGCTGATCTCCGAGAGGTCGAAGTCGGCGAGCAACCGCTCGCGCACGGGCTTCGATTCCTTGTCGTGCAGCAAGCCCTGCGGCACGACCACGCCGAAGACGCCGCCCCGAGGAAGATGCGGCAGCGTCCGCAGGAGCATCTCGGTCGCCTTCGTGGTGGCGCTCACGGCCTCACCTTTTTTGGCGTACCACGCTCGCTGCGCCGGGGTGAACGTCTCATACGGCGGGTTCGAGAGCAGGATGTGGGCCTTTTTCGCCCGCTTGGCGAGCACGCCGGGCAAGAACATGTCGCTTTCGGTCAACTGCCACGAGTTGCCATGCGGTTCGTCCGCGAGTGTGAGCGCGAGCTTCGCGAGTTCAAGCGCGAATCCGTCGGCTTCCAGCCCGTGTAGGTGCGAGCGCAGATAGTCGTGCGTGGTAGTGAACTGACTGCCTTGCTTCCAATCGCGGAGCCACCGCGTGGCCCCGGTCAGGAACGGCGCATGGCCGCACGCCGGCTCGAAGACGTCGCGATCCTCGGGCGGAATCTCTTCGATCATACTCCACATCTGCGACAGCATGTGGCGGACTAGCACCGATGGCGTGCTGTGGATACCGAGCTCCTTGCGGATGTCGTAGGGCTTCTCGCCCTTCTTCGTCTTCTTCACACCCGCCGCCTTGTCGATCAGGGCGTTCTCGTAGACGTATGCGATCGACTCGCTCGACACATCGGCAAGCGACCCGCAACCCGCAAACCTCGCTGCGACCTCGTCGATTGCGCGTCGGCCCTCTTTACCAAAGGGTGGAAACCGATTGGTCTCGCCGTGGTGCCTGCCGATGCGATCAAAGACATCGTCTACGTTTGTCAGGTCGATGCGAATGAAGTTGGCGACACGCTTATCGTGCAGCACCTTGGCCGCGAGCAGCCAGAAGACCGTTCGGTACGCATCTTCCTGCGCCTTGCGTGCATCAAGTTTCGCGCCTAGTTCCTTGTGCAACTCGCCGATGGCCTTTTCAACCAAACGTAGCAACGTTTGCCCCCGATTCTTCTCCACGGCGGGCATGAGCCCCGCATCGAAGAACCAGAGTTGGCTTGCCGAGCCAGTAGGGCGCAGGAGCTTCGCGTTGTAGATGCGCGAGGGCGCGAGATCGTCCTTATGTTCACGAAAGGCGCCGCCGACGTCCGACCATGCGATGGACTTTCTGGTCGTCGGCCCGCCTGGTCCCATCGCCCACCAATCCACGCCCTGGGGACCGCAGGCGAACACCGTCGAAGCCCCGAGCGCTCGCACTTTCGCCGCGGATGCCTTGGAATCGCCGGCCATGTCGACCGCCGCGATGCACGCCGACCAGCTATCAAATGGTCTCCCCGCGAAGGCGGCCACGGGAATCGTGACCTGATCGACCTTGAACGGCCGCACAATCTGCGCATCGCCATACCCGCATTTTCGCAAGTGAGGCACGAGCGATTCGGCGCTGGTTAAGGCAGGCGGCACGGCGGGCGTTTCCTCCAATGGTGTAGTTGAGCCAGGGCCCAGTCTCCTGTATCGAAGTTCACTATGATTGTACGTGAGGCGGAGGCCCGCCGCACAGCCCCGGTCACGATTTTTCGAACCGGCCGAGGTTCGGGTCCAACGACCAGAACTTGAAATATCCCCAGGGGAACGTCTCCCCCTCGCCGCGGCTCCCCAGCACCACGACCGTCTCGCCGCCCAAGGCCATTCGTACCGCCGGCGTCATTCCGCCGATCACGTCGTCGGCCAGCGTGCCGATTAGGCGGCGCCCTTGCTCCCAATTCGGGCATGTGGGTTGCCAGTAACCGCAAGACTTCCGAGGGCGCTCTCGGCGGGGTAGGCGCCTGGAAATTCGCTCCCGACTTGATTGACAGAAACATTACTGACAGAAAAATGACCCAGGAAATCCGGTGGCGGCACACCGGCATGCTCAGCCGGCGCGGATTACCACATCCGGCGTCGAGTCGCCACGGGCTTTTCCTAATTTTTCTGTCAGAAATTTTCCGTCAACTCTCCCTACTTTTGGCCCCTCCTTGCTCGCATCTCGTTCGCCATCCTTGAGCTGGGAATGCGCCGCGCGCCTACCTTTCGTCCTTCATCCCGCCAGAGGCGGATCTGCGACCTTCATCCTTCATCCTTCATCCTTCATCCTTTCTTCACAGCCCTAAACCCTTCTTCCTAGCCAAGACGCCATCGACCCAGCGCTTCTCGTCGCTTCCGGGAGGGTACAGCGCCGAGAGCGATTGGGCCACCTTCCAGAACCGCGGGTCGGTCCCGACGCCCTCGTCGACCAGGAACCGCTTCATCAGCTCGCCGCGGCCGGCCCCGAACAGGATCATCGCCTGGTGCAGTCGGTCCAGCGCCGTCGTGCCGGGCGGCGGGCCTTTCAGCCCAGCCCAGCCCGCCTCGGCCGCCTCGACGTCGCCCAACTCCTCGAACAGATTCTGCTGCTTGGCCTTCTTTTTACCCTTCCCCCGCCCCGGCGCCTTCATCTCCTCGCCGTCGTTCTTGCCAAACAGGTATCGAGTCCGCTCTGCGACCGGGAGCAGCCGAGCCTTGTCGCCCTTGACCTCGACGACCGATTGGATCTTGTCGAGATGCACGCCAAGGCCCTGGGCGATCTTGCGGGCTGCGTCGAACTCCAGGACGTAACCAGCGGCCTTCGCCGGTTTCGTCGTGTCTTCCTCATCCTCCGTTTCGTCCTCTTCGTCCTTTTCCGCTTCAAGGCTCTTTGTATTGCCATTCACCGGGGACTTCCCACCGCAAACCGTCCAGAGCCACATGGCTGTCAATCGCGCGTCTGGCTCTAGGCCCCCCGCGTCTCCTCCGATGAAAATCATGGAGAGCGCTTCGTTCGCAACCGCTGCCCACACCTCCACTAGGTAATCGTTAAGCGGAACGGGCACGCCGCTCGACTTCTCAACGCGGCTATAGCGGCTGAAGATCTCTAGCGCCGGCCCAAGGCAGGCGAAGATCGCATCCGCCCCAACGACTCCTTCGGCTGCCAGACGCGGCATCCACTTATGAATTTGCTTCGGCAATTCCCCAAGCACATCTCGCCAATCGCCGACCGAGTGGGTTACAGTACCATCGGTAACTTCCCGCGGACGGCAAACAAGATGGACGGAGGAAGCGAGCGCGGCAGAGTTACTTGCGCGCATTCTAACTGCTCGCTCTGTGTCGATGGGCCAGGAAGCGGTAATAACCCAACCGGCGCTGATGATTGACGAGAGCATCACTTCCCACCCCTCAGTTGTCTTGTGTGCAAATACAACGACTCCTATGCCGTGAGGAACTGTCGTTCGTCGTGACTCCGCCAACGCGTCTCGCATGCCATGCTCGAAATACTCTTTCGTCTTAAACGCATAGATGGTATTGCGTTCCGCAAGTTGAACGATCTCGCCTTGTTTTGGAGTCAAGACATCGTTGAACAGAGACGGGTGAACCGTCTTGAGCATTCGCTTGAGAAATACATAAAAGAAATCGGAGAGATCGGCATAGGGCACTGCGTCATAGTATGGTGGATCAGTAACAACAGCAGCCGCTGAGTCGCTAGGAAGCGGTTGCTGCGTCGCCGACGCTTTTTCAACAGTTGCACTATTGCAGAACGAGTTACCAATATTGTCAATGACTCTGGCGACCCAATCGATCGCACCGTCGAGGTCACCGGAAGCCCCGTTGACCGGTCGTATTTCAGCGAAATCCCAGATGATCCCAAGAGCCTGCCTCCCGAATGTTCCAACGACAAACTCACCTTTCGGTTGCCACCAACTCAGGCTGCTGAACTGTGCGGCGACTCTATCTACGGCTAACGCAAGGCAGGTTACAATGGCGCCGCGCAGCTCGGGGTCCACTTCGGCTTTTTCAATCTCATCGTTCATTCTCTTCACAAGGCGCGTTAGCGTAATCAGTGCGAGAAGTTGGCGCGGGGTGAAGAGAGAACTCCATTTTGTCACGTCAAGCAAATGGATGTTGAAAATGCTGCGCAGATACGGCAGCGGCTCGTCCGGAACATCATTCGGTGCGATCTGGCGCAACTGGTCAAGCTCTTTGACTGCCTTCTTGACGGCCGCTTCATCGTGTGATTCGGGGAGCCGATAGTTACGGCCAGGCTGATGCGGGGTTGTTGTGACCACCGCGACGAGTCGCGCATCAGCAGCACCACCCTGGCGACCTTTGAATTGATTTCGGACGTTGAGTGCAGGCGTTGTAAATCCACAGACGGGGCACGTGACAGAACTTCTACGTAACACTGGATTCAGGCGGCCCGATGTTCTCGGACCGGCCTGCAACTTGAAAGCGATCTGCTTACTCTCAGGGTCGCTCGAAAGGTTGAGGTGGATAGACTGTTTCCCTTTATCTGCCAACAATGTTGAGCGAATCAGCGGAATGCAGGCTGCGCATCCCGGACCCTCGCAGCGAATCGTCCGCGCCCACAAATACGCTATCGGAGACGCGCCATTCGGATCTTTTGGATAGAACCTGGCTAGTTCCTGTTCGGCCTCCCGCGTTAACCACGCGCCCCATTTCCGCACCTCCGCGGCCAGTCGTATTCCATACTTGGGGACATACTCCAGCACTACCTTGTTGAGCAGCACTGCGACCGGATTGAGGTCGCTGGCAAAGGCGTCGGCTCCGACACGAAGTGCCTCCAGCGGAATACTGCCGCCGCCGGCAAACGGGTCGACCACCAACGGCCGCGTGCCCGGCTCGCCACCGAGCGCCTCATGCGCCGCTTGTGTCAACGCCCGCGCCGCTTCCAGGTAGGCCGGGACGGTCGAGTTGTCCCAGTTGGAAAAGTCGGCGATGAAATCGAGCAGGGCGAACCGCAGCACGTTCTGGTGGGCGCCGTCGGTCGGGTCGAGCGGGATGCCCGAGGTCACGATCCCTTCCCAGCGGCCGAGGCTTTCGGCCGAACAGGTTTCGAGCAGGCTTTGCCCTTTGATCTTCCCCTGGCCGATTACCTTATTGGCAAACTCGGTGATGACCCTCGCGGCGGCGTCGCGGAACGCCTGCGGACAGTTCGGGTCGGCCGGGTCGGGCCAGAGCGAGGCGCAGATCACGGCCCGGCAGGCCGCAAGCGGTCGACGTGCCCACCAGATGTGCAACGTCGAAATATGCCCGTGCCGGATCGACTTTTCCCGGCGCGCGTGCGCCGAGATTCGCTTGATCGGCAGATCGACCTCGATCAGGCGTTTGGGGTATGGGGACGAGTAATCCATGCCGTGACGTAAATCCCTGAGTCGTATGAGTCTTCCGGAGTCCATCGAGCCGGCTAACGGCACACGGTCAGGTCGCTCCGCGTTCTAAAGGGGGCGTCGAAAAGATGGTTGACTTCGTAATAAGCATCCGATAATATTCGTTGAGCAGGCAAGCGTGGGTCGCCCCATCATGGGGTCTCCTGGTCGTCGCAATCGACGGCAGCCCGAACGGGTGGGATCCTGGAGCCCAGGGCCTGCTCTTTTATTGGTACACGTCGCGCATCCATTCTAGTGTCGGCTCGGTTGCGAGTTTGGCGATCACGTCTCTGGGCCAAAGTTTGACGCCGTGTCCGCGGGCGGAGCCTTTGTGGCGGTAGACGACCGCTTGGAGCATGGTGGCATATCGCGGCTCTGTAAATCCCTGCTTTGTCGGCTCGACGCCAAAAAAGAAGCTCGTGGCAACCGCGTCTGCCACCTGTAGCCCCATGTTCTGATCGTGCTGGGCGGCGATTACGCGTCGGGTGTCGATCACGCTCCAGTCGATTCGCACGTCGTCCATCGCCGATCGTTGACGGAGTCGATCGAAATATCGGCGCATTTCCGCGTATGACGTCCCACCCCGATTCGAGAAGATGATCTCGGCGGACCCGTCGCCTGGATCATTCTTGACACGACGGTCGCGGCAAAGCCAGGAAACGCGTTCCAGTAGCAAGCGTGTCGCGTAGAAATAGAGGCGAAAGCGCTCACGGAACTTTTCGCGATCCTGGATCGCCGGCTTGTGAATCAACACGCAGACGCAGCGCAGCCGCGCATCGGCAATCCGCTGGACGTACGGTAGGCGGTGCTCGTGCTTCATCTCGCGGAAGTGCAGCGGTTTTTTCGGATTGTAGCCGAGATCCGCGCGCACGGTGTCCACCAGCTTTACCGTTTCCAAATCGATCGGCTTGCGCGTGACGACCGCCGCCAGTACGAACCATTTCGAGCTCCCCTGCCCATCATGCGGAAACACGAACCCCTCGTCCCCGGATTCATCGACGTAGACTACAAAGCTGGCTGCACTCACGGAATCCCTCTGTAAACGAAATCTCCCCGCGCCGACGCGACGGCATGCACTCGTTTCGCATGGCGCTAAATTTCAGCGCCCAGCACTTGCGATCGCATCGGCTCCCAAATGGTAATGCTCCACCCTCACGATCGGCTGCCAACCCAGCCGCGCCGGGTTCTGCACCGCGTGCAACTGAGGTGTGCCCGCGCAGTTGAAAACCGCGTAAAGCCAGTAGTCGTTTTTCAGCCGTTCGGCGGTCCGATACTCGTTTTCCGTGACGGCGATTTCGCCCACTCCGGCGCGGCCTTTGACCTCGATGAACCGAACTTCGACATAAGTCTTGGCGTCTTCCGGGTGCGGCCGGCGGCTGATCAGGTCGAAACCACGGTTTTCCGTCTCGACGCTCTCCGCCGTCCAGCCACGGGCTTGTTCGTAGCGAATTGCCTCCTGTATGGCGATCCGCTCGATCTCTTCGTCGCGGACCATCGGGGCCAGTTGCGGGCTGGCCCGTTCAGGGTGGGGCAACACCCATGCCCGGCCGAGATGCGTGATGTCAGCGATCGTGCAGTGGCGTTCCAAGTCCAACTCGCGTTTGCGGGTTTCCAGGCGGTTATTCAGTTCGTCCAGGTGCTGGTCGGCCTGGGCGATCAGGCCGTCAAGTCCCTTGGTCGTCTGGCCGGCCACCTGGCGATTGATGAACTCGGCGGCCTGGATCTGCTGGCGGTCGATCAAGGCGTTGAGGCTGATTTCAGCGTGCCGCGCCACGCGGTCGACTTCGGCCAGGCGGTCGCCGGCTGCGACGGCAATCCACGGCTCAAGAGCGCGCTGATAAAGGAACTGCTCGACGAGGGCGCGGTCGGGAAGGGCCAGCCCCTCTGGCACGGCCGTTGCGGCGGGTGCGGGGGAAATCTCGTGCAGAATGGTAGGCTCGTGCATCCGCATCTCACCCGCCCCGTTCGTGCCCGTTGGGTGTGGGGCAGTTTCAATCACGAACAGCCGGCGGTGGAGCGTGCCGCCACGGCCGTCCTTGATCGAAGCGGCGAATACATCCAGAACGGCCGGGCTGGCACGGTGCAGGTCGTAAAACACGGCGCCGCGACGCAAGTCGTCCTCGAACCGCGCCAGGCAGTCGGTGCGAACTGCCTCGAAGAGCGGATGGCCGGGTGTCACCCATTCCAACGTCGGATCGCTGGGTAAAAGAACCTTGTTGAACACGATCTTACCGTATTCGCGCCCCAAACGGCCGAACTGCGACTCTTGCTGGTCGCCTATCGGCAGCAAGTTCCTGGGCACCTTGCCGATACGGTAAACACGGCTCGCTTTGGCTGTTTCCTTCAACAGAACGCCCGTCTCGGGGGCGGCCGCGATGAAAAACGACTCGACGACTTCAGGCACGAGCCGCCGCTCTTTCGCCTCGGCCGACTTGCCGATGATGGCCGAGAGGTTCAGCTCCTTCTTGGCCAGACCCTCAAGGGCGCTTTCGGTGATGGCGCGGAACCGCTCGGGGCTGAAGTCGCGCACGATCCGGTCCTGGATTTTGTGCTCGTCGGTCGCACGGGCATACATTTCGCGGAAAAGCCGCTCCAACTGATTCGACGGGAAGACGGTCCCCACGACGTCGAACACCTGGTCGGTGCCCAGCTCGCGGCGAATTTCCTTGAGCCGTTCCAGCAGCTTTTGCAGCACGCGGCCTTCCCGCGTGTTCTGCGCCACGAAATTGAAGATCAGGCAGTCGTGGTCCTGGCCGTAGCGGTGGATGCGACCCACGCGCTGCTCCAGGCGGACCGGGTTCCAGGGGATGTCGAAGTTGACCATCAACCAGCAGAACTGCAGGTTGATCCCCTCGCCGGCCGCCTCGGTCGCCACGAGTACCTGGGCCGACTCCTTGAATTTGCGCTCGGCGTAAATGCGCGAGCCTTTCGTATCGCGGTCGCCGATCTTCATGCTGCCGTGGATTTGCGTGAGCGTCAGACCCCACTCGCGGAGCTTGCCCAAGGGCCGCTCGTCGCGGCCGTCGCCGGCCAAGTAATCGAGCGTGTCTTTGTGCTCGGTGAAGATCAAGATCCGCATCTTGGGATCGGCGAAGATGCCCGCCTCGTTCAGGACCGAGCGCAGCTTCTTGAGCTTGGTCTGCACGTCGCGCGCTTCCAGGCTTTTCGCCTGATCGGCCAGCTTCGTGAGCCGAGCGATTTCCTCGCGCAGCACGGCCGGGTCGGCCGAGAGGACTTCGTCTTCGAGTTGGCGGACGATGCGCTCTTGTTCTTCTTCCGTCAGGTCGTCGAAATCGTCGGGCATGCGGCGGTCGATCTGTTCGCGCCGGTACGCCTCCGGGTCGTCGAGAATTTTTTGGCGGCGGGCGCTCATCCGCTCCAGACTGCGCCGCACCGCGTAGATCGACGACGCCATGCGCCGCTGGAGCATGGCCATCGTAAAGCCGACCGCCCGGCCGCGGGCCGTTGGGTCGCCCGCCGCGGCCATCGACTGGTCTTCGACGTAGCGGGTCAACTCGTCGTAGAACTCCAGCTCCTCGCCGTCGAGATCGAACGCGGCCGTGCGGACCTCGCGGTTGGTGAACAATTTGCGGACTTCCCCCGTGTCGGGATCGGGGAAAGTGACTAGCGCCTCCTTGGTCCGCCGCAGGTAGAAGGGGGCCTCGTGGACGCGCATCGCCTGCTGCAGGCTCTCGATGCTGCCGTAGACGTCGGGGTCGAGCAGGGCCAGGAAACGGCGAAAATGGTCGGGGTCGCCTTTGTGCGGCGTGGCCGTCATCAGCAGAAAATGGTCCGTCATCTTCGACAGGTTCTCGCCCAGCTTATAGGCGTAGGTCTTGTGGTCCTCGGAGCGGGCGCTCATCTTGTGCGCCTCGTCGACGATCACCAGATCCCAGCGCGAGCGGAGCAGGCTTTCGCGGGCGTCTTCGACCACCGAGACCCACGAGACCGACGTGATGACCTGGTCGTGTTCCTGCCAGGGGTTCTGGCCGTAGTTGGCCCGCAGCACGTCGCCCCGGATGATGTCGAAGCGTTCGCGGAACTTGTCGGTCAGCTCGCGTTGCCACTGGAACGTGAGATTGGCCGGCGTGACGATCAGCACGCGGCGCACGAGACCGCGGGCCTTGAGCTCCTTGATCGTCAACCCCGCCATGATCGTTTTGCCGGCGCCGGGATCGTCGGCCAGCAGGAAACGGATTCGCGGCAACTTCAGGAAGTAGCCGTAAACCGCTTCCAACTGGTGCGGCAATGGATCGACGCGGGCGATGGAAAGCGAGAAGAAAGGATCGTATTCGTAGGCCAGGCCCAGCCGATGGGCTTCGACGGCCAGGCGAAAGCGCCGGGCGTCGCCATCGAACGGCTCGCGCTCGGCCGAGACGGCCAGTTGCGCAAGCTGTTGCTGGGTGACGACCGTATCGCGGGCCAGTCCGGTGCGCAGGCCGCGGCCGATGAGCTTGAGCGAGCCGCCCAGTGGCACCACGGCCAGCACCTCGATGGCCTCGGGCAGCACGGGCCCGCTGACTACGCTGCCTGGCCGTATGGTGCTGGTGTTCGTCATGGCCGATTACATCGCCGCCATTGGCTCGCCGTCGTCGTCGGAACCTTCCGCTGGGACCAGCCCAAGCGTCGCGATGGAGCCTTGCGGATCGGTTTGTGGTGCGCCAACGCCGAACAATGATCCTAGCATGTCTGGGGGTACAAGCAACCGCCGCGCACGCGGTCTGCTGTTTGTGCCGCTTTTGTTCCGCGGCAGCCAGGAACCTCCTCCGTCCGGCCTTACCGGCATGTTTTTCCCTCGGCCGCGTCGCCTTCCGCGCCGCCGACGGGCGAGTAAATGGCCGATTGCAACACGCGCCACGAAAGGAGGCAGCATTTCTGACGGTTGGGGGTGAGCTTGGCCCCGAACAAGGAGAGCATGTCTTCGGCGGTGAACCGCTTGATCTCGTCCACCGTGCGGCCGTCGAAACGCTCGATCAGCATCGAGGCCGCGGCCTGGCTGATGCAACAACCGTCGCCCTCGAAAAAAGCTTCCTTGACGTTGCCCGTCGGGTCGATGGCCAACTCGATGTGAATCACGTCGCCGCAAAGAGGATTGTCGTCCTCGTGGGCGTGCGTCGCGCGCGCGGCGTGGCCGCGGTGGTAGGAATCTTCGTAATGATCCAGGATGCGCTCCTGGTACAACTCATCTTCGTCGGGGGAATCGTTGGCTGGCATGTAGGGTAATCTATGCCGGCCTGACCAATCGGACAAGCCTTTGAGGAGCCACGTCAGGCTGGAAAGCCAGACCTACGGGCGGCGTTTCGCGCGATCAAGCCGGCGACGTAGGCGCCTTTGAAGCCGGCGTCGATGTTGACCACCGTCACGTTGGCCGCGCAACTGTTGAGCATTCCCAACAGCGCGGCGAACCCGCCCAGGTTGGCGCCGTAACCGACGCTGGTGGGCACGGCGATCACGGGGCAATCGACGTACCCCCCCACGACGCTCGGCAAAGCGCCTTCCATGCCGGCGATCACGACCACGGCATCCGCCCCCTTCATTTCGTGAAGCCTGGCCGGAAAACGATGCGGGCCGGCCACACCGACGTCTTGAACGAGCGTCACGCGCGCGCCCATCCAGAGCGCCGTTTCGCGGGCTTCCTCGGCCACCGGCCGATCGCTGGTGCCGGCCGTCACGATCGCCACATGCCCGCGGTCGCTCGCCGCCGGAGCCTCGCCGTCGGCGCCTTTGGGCCGCACGCGAAACGTGCGGCCCACGGCGTTGTAACGCCCCTCGGGAAACGCGTTTTCCAGAACGGCCGCCTGGACGGGCGCGATACGGGTGGCCAAAACCCCCGCGCCGTCGGCCGCCAACGCGCCCACGATCTTGACGAGCGATTCGACCGATTTGCCTTCGCCGAAAACCACCTCGGGGAAGCCGCATCGGCGGTGGCGGTCGAGATCGACTTGGGCCTCGCCCAGGTCGGCGGCGGGGCGCGGCGCAAGCCGGGCGACGAAGTCGTCGAGCGCCATTTCGCCGCGACAAAGCGACTCGGCCAGCCGCCGGATATCGTTGGTTTGCATGGTTGTATGATACTTGATGAAGGGTGAAGGATGAAGCCGGCCGGCCGCCTTCCAGCCCACCGCGCCCACCCCTGGCACCCGGCGCCTCTGGCTTGTAACCTGTTCCCTAGCCGGTATGATTCATGGTCCCCAAGGAACCGCAGGCACGCTGCCGCCACACTAACCCGCGGCGCAAGCTGCGCGGGTCCGTCGCGGCCCACGAATCGGGAAGGATCATTTTACGCAAAAAAGCACGCACGTTGCGCAGCAACGGACGTGCGAAAAAAGAACGGCAGCGAAGCGAAAACAAACGATCTCCGAATACCCCATGACGTCTGAGCGAGCCGCGAAAGCGGCATCCAATTGTCTCGGCACACTTCGCCCTGCCCCACGCGCTTTTGGATCGCTTGGGAGGGGTTTCGGAGTCGTTTTTTTTCGCGCAGCGACGAGGCTCGGGGCGCGATGCGGATACAGAACAGGCATTCCGCCGCCGAAACGGCGGGGATTTGTCGCTTTCGTGCCCCTACCTCTACAGAGCCTAAGCGATGCCCCGGCTCGATAGCGACCGGGGCATCGCTTAGGCTCTGCCCCAGCCACCGTGAATGTCGGCCGCCTGAAGAACCCGGAGCCCCCATGGACCGCTTTGCCGCCCGCCGCAGCCTGGCGTTGAAATTGCTCCGCAAGCCGGACGCCGAGGCCCTGTTGGTGACGAACTTCACCAATGTCACGTACCTGACCGGCTTTACAGGCGATGACAGTTTCTTGCTGTTGGGCGCGCGCGACGCCATCGTGATCAGCGACACGCGCTACGAAACCCAGTTGCAAGAAGAATGCCCTGAGTTGAAGGTCCGCATCCGCGATCAGGGCACGAAGATGCTCGATTCCGTGGCCGACGTCGTTCAATCGGCGAAGATTCGCCGCCTGGGGGTCGAGTCCGACGCGATGACGCTCTCGGTGTACCAGCAATTGGGCGACAAACTGCCCAAGACGAGCCTGATCGCGACCTCGGCCCTGGTCGAGTCGTTGCGTGAAATCAAGGACAAGGAGGAGGTCGCCGAGATCGTCAAGGCGGCGCGATACGCCGAAAAGGCGTTCGCCGTGTTGCGTGCGACGCTACGGGGGGAACAAACGGAAAAGGAAGTGGCCGACGACCTGGAACACCAGTTGCGGTTATTCGGAGCCCAAGGGAGCAGTTTCCCGCCGATCGTGTCGGTGGGCGCCCAGGCGGCGTTGCCGCACGCGCGGCCGACGCCGCGACGGATCGACTCGGCCGACTTCGTGCTGGTCGACTGGGGCGCCACGGCCCGGCTCTACAAGAGCGACTTGACGAGGGTACTGGTCACCGGTAGAATTTCGCCTAAACTCGAAAGGGTGTATGGACTTGTGCTCACCGCCCAAGAGCGGGCCATCGCCGCCATCCGCGCCGGCGTGACGGGCGCGGAGGTTGACGCGGTGGCCAGACAGGTGATTGCCGACGCCGGTTATGGCAAACAATTTGGTCACAGCCTGGGACACGGGATCGGGCTGGACATCCACGAGGGTCCCCGGCTCAGTTCCGTGAACGATCAACCCCTCAAGGCAGGGATGGTGGTGACGGTCGAACCAGGCATCTACTTGCCCGGCTGGGGCGGGGTGAGGATCGAAGACGACGTGCTGGTGACCAAGAACGGCTGCGAGGTGCTCACCCGTTGCGGCAAGGCGTGGGCGGAGGCGGTGGTCGCGTAAACATCTCGCATGCGGTTCGTTGAGGAAGTCGGAGATTTTGCATGGCAAGCACCCCGTCGAATTCAGGCGACACCTTTGACGTGCGCCGCATCCGCCGGCTGGCCGAGTTGATGAACGAGCACGATCTGGCCGAGATCGACCTGCGCGACGCGGATGTGCGGATCAGGCTCCGCAAGCACCATGAGCCGGCCATCGCCGCGCCGGCGGCGACCATCATGCAGCCGGCCGCGACCACGCCCGCGGGCGCCAAAGCGGCCTCCTCGGCGCCGCCCGCCGATGCCCACCTGCTTGAAATCAAGAGCATCATGGTTGGCACGTTCTTCGCGTCGCCCAGCCCCGACGCGCCGGCCTTCGTGAAGGTGGGCGACCATGTCGGGCCCGACACGGCGGTTTGCATCATCGAGGCCATGAAGGTCTTCAACGAGATCCCCAGCGGCGTTTCCGGGAAGATCGTGGCGGTGCTGGTCGAAAACGGCGACCCGGTGGAATTCGGCCAGCCGTTGTTCAAGGTCGATCCCCGGCAATAACGATGTTCAAACGAATTCTGGTTGCCAACCGCGGTGAAATTGCGCTGCGCATCATTCGCGCCTGCCGCGAGATGGATATCGAAACCGTGGCCATCTACAGCGAGGCCGATCGCGGCGCCAAGTACCTGGAACTGGCCGACGAGGCTTACTGCGTGGGCCCGGCCAAGGGGGCCGAAAGTTACCTCAAGATCGATCGCGTCATCAGCGCCGCCGAAATCGGCAATGTGCAAGCCATCCATCCGGGCTACGGTTTCCTTTCGGAGAACGCCCACTTCAACGAAGTCTGCCGCAGTTGCAACATCGAATTCATCGGACCATCGCACGAAGCGATGCGGCGGCTGGGTGACAAGAACGAAGCGAGAAAGCTGGCTCGGGAGTCGAAGGTTGCCACCGTGCCGGGAAGCGACGGCCTGATCGCCGACGAACGGCAGGCGACGCAGGTGGCGCACCAGATCGGCTTTCCGGTGTTGATCAAGGCTTCGGCCGGTGGCGGCGGGCGGGGAATGCGGGTGGCCTTGAACGATCTGGCCCTGAAGAGCGCCATCCAACAGGCGCAAACCGAGGCGGCGGCCGCCTTCGGCGATTCGAGCATCTACCTGGAAAAGTACATCGAGCATCCGCGGCACGTCGAGGTGCAGATTCTGGCGGACCATCACGGCCACGTCGTACACCTCTGGGAACGCGACTGCACCATGCAGCGGCGGCACCAGAAGGTGATCGAGGAAAGTCCCGCGGCGCACCTCGACGCCGGCGTGCGAAACGCGATCTGCGAGTCGGCGGTGCGGCTGATCGGGGCCGCCGGCTATACGAACGCCGGAACCGTCGAGTTCATCGTCGATCGCCAGGGTGGGTTCTACTTCATCGAGGTCAACGCCCGTATCCAGGTCGAACATCCCGTGACCGAAATGGTGACCGGCATCGACCTGATCAAGGCCCAGATACGGGTGGCGGCCGGCGAGCCGCTCCCTTTCACGCAGGACCAGATCGTCGCCAAGGGTGTGGCGCTGGAGTGCCGGATCAACGCCGAAGACCCGGCCCGCAACTTCCGGCCGGCGCCGGGCCGGATCGAGCAGTTGATCGCGCCCGGCGGTTTGGGAGTGCGCTGGGATTCGCACGTCCACGCCGGCTACACGGTCTCGCCGTACTACGATTCGATGATCGGCAAGTTGATCGTCCACCAGCCAACGCGCCACGAGGCGATCCGCACGATGCAACGGGCGCTGGCCGAACTGCGGGTGGAAGGGATCAAAACGACCGTGCCGCGGCTGCTCGACATCCTGAATCACTCGGCGTTCGTCGACGGCAACGTCGACACGACGTTCATCGAGCGCACCTGGACCAACTCCTGAGCGGCCGGCCCGGATCATACTGCGAGCGGGCTGCGTCGACACGAACCCGCGGCGCAAGCGCGGGGGGTCCGTGGCGGCCCACGAATCAGGAAGGATCATTTTTACGAAAAAAGCACGCACGTTGCGCAGCGACGGGCGTGCAAAAGAAAACGGCAGCGAAGCGAAAAAAAACGATCTCCGATAACCCCAGGACTCTGAGCAAGCCGCGAAAGCGGCCAACAGTTGCTTCCGCGCCCTTTGCCCCGCCCCAGGCGCTTTTGGATCGCTTGGGAGGGGTTTCGGAGTCGTTTTTTTTCGCGCAGCGACGAGGCTCGGCGGACATCGTCACGCCCCGCTCTCCGGCTGTGCCGCACCCGTGCTACGCCGCACCTTTAACGGTTTGCCCAGCGTGAAAAAAAAGGAAAATCATCCCCCTTTTCGGCGTTTCACTGTCCGCGGTTGCCGTGGAAGCCATCTTCCGCAATAATTCAATGCCCCGTCCGATTGCCGCAGGTCCAGCATGAACGAAACGTCTCCCCTTCATCCGCCGCGCAGGATCGACAGCCCGCTGCACCGCGTGGCCATTTTGTTCGCGGGCGGTCCCGCGCCGGCCGCCAACGCGGTGATCTCGACGGCCGCCGTCTCGTTCTTGCGAAACGGCATCGAGGTGGTCGGGGTGTTGCACGGCTATTCGCACCTGGTCGAGTACGGGCCCGACCGCCCTCTGGTCGAGGGGAGCGACTACGTGATGATCGACCATCGCATGCTCCGCCGCACGCGCAACAGCCAGGGCATCCTGCTTGGCACCGCCCGCACGAACCCCGGCAAGAACGTCTCGCACCCGTCGCACTTGTCCGACCCCGAACGCACAGCCCCGTTGAAGACCGTGCATGACGCGCTGGTGTCGTTGAAGGTGGACGCGCTGGTGTCGATCGGCGGCGACGACACGCTGAAGACGGCCAACAAGTTCAAGCGGTTCCAGGAGCATCTGCCCCTCAGCGAACCGCGGCTACCGGTCGTGCATCTACCCAAGACGATCGACAACGACTATATGGGCATCGACTTCACATTCGGGTACTTCACCGCCGTCGAGACGTTGGCCGGCGAGATCCGCAACCTGCTGGCCGACGCCGAGGCGATACGCAGCTATTACCTCACCGAGACGATGGGCCGCAGCGCGGGCTGGCTGGCCTACGGCGCCGCGATCGCCGGCGAGGCCAGCCTCGTCATCAGCGTCGAGGACGTCACCGGCAGTTTTCTGGCCGCGGAACGCGTCGAAAATCCGCGGCCGGGCGAGCCGGATACGCGGCCGGTGATGGTCGTCGATGAGGTGATCCGCCGGATCGTGAAGACGATGCGCGTGCGCGAGGACAGGGAAGGAAAGGATTTCGGCGTGATCGTGATGGCCGAGGGGCTGGCCGAGTATCTGCCCATGAAGTACCTCGAGGGCATCCCGCGCGACGACCACAATCACATCGTGATTTCCCAGGTCAACCTGGGCCGCACGTTCGCCAGGCTGGTGATGGAGGAATACAAGCGGCAGACGGGGAAAAGCCGAAAGGTGACGGGCCTGCAACTCGGCTACGAAGCGCGATGCGCGCGGCCGCACGCCTTCGACGTCATGCTCGGCAGTCAACTCGGCGTTGGGGCGTACCGCGCGCTGGTCGAGGAAAAGCTCAATGGCGTGATGGTTTCGGTCTTGGGCCAGTTCGACCTGAAGTACGTCCCGTTTGATTGCCTGGTCGACCCGCAGACGCTGATCACGATGGTTCGCTACGTCGAGCCGGAGTCGGATTTTCACCGCTTGGCGAGGTTTTTGGAAACATACGTCAATGAATGACAGCGGCATGCTTCAAGGCCAATGTCGCGACGACAGGGCGGACTCTGTAGGGAACGCCCTCCGTGGCGTTCCGTACAGAGCCGTTCCCACGCGGAGCGTGGGAACGAGTAAGGGCTACTTTCTGAATTCCGCCCGGAACACGGGCAATCCGCTGAGCCGCATGCGGCGTTCGAAGTGCGTGCGATAGTCGAGCTCGTGCTCGGCGGGCCGTTCGGCCACCTCGAAGGGCCCTGCGAGCTGGACCGTTTCACCGATCAGCTCCAGCGTCGATTCAAAATACTCTCGCACGTCGGTCCAAAAGTGGAGCGTGCCGCCGGCCTGCAGGGCGCGCTGGGCATCGCGCAGGAAGCGGGCGTTCATCACGCGGCGCTTCTTGTGCCGCGCTTTCCACCAGGGGTCGGGAAAGTAGACGTGGACCGCGACCAGCGACTCGTCGGGGAGATGGTCGTGAAACACGCGCAAGGCATCGCCGTACACCAGGCAGGCGTTGGCCAACGAGCGCCGCTTGAGCCGCGCCGCGGCGTGGAGGGCGTACTTTCTCGCCACCTCGGTGCCGAGAAAATCGTGCTCCGGCCGCGCCGCCGCGGCGGAGGAGAGGAACAACCCCTTGCCGCTGCCCACCTCGATCTCCAACGGCGCCAGGCGCCCGAACAGAAGGGTTGCATCCCAAGGACGCGGCAGGTCGTCCAACGATCGCAAGTGCCGCGATAGATCGAGCGACGGATCGACCTTGCGTAGCGCGCGGCGGCCCATGAGTTCAGTCCGCCACCGGTTGCCTGCCGCGCAGATGCCGAGTGGGCAACGGTACGCCCTTGATCAACCCCTCGCAGACGAGCGACTGCCCGACGAAGCCCTGGAAGCGGCTGACGACCAGCGCGCCCCGGCGGACCTTGAGCAACTGGGTCACCATCACCAGGCGGTCGCCCGGATAAACCGGGTCGCGGAAGCGCACTTCGTCGAGGCCGCCGAAACCGAGCACTTTGATGCCCAGCACGTCGTGCTTCATCGTGAGGAATCCGCACAACTGGGCGGCCGTTTCGCAGATGATCACGCCCGGCATGATCGGCATGCCCGGCATGTGCCCGCGGGCCCAGAATTCGTCGTGCCGCACGTCCTTGTAACCGACGCCCAGCATGCGATCCACATCCTCGTGGACGACGGCCGTGAGCATCTCCATTTCAAACCGCTGCGGATTGTAGCGGCGAATCTCGTCCAGGTCGGCCACGACGTGGTTCAGATCGTATTCGGAGAAATCCAGGATCAGGTCTTTCGCCACGCCAATCTCCTTTAGGTCTTGATATCGCGTCGTTTCAGCCGGCGGGCCTTGCTGTTGGCGGGACGCTTGCCGTGGTTGGCTTTCTTCAAGGGGCGGTGGGGTTTGGCCATGATTTGTTCGCTTTCCGAGTGGTTGAGGGCTTCAGTCGCATGAGCCCTACAGGTTATCATGTTTTCGGCCGTCTGCAAAGACGCCTTACATCGTCGGGGCCAGCCTTCCTTCATGTTCCGAGGCGTGTGGAATGACCGGCGGCGAATGGGCCACTCGCTGGACGATCCGACTGGCATTGCTCTGCTATTTCGTCGCCACGATGGCCGAGATGACCGCCGCCGCGGACGAGCGCCGGCAGCGCCTGGCATGTGCCCTTTGGACGGCGGGCTGGGGGCTATTCCTGGCACACGTCGCGTGCGCCTTCCACTTCCACCATCACTGGAGCCACGCCGAGGCGTACCTGCGCACCGCCCGTCGTACCGCGGAACTGTACGGCGGAAACTGGGGCGGAGGGCTCTATTTCAACTATGCTTTCACGGCCGCCTGGACACTCGATGTGCTCTACTGGTGGTGGCGGCCCTCCGGCCATCGTCGGCGCTCGCCTGCACTGTCGGTCGCGTGGCACGGCTTTTTCCTATTTATGGTCGTCAACGCTACGATCGTCTTCGAAACGGGGCCTGTCCGCTGGGCCGGCGTTGCCGGGCTCGTTATTTTGTCGTTGACCTGGATCGGAAAAAGGAGAAAGAGAAATTAGGAGAAAGAGAAATAGGAGAAAGGAGAAAGTGAGGAAGGAACCCATGGCACGCAAGAGTGTCATTCTTCACAACTTGAACCCCGAACCCTGAACCCCGAACCCTTCCCACTTTCTCCTTTCTCCTTTCTCCTTTTTTCTTCCCGCAATGTCCCGCCCTCATGCCCCCGCCCCCGCTCCCGCCCCGCGCGGCACGTTGCCGCGGATCTTGGGACCATTCGACGCGATGACCGTGGTCGTGGGTGGGATCATCGGTGCGGGCATCTTCCTCAAGCCGGCGTTGATTGCCAGGGAGTTGAACGGTTTCGGCTTTGGCCCGATCATCGGCGTCTGGATCGTGGTGGGGATCGTGACGCTTTGCGGGGCGCTCACCCTGGCGGAGTTGGCGGCCATGCTGCCGCACGCCGGTGGACCGTACGTTTACCTGCGCGAAGCCTACGGCCGGTTGCCCGCCTTTCTCTGGGGCTGGACCGAGTTCTGGGTCATCCGCACCGGCTCGCTCGGGGCGTTGGTCACAGCGACCGTCATTTACCTGAACGAGGTCATACCCATGACGCGCGGCGTCCAGGAAGCGGTGGCCATCGCGATCGTGGTCGTCCTTTCGGCGGCCAGCGTCGTCAGCACCCGCTGGGCGGTCTGGATTCAGAACCTGACCGCCGTGGCCAAGGTCGGCTTCCTGGCGGCGATCATCGTGCTGCCGTTGTTCTTCTATCGCGGCGGAACGAACCACCTCGTGCCGCTTTGGCCCGAGAGCTACTCGCCGTCCATTTGGAAAGCTCTGGGCGCCGCGATGATCGCCGTGTTGTGGGCCTACGACGGCTGGATCAACATCGCGCCCGTGGCCGAGGAGATTCGCGACCCGCAACGCGACATTCCCTTGGCACTGGGAGTGGGGGTGTTGATCGTGATCGTGGTCTACATACTGGCCAATGTCGCCTATCACCTGGTATTGCCGGTGGATGTCGTCGCCGGCGTTACCGAAGATACGCGCGCCGGGGCCAAGGAGAGCGCCGTGGCGGCCAAAATGTGCAAGGTGCTCCTGGGCGACGTCGGCGGCAAATTCGTCGCGGTGGGCGTGCTCTGTTCGACGTTCGGGGGGGCCAACTCGAACCTGCTCACCGGCCCGCGGATCTTCTTCGCCATGGCCCGCGACGGCTTACTGCCGGCGGCCGTTTGCAAAATTCACGATCGTTGGCGGACGCCGGCCAACGCGGTCGTCCTGCAAGGAATATGGACGATCGTCCTGATCATCGCGGCGTTCGCCTGGCAGAACGATGAGCCGGGCGATGTCTTCGATGCCTTGACCGACTTCGTCATTTTCGGCGGGTCGATCTTCTACGCAATGGCGGTCGGCGCGGTGTTCGTGCTGCGCCGCACCCGCCCCGACGCGCCCCGGCCCTACCGTACCTGGGGCTACCCCTTCACGCCGGCCTTGTACCTGTTGGCCTTCTCGGCGGCGCTGGTCAACTTGCTCTGGCAGACGCCGCGGCAGTCCTTGGCCGGGTCGTTGTTGATCGCCGCGGGAGCGATTTATTACGCCGTCGTCCGTCGCCGGCTTCCCCCCGTGGACGGCCGTGCGGGGTAAGAGCCTATCCCAAAACCGCCCGGCAGGCGGGACGCCTGCACCACAACGGCGGTTTTGGGATAGGCTCTAAATCTCCGGCGTGAAGTGGTGTTATACTGCACGCGGCCAAGAATGAGACATTTTGTCACGAGAAGGTGGTGGCTGGTGGCAGAGCGTAAGCGATGCCCCGGCTACATAGCGACCGGGGCATCGCTTAGGCTCTGCCCCAGCCACCGTGAACGTCTCATTCTCGGCCGCGTGCAATATATCTTTTGAACGTCAGCATCGTTCAGAGCGGCTCCCGGAAGAGCTTTAGTTGCGGAAGTGCCTTTTGCATCATTGCGAAGTGCGGATCCCGTGCCCATACCTCGATATCGTTCTCAATTGCCAGGGTGGCGATGACCGCGTCCGGAAAAGGAACCGTGATCCCGCGGGATCGCAAAGCCGCGAGAATGTCGCCCACCTTGATCCAGAGCTCGTCCGACATCGGAACGAATTGGAACCGGGATAGGACGGCTAGCAGCCGTTGGCGATGCGCTGCGTCGCGACTGCCATGCAGAAACTCGGCCTGCGTCACGCCGCAAACCCCCACAGGCAGGGCAGGCAACAACACTTGCAGCGTCGCGTCTCTGCCGTGCGACCAGTCGATGACCACGGAAGTGTCAACCAGTATCATGGCAGGTGATCGTGCGCGTGCTTCAAATCATAATCCCGTTGCTCGCGCCACGCTTCGTCATCATCGCCTTCGAGGTAGCCCATGCGCTGGCCAACGGCAGCCAACCGATGAAAGGAGTCGAAATCGACAGCAAGCATCTGCCCGATGACCGGCCAATACGGCTCGAAGCTCGAATCCAGTTGCCAACCCCGCAACGTCGCCTGACGCTCCGCCCACATCGCCTCGGACTCCGGAACCGTCCGCAGCAGGTCGTGAAACGCCCCGCGCGCTCCAGCATCAGGACCGGCCAAGATCGTGATATCGACGATCCGGCCGAGTAGCGGCTTCAATTCCGGCAGGTGCAGTGTTTCCGAGTCGACCGTCTTGCGAATATGAATAGCGCTCATGGCGATGCTCTCCAGGACTTGGCTTCATTATACCCATTTTCCAGCCGCGAAAGAACCTAAGCAGCGATTCCGCCGTAGAATACTATACTGCACGCGGCCAAGAATGAGACATTTGGCACGAGAATGTGGTGGCTGGTGGCAGAGCGTAAGCGATGCCCCGGCTACATAGCGACCGGGGCATCGCTTAGGCTCTGCCCCAGCCACCGTGAACGTCTCATTCTCGGCCGCGTGCAGTATAACCGAACCAAAGTTGGAACTGGCACGTCGGAATCCGCCTCCGCCCGAGGCGGGACTACGAACGATGGATGAGCTTTGGCTGGCCGGCTTCGACTTCGGCTCGACGACGTCGCGCTGCGTGCTGGCGCGCGGCTGCCCGCGGCGGCACCCCGTGACGGGTCGGATGGAACTGTCCGATTTGCAAGTCGCCTACGCCCCCGAACCGGTCTTCACGCCGTTCGACGGCGACTCGCTCGACGCGGTCGCGCTCGGCGCGTTGCTCGACCAGTGGATCGGCGAATGGGGCGTCGCGCCGAGCGACCTGGCCGGCGGCGGCGCCATCGTCACCGGTTTGGCGGCGCGGGCCGCGAACGCCGAGGTCGTCGCGCGGCTTGTCCGCGGCCGCTTCGGCAATGCCCTGGTTGCCACCGCCGATGATCCGGCGCTGGAGGCCTGGCTGGCCTTCATGGGCAACGCGGCGCGGCTCTCGCGCGCCAAGCCCGATCGGACGTTCGTCAACCTCGACATTGGCGGAGGCACGACGAACTTCGCCACCGGTCAGGCGGGCCAGGTCCAGGGCGCCGGCTGTTACTACGTCGGCGCTCGCCACCTGCGGTTCTTACCCGGCACCTATATCCTGGCGGGCGCTTCGCCGTTCGGCGCGCGGTTGCTCGCCCAAGGGGGCTTGGCCCGAGCGCCGGGAGAGGCGTTGACGCCCTCCGAACTCGACCGCGTGCTCAACTTCTACGTCGGCACACTGGAGGCCGTCGTCCGGGGCAACGGCGAGGTTCTGGCCGGCGACCTCGCCGCGAGCCACCGGCAGTTGGCGTTGCAGGTTCCGCCCCCGGCCGAAAGCGTGATCACGCTTTCGGGCGGCGTCGGCGAGTTGGCTTATCGCTGCCATCGCGGCGACGTGCTTCCTCCGACCACGGCCTACGGGGATCTGGGGATCGATCTGGCCCGCCGGATCGCGGACTCGCCACTCTTGTCACGCGATCTGGCGAGCGACGTTCCCGATGAACAGGGGCGTGCCACCGTCTGCGGAATGGCGATGCACAACACGGAGGTTTCGGGCGCCTCGTTGTTTCTACCGCGGCCCGACCTGCTCCCTTTATCCGCCATGCCGATCGTGGGGCGCCTGCGGGGCAACTCGACCGACGACGACATTTCGGCCCTGCTCACGTTGGCCGGCGCCGGCGCGCACCCGGCATGCCTGACCGTCGATTCCCTGGCGGACGATCCGGCGGCGGTCGCGTCGTTCGGCGGGCGGCTTGCTTCGGCCTTGGAGACGCGAGGTTTTCCACCTGACAGGCCGCTCGTCTTGCTGGCCGCGGGCAATTCCGGCAAGACCTTGGGATATTACGCCACGCGCTGGGGCCGGCTATCGGTGCCATTGATCGTGCTTGACGAAATCGCTCCTCGCGACGCGCGGTTTGCCAGCCTGGGCCGCCTGCGCGGTCATGTGGTGGCTGTGGGATTCCACGGGATGAACCTGACGTAGGGTGGGCGCCGCCCACCAAACGGACTTCATCGCTGAACGGGACGGCTTGTCAAATCCCATCGGGGTTGTTTTCCAGTTCCACCAGTTTTTGCTTCAGCGTCGGCATCGCTTCCTCGGCCGCCGCCTCGCCCACATCGGCCAGTTCGCGTGCCCGGCCGAAATCGGCGAAGTCGAACTTGGACGTGTCGGGCGTCAGCAGCAAGTCAATCGACTGCATCCGCGCCGCCGTGGCGGCCACCACCTGGACTTCGCCGACCCGCAGCAGCGTTTCCAACAGTCCGGGGCGTTTCCGCTTGCTGACGCCGCGCTTGGCGACGGATACTCCGAATTCCGGCGACAGCTTCGAGGCGACGTCGATGCCGACCACGAAATTGGCGCCGTGCTCGCTGAGCACGTCGGCCGGCAGGTTGTTCAAGACGCCCCCGTCGACCAGTGCCATCCCGCCGCGCTGGATGGGCTGCGCGAGATAGGGTACGTTGATACTTTCCAGCACGGCGTGGATCGCGTCGCCCCGCTCGCGCACGACTTGCTTGCCCGACACGAGATCGACGGTCAGCACATGGAATGGGAGCAGAAGCTGCTCAAGGGTCAGGTTCTCGACGTAGGGCCGCAGCAGCGCGTCCCATGCGCCGCGGCGAAACTGCCACCATAGGTACGAACGGCTACCGCCCGGCATCGCCCGCACCCAACGCGGCGGCGTCAACACGCGGGCAAACTCGTCCAAGGCGTCGTCGGGACGCCAACCCCCCGCGTACGAGAGTCCCATCAACGCCCCTGAACTGGTGCCGGCGATCAGGTCGAAATGAATCTCCTCGCGGTTGAAGGCCCGCATCGCGCCCAAATGGGCCAGTCCCCGCGCTCCGCCACCCCCGAGCGCCACTCCCAGCCTCGTTCCGCGCAGGTAGTGGACCAGCCGTTGGACGCCTTGCCGTTGGCGCCACGACGCATGGTGTGGGTCGTCGCCCAGCGTCACCTTGAAACTAAGTGGTGAAATCGGCAGCTCGGCGCCGTGCGCCGGTGGAAATCGCTCGCTCGGGGGTAGAATCCACACCACATGCAGGCGCTGTGCCAGTTGGGGGGCGGCGGCCAACAGCAACCGCAACTTTTCGAGCGCCGCCTCCACGTAACGGGGTTCGATCAACCACCAGATATCCTCGCATGGGGCCAGCATCCGCGCCAGTTCTTCGGCCGTCCCTTGGGGCGAAAGGTCGAGAAAAATGCGCGTGTGGTGTTCGAGCACTTGTCGCACGCGGACATGGACCCGATCGATCCGCTCCGCGCCGGACAGTTCGCCCGGAATGCGTTCGACGAGATAACGGCCGTCGGTCGCCCATTTCTCGCTTCGATCGGTCAAGACCTCCAGCGAATCGCGGCGCGCCACCAGCGCCTCGGCCAACGGCTGGATCAACCGCTGCGTTCGGGGACTGGTATTCACCAGACCGACGACCATGGGACGTTCGCGTCTCTTCCGCCTCGTCGTCTCGGCTTGCAGCCGCAGCACGAGCGCTCGGCTCAGGTTGACCGCGAAACCAGGCACCGAGATCAAGAGCGCCTTGAACGGCGCGGCTTCGAGCTGAAGAAGCTGGCTGTCGACGACGGCGGTGACGGTGGCGGTGCGGACCTGATCTGTCAGCAGCGACATGTCGCCGAAATGATCGCCACGGCCCATGGTTTCGAGCAATCGCGACGCGCCGCCCGGCGTTTCGAGGGTCACGCGTACCCGCCCGTGGGCCACGATGTACATGCTGGCGCCCGGCTCTCCCTGCCGGCAGATCACCTCGCCCGCCGCGAAGAAAACCGGCCGCAGCGAGTCGACGACCGCTCTCATTTCAGGGCCGCTCAAGCCGCGGCAGAGCGGGCTGCGGCGCAGCAGTTGATCCAGCGGAAACAATGCGTCGTCGATGGTGGGGCCCCTCTCACGCCGGGCTTTCGACTCGAGAATTCTCAATGGCGAGATGTTCCGCCCCGACTTGTTGGTACAGATCGAGTAGCGCCGCGGTCGCCTGTTCCGCCAGCCGATACCACTCGGGGCGGGCGACACACGCCGGGTGTGCAAGGATATACTGCTGTAGCATGTCTGCCACCAAGGCCGCCCGATCCAGCAGTTCATGGCAGCCCGCCGAGCCGGGCCGGTATCCCTCCATCCACTCCGCGCCGGACTCGGCGGACAATTCCCTCGCCTGCCTCTGCCGGTCTTGCTCGACCTCGTGGCTGTTCAAGCTTTCGACGCTCATGAATTCACTCCTGGAGGCCGGCCTGCCGCAGGATGCCTTCTGGGAAACCTTGCCCCAGCCGTCGTCCACAAGTTGCCGGATCAGATCCCTGACCTTCACGCGCCGCCTCGACTTGACACTATTTTATTGTCCCGAATCTTCAAATACGATGCAAGCGGAATCTGTTGAGGAACGCCCTCCGTGGCGTTCCGTCAAGGTGGCTGGTGGCAGAGCGTAAGCGATGCCCCGGCTCGATAGTGACCGGGGCATCGTGGCCGCCACAATGCTTGCCGTGCTGTTGGCCCGGCCCGAACCGCGGGTCATCGAGCGGATCGTTCGCCTGCCGGCCGAGCCGGAAGTCGTGGCGGACACGCCGGCCAGCACGGCCGTGGCACGCGCCGAAGCGCCCAAGCGGGTTGAACAGGGACGGCCCGAACGCGCGGCCTACGATCGCCGCGCGGGCGATTACGACTACCTGCGTCTGCGCGACCGCGTGCTCGCGCAGGGGCTCGACTCGTGGACGTCCAGTCGCTCGACGAGCGGCGCCGCGCCGTCCGACACGCCGCGCAACCATCGGGAGTTGTTGGAGAGCGTATTGAAATCGCTGTAATGTGGGGCTGGTTTTGAAGGGGCTATTTGCCATTTGATACTTCACGCGGTCGAGAATGAGACATTCACGGTGGTTGGGGCAGAGCCTAAGCCCCTTGGGACTGAAAACAAGACCACCAGCTAAAGCGGGTCGCAAACCCGGCGAATCGACATCAAAAGGAACTAACCCATGCAACACGTTCGCTCGATCGTTTGGGCCATGACCCTCGCCTGGACCATTATGCCCGCCAGTGCCCAAATGGCGGTCGCCCAGGATGGCGCGGCGGAACCCGACGACGAGAACACGCCTCCCACCGTGCGATTGAACGTCCGGCCGGCGGCGCCGCCGCGGCCGGCGTTGAAGTACCAACTGCTGCCCGACATCCGCGACCGCCGGCCGGGCAACGCCGCCGTACACTATAACAAGCGTGGCCTGCGCTATCCGGGCAATCAGCCACCCAACGATCCATTCGCCTATGAGTGGCTCGACGCGCCACTGGGCGACCTGCCGCTTGACAAGGTGCGAGCTTGACGACGCGCAGCGACTGCGCAACTTTGGGAGGCTTTTGAAACTCCAAGCAAAGTTGCAAATCGTCGAGGGGCGGCTCGACGAGGCGCTCCACACGCTGCAAACCGGTTACGCGATGGGCCAGCACGCTGCCCGCGGGCCGACATTGATCAATGGCCTGATTGGAATTGCGATTTGCGGCATGATGTCGAGTCGACTCAGAGACCTGATCCAGCAGCCCGGAGCGCCGAACCTCTACTGGGCGTTGACAACATTGCCAGATCCGCTCATCGACCTGCGCGCGTGTATGGAAGCCGAGTCGCAGATATTGTACCTTTCGTACCCCGAGCGCCAGCCCCGCCAGCCCTTGTCCCTCCCTCGCTAGAACAACGGCTTGCGTCCCAGTTTGCGCCGGACGACGGCCCATTGGCCGACATGCATCAGCGGATGAAGGCCCTGCATGTTGAACAGCGCGCCGATTGTCTTGGCGAACTGTACCGGCGAGGGCTTGTCGAGATCGGCGTCGCTGAGCGAATCGAGGGCCGCCAGCGTGGCGGCGCGCTGGTCGCTCCAGAGCTTGAGGTATTCGGCCTTGCTGTGAAAGGCATTGGGGTCGTCGAGCTTCGCCGTCTCCGGCGTGTACTTCTCCTTGAAGCCGTCGGGCAGCGCCGGCATCGCCCCGGGGCAGGCGGCGTTGACCAGGTCGTGCTCGGCCTCAATCAAGTGCCCCAGTTGCCAAGCGATATGGTTGGCTTCCGGTGTTGGCCGCACCAGAAGTTCGGCTTCAGTAAGATCTTCCAAGTAGCCTTGGGCGATTTGCCGAGCGGATTCGAGCGAATTGCGAATGACGTCGTGAGCGTTCATGAGGGTGGTCCTTAGTTGTTATACCGCACGCGGCCGGCTCCGACACTAACCCGCAGCGCAAGCAAGGAGCGTAACGACTGGCCTTGCTTGCGCCGCGGGTTGGTGTGCCGACTTACGAATGTGTCATTCCCGGCCGCGTGCAGTATAGGTTTCAAATCCTAACCTCTAGCGTCGAACCTCTCGCATCTTACGGCGCGACGCGCCGAATGAACAGGGGGCTAACGCCCCCCGCTCGCCCCCGCCGCGGCGCGACGCGCCGAATGAACAGGGGGCTAACGCCCCCCGCTCGCCCCCGGCGCGGCGCGACGCGCCGAATGAACAGGGGGCTAACGCCCCCCGCTCGCCCGCGGCGCGACGCGCCAAATGAACAGGGGGCTAACGCCCCCCGCTCGCCCCCGCCGCGGCGCGACGCGCCGAATGAACAGGGGGCTAACGCCCCCCGCTCGCCCCCGGCGCGGCGCGACGCGCCGAATGAACAGGGGGCTAACGCCCCCCGCTCGCCCCCGCCGCGGCGCGACGCGCCGAATGAACAGGGGGCTAACGCCCACCGCTCACCCCCGGCCCCCTCCATCAATCGAATGGGCTGCTGGGAACCGGGGGTGAGGCGCGCCGCGATTCGACGAAAGCGTCTTCCTCGGCCACACGCCGCGGTTTGGCGATCCGCACTTGCCGAACCGCGGCCACGACCGCCGGCAGGTTCGCCAACAACACGGCCGCGGCCACCAGCGGTACGACGCAGGCCACGACCACGATCTCAGGGCTCAGTCCGGTCGACCGGTTCCCCGCCTCCTCCAGGGTCCAAAAGGGATTGCTCATTTCGATCAGCGAATAGTCGTTGCGTATTCCAGGCCTCATGTAATGGATCGTCATCGGAACGCCGGTCCCGGCCAATACGAGCAGCAAGTGCAACAGCACGCCCACCGGCATGCTCAATGCCGAGATCTTTCGCAACAGGCCAATCAAAATCCGCCCGACGCCCAAGTAGACGACCATGTACGAGACCACCAGCAAGCCGTAGACGGCCAAGGTCTGGTTGTAGTTGGCTCCGAAGCCCCACGACGATGCGCGCTTGGAAAACGCCAATTCGCCCACGAGCAATGCGAGCAAAGCAATGCCGTAGACCGATAGCAGGTTGACGACGGCGAAGAGGTAGCCGGTGGCCGGTCCGGGGTTGAACCATGTCAGCAAGGCGCGGCCCAGGAAGCTCTGCGGAAGTTGACGCTTGACCCGCCGCGACAGTTCGCCCGACTCGCCCGAAAGGAAGGCGCCCATCACGTACCAATGGAGGCCGCTGACGGTCAACAGAACCGCCACGTAGCCGATATGTCCCTCCTGGAAGAAGCCCCAACCCATCCAGCCGATGAGTGTCGCCTGTTGCGCGAGCATCACGATTCGCAGCACCCTCGAGCGGTTGTCGCTGGCAAACGTGAGTTGGGCCGCCGTGGCGAAGTAGAACAGGGCGAAATAGCCCAGGTAGCCGGTCAACAGACCCAGGTTGACGATCCAGAAGTCGGTGTCATCCATCGGGATCGCCGCTCCGGAACCCAACGGCCCGATGACGAGCACGCAACCCATCAGGAACACGTAACCCAGGCCGAGAATCAAGACCACCGAGAGCACGCTTTGCCAGTGCTTTTCCCGCGTGGCCGTGGCCACCAGCATGCCGATCATCGAGAGTCCGAGCGATACCAGCAACAGCACCATCATTACGTAGAGGATCACGGGGAACGCCACGCCCCGGAGCATGTAGGTGAAGCCCAGGCAGGGCGCGATCGCCGAGAAATAGACCAGCATCTGCAACACGGCGCTGCCCAGTTTGCCGCTGACGATCTGCCGTGGGCGCAGCGTCGTCACCGAGAGCAACTCGTAGGTGCCGTCCTCGCGTTCGCTCGCCAACGAGCGGAAGGCGCCGAAGGGCACGATCACCAACACGGCGAACGAGAGGATCACATAGTAGCCGTTGAACATCCGCAGGCCCTCGGCCGCATAGCGGACGCCGGGACCGATCATGGCGATGCCAAACAACGACCAGATCCAAGCGCACGCCAAGACGAGCGTGAACGTGAGCGCGAATTGCCGGCTCTTGAGCGCCTGCCGGGTTTCCTTGACCAGGATCGGGTTCAGCCACTGGCTTAGTTTGTCGAGCAGCGCATCGACGCGATCCCAACTCATTGCACATGCCCCTTGGTGACCTGCATGAAGACCTCCTCAAGCGTCTTGGTCTGGTGTCCGAACGAGGCCACGCGAAAACCGGCCTCGATCATCGCCCGCAACGTCGCGGCTTCGTCATCGCGCGAGCCGCCGTGGACGTAGCTGAGTTGGTCGCCTTCGACGTAAACGTGCAGCACGCCGGGGCGCGGGGCAAGCCAGGCCGCCAGCGGCCCCGCCGCGTCGAGCAGCCGCACCTGCACCTGCGATTCGTGCCCGGCTTGTTGCCCGCGTTGGATTTCGTCGACCGAACCGACTGCCAACAGCCGCCCCAACTCGATAATGCCCACCATGTCGCACATTTCGGCCAACTCGGTGAGAATGTGCGAGCTGATCAGGATCGCCTTGCCGTCGGCGGCAAGCTGGCGGATCATCTCGCGAAGCTGGATGCGGGCACGCGGGTCGAGTCCGGCGGCCGGCTCGTCGAGCACCATCACGGCCGGATCGTGGATCATGGCGCGGCCCAGGCACAGGCGCTGCTTCATGCCTTTGGAAAGCCCGTTGATCGGTTTTTCGGCGAGCGTGTCGAGCTGGGTGAAGCTCATCACGTACCGCAGCGCCCGCTGCCGCTCGCCGCCACGCAGGCCATAGGCCCGCGCGAAGAAATCGAGGTACTCGCGGACGTTGATGTTGGCATAGGTGCCGAAGTAGTCGGGCATGAAGCCCAGCCGCCGGCGCACCCGGTCGGGATCGTCGATCACCGAAAAGCCGTCGACGAAGGCGTCGCCGTGGGTCGGCAAGTCGAGCGTGGCGAGAATCCTCATGCTGGTGGTCTTGCCCGCCCCGTTGGGCCCGATAAAGCCGAACACCTGACCGCGCGACACCGCGAAGCTGATGTCGTTTACCGCGCGCGTGCGGCCAAAATAGCGGTGCAGGCCGCGCACTTCGATCATGGGATGACCGGCCACCATCGGCTACCACCTCCCCACGACGACGTGCAAACCAGCCTCAGGTCGGGGCGACGGCACGCCCCACACGAGCTCCGGCGAGCACTCGACGAAGGCCAGGTAGCTCCGCGGCGGCAAGGGCGACGGCAACGCGCCGGACACGCCCGGCGTCTCGCGCAGTTTTTGTTCGAGCCGCCCGCTACTCAGGCTGGCTTCCGGCAACGACGAGACGCCGCGCGCGCGCCAGGGGTTGTAGCGCCGGCCTCCGAGTGTCGAGTAGACCGAGGCATCGAAACCCTCGGGAACGGCCGGAGTGCCGGCGCGGAACATCTTCACCAATTCGGTCTCTTCGGCGGTGACGTCGGCCGGCTCCAGCGCCACGCTGGCGCCCGGGGGTACGTCGATCGCCCGATAATGGTTTCCCTCGTCATCGGCCAGCAAAAGTCGCTTGATGTGGGTTTCCAGACGGTTTTCGATTCGCGGCGGATCTCCCTCCTTGGCGGGCCCGATCCAGCGCAGCCCGGCGGTGCTCGGCCGCGAACGCACCGTGAGCAACTGCGTCTGCGTCCGCGACGGGAGCCAGCCCCTGGCCAGGTTCTGCTCTCCTTCGGACCAGATCAGTCCCAGGTTGGGGAGCGTCCGCTGGCTATCGGAGCCTTGCGGTTGAATCGGAATTACGGCCACGTCGTCAGGAAAATTCATCCCGCCCGACGGCGACAGGCCCGCGTAGTAAGTCACTCGCGACCAACACACCGCTTCGCCTCGCCGCTGGTCGATGGCGGTATAGCTCCTGGCGCGCGCGCGGATGCCCAAGCCGTCGGCCAAGATCGCGTAGCCGAACAGGCTCGACGTGACGACCAACGCGCAGAACGGCACGATCACGAGCAGCAGGTGCAAGCGGCCGCGCCGCTTGAGCCAGTAATAGTTCAGCGGCCCGATGAGGATCACGAACAGCGTAATCAGCACACGGAACTCCGTCACCGGCGCGAGCCCCACGCCCGGAATCAGCCAGTTCCAGAATTCGGCGTTGTCGCGGTCGAGCGAGACGCCGTGGCGGCGATACCAGGCCCAGCGGTCGGGCGTGAGCGTTCGCAGCATCGCGCCCCACACCTCCGGCCGCTCGGCAAACGGTTCGCCGGCGGCGACGGCGACGACCATGCCCAGCTCGACGGGTCGCGTGACGAACGCGGGGCGTTCCGGGGGCGCCGGCGGCGCCGGCGCCATGACGACTTGCTGGCCATTGACCGTGACGAGGCCGCTCATCGACTTACCGAAAGGCGGCCCCAGTTCGCGGACGTAGTCGTTCTTGTTGGGCGAGTTCCAGCCTGCGCGCGGCGCGGCGCCGGCCGTCTCCGCCGGAGGCGAAACGCCGAGCAACCGCTCTAATTCCGCGAGCCTGGCGAAATCGTCGCCCACGTCCGAGACCAGCAGATTGCCGCCGGCGGCCGTCCAACGCCGCAGGGCCGCCCAGCGCGGAGGGTGCTTCGTGGCGAGCAGATCAAGCTGTTTCCAGGAGACACAGATCAGGTCGACGCTGGTGTAATCGATCCACCGTTCGGGCAATCGGTCGATGGCCACGGCCGCCTGCAGATCGGCGGGATAGGCTGCCGGCTGCCCGGCGTTGACCGTCCCGTAACCTTGCTGGATACTCTCGACCGGTAAAACCTCGGCGAGCACTGCGAGGTTGGGGAAGCCAGGAACCATCGCCCCGGCGGCCAGGGGAGCCGCCGGCGCCACGATGACCGGCCCACCGCCGACCCCGACGACCGGTGGGGCGGGCGCATTGTCGGTGACGATGAGCACGGTGGGCAGCCCTTCGCTCGAGAACTGGTTCCAATTGGTGACGCCAACATTTTTTTGCGACAGCGTCTTTTGGAACCGCCCATCCTCCCAGACGTTCAATTCGTAAGACTGCCAGGGAAAATACTGGGGCACCGAGAGCTGGGTCGTGAGGGTCGCCGTCGTCGCGGCGGGGATGTCGATGTCTTGGCTGACGGTCAACTCGCGTTGCGGCCACATGGAAACGACCTTGAACTCGACGTGCAACGTGCGATCGGCGTTGACCAGGAGCGTGGGGGTGATATCGATCCAGACGGGCCGGTAGCCGTAGCCATCGACCCATTGGGTGTCGACCACCAGGTTCAGGCCGCTGCCCGCCGAAGCGTACGCTTGTCCCGACGCGGCTTGAACCACCCCGGCGGTGCCGGCCGCCGACAACACCGCGACGAGTAGCGGAATTCGTAAGAATTCCGTCCGCTGCAAGAGAAGTAGCGGAATTCGTAAGAATTCCGTCCGTCGTTGCGGGACGGCCTGAACTCTTGCGAGTTCAGCTACGGTCGGAACTCTCACGATTTCCGCTACGTGCGAAAGTCCTTTTCCCACCGTCTGGTTACTTGCGCGGTTTGCCATCTTGAGTTCCTTCGACCTGGCCCTTCGCCAAGGGCACACCTGAGGCGAACGGAGAACCGCCGCCGGGGCCCGCGGCGCGGCGATCGGGCACGAGTAGCGAAAAAAGCCATACGCCGAAGAACACCGCGCCGTGGAACGCCAGCATCACGACCAGCGATGCGACGCCGACCGACAGCGCAATGGCCCAGGGCGAACCGCGCAGAGCCGACGCCAAGATCAGCGAGAAAACGGCGCACGCCGCAGTGACCGCCAAAACCCAGCGGAGCGAGAATTGTGGGATCAGCATACGCTCGATTGTGCCATGCCCCACGCCGGATTCAAGCCAATACCATTCAACGACCCGACCGAAGGCGAGGATCGTCGCATTGGGTTCTGTAGGGAACGCCCTCCGTGGCGTTCCGTTGATACCATCAGTAGCCGGCCGGGACCGGCTCGCCGCCCGCGCGGGTAATCAACGCCCGCACCGCGGTAGGCGAAACGCTCGACGGCAAGAACCTCGTCGAGCCGTCGGCGAACCCGACCACGGCCCCGCCCGGATGATGGCCGGCGATCTCGTTGCCGCCGGGGCCGTTGATGACGCACTGCATTTGCGAGAAATCGAGATCGCGTGGTTCCATCCAGGGGATGCCGGCGCCGGCCGCCTCGACCACTAGCAGCGTGTTCGACGTGCCATCGCGGATGGAAGCAAGGAAACAGGGCTTGTCGCCGTCGAAGAGCGCGCCGGGACCGTTGACCACCGCGTAGTTGGTCGTGGTCGAGCCGGGTGCCGAGGCGTCGGAGGGACAGCGGAAAACGACGGGCATGAGGCCGGCGAGCCGGCTGTTGTTCGGGCCGTCCCACGGTTCGTCGAGACGGTACTGGTTGTAGAGGGCGCCGTCTTCCAAGTAGGGGAGAATCAGCACGCGCCAACTGTGCATGGGCTTGCCGTTGGCGTCGACCGTGTAGGCGGGTGGAAACGAATTGTACGTGTCGGCGTATTCCTGCATCGCCAAGGCGATCTGCTTGACGTTGTTCGTGCATTGCGAGCGGCGTGCCGCCTCGCGGGCGGCCTGGACGGCCGGCAGCAACAGCGCCACCAGCACGCCGGCCAGCAGTAGACCTCCGACCCCCACGACGATGGCGACGACCACGATCACGCTGGCGCCGGAGGAACCGCGCGGCGCCGGCGGATAAGCGGCCGGGCCGGCCGGCGCGGCGGGAATGGTGACCGTCGCGCCGCAGTTCCGGCAGGGCCCGCTCTGGCCCGCAAAGCGGTCTTCGACCTGGGTTTGCGACCCGCAGTGCGGGCATTGGAACATGATCGGCACGGGTAAACTCCTAGCGCGTTCGAGGCGATCCAACATCATTTGTGAGCCAACCATGATGTTAGACGCTGGCGCGCCGCGCGGCAAGGCGATACTCGGCTTGGCATGAGAGGTTGATATGAAGCGGCACTTATGGGAGAATCATTCTGCAGCGAACGGGCTGCCGGCCAACTCCAAGAGAAAAACCATGCTCCGCATCCTTGGCACATCCAAGCGATTATGCGACGGAATCCGCCGGCGGGATTTCCTGCGTGTCGGCGGCCTGGGTTTGGCGGGCCTTGGCTTGCCCGCCCCACTGCGCGCGGATGCGCAGCCGGCCGGCTTCGGACGCGCCAAGTCGTGCATCCTGCTCTACCTGTATGGCTCGCCGAGCCAACTGGAGACATTCGACGTCAAGCCCGCCGCGCCGGTCGAAGTGCGCGGCGAACTGGGCTTCATCAACACGGTGATCCCAGGTTATCAAATCGGCGAGCTGTTGCCGGAGATTGCCAAGATCGTCGATCGCACGACCGTGATCCGCTCGATGAGCCACCCGTACCCGGTTCACGGCATCGCCTACGCCACGACGGGGCTACCCGACCCCAAGGGGCAACTCGAGGTCAGTCCTCGCGATCCAGAGCATTGGCCGTTCATCGGCTCGGTCGTCGATTACCTGGCCGAGCAAGCACGAACCGCGGCGGCACCGGCCTTGCCCGCCAACTTAGCCTTGCCCTTTCCCTTGAGTACGCGGCGCGCGAACCAGCCCTACCGCGCCGGGCCGTACGGCGGCTTTCTCGGACCAGGCTACGACCCGGTCTGGACCGACTTCCAAGGCGAAGGCACCAAGCCCTTCGTCCAAAAGAACCGCGGCGTGGTGCGAGAATTCCGTGACCCTTACGCGGGAATCAAGCCGGACGGGAGCTTTCAACTCGCCGCCGCGACCTTGGCCGACGAGCTCACGCTCGACCGGCTCGATCGCAGGCGGTCGCTCCTGACACAACTCGACGACGCTCGGCGGAATCTCGACGCCGCCGACCGCGGCCAGGCCGCCGACCGCTACCGGGCTGTGGACCGCTACCGGGCGATGGCCTTTTCGTTGCTCGGTTCGCGCGGCCTCCGCGATGCGCTGGACGTGCAGGCCGAGCCCATGGACTTGCGCGAAAGCTACGGCATGACGCTCTATGGACAGGGGGCTTTGGTGGCGCGGCGGCTGGTCGAGGCGGGGTCGCGCTTCGTCAGCCTGTTCTGGGACGAATACGGCCTGGCCGACAGCGCCTGGGACACTCATTACGAGCATTTCCGGCGGATGAAGGACGAACTGTGCCCCACATTCGATCGCGCCTATTCCGGGCTCTTGCTCGACCTGGAGCGCCGCGGGCTGTTGGACGAAACGTTGGTGGTTACGATCAGCGAGCACGGCCGCACGCCGCGGCTGAGCAACGTCGCCGGAGGCGGCCGCGACCACTGGTCGAACGCTTATTCCGCCATCGTGGCCGGCGGCGGCTTTGCGCGCGGCAAGGTCATTGGCAAGACCGACCGCGTGGCCGGCGAGGTGGCCAGCAAGGCGGTATCGCCCAAGGACATTCTGGCCACCATCTATCATCTGCTCGGCATCGACCCGCACACGCAGATCCACGATCGAATGAACCGTCCCTTCCCCATCGCCGGCAGCGGCGTGGTCCGGCACGAACTCTTGGCCTGATCGCGGCCCTAGGGTAGGTTCATCCGACTAATGCGTACCTCGTTTCATGAATTCCGAGAATCTTGAGCTTGAAGAGCGGGTGCCCTTGAGGATTTCCCTTTGGATGGAGTCGGTCAACTCGCGGTAGACGTCGCGTCGCAAGTCACTCAGCTTCTCGTTGTAAAGCTTGATGACGTGGAAGTGGCGGGAGAACACCGAATCGCATCGATCACCAGCCAAACGAACCAGGGACCAAACTCGAACCAACTGACGACGTAGTCGAAGAAGAACGGCCCGGTGTAAGGCGTGCCGAGCAACGGGACATCGCCAAAGTGGTATACGAGCCAAAAGCGGAGGTAGTAGATCAGCGCCAGCCCGCTGACGGCCAGCCAAGCGCGGTTGCGCGCCAACGGCAAAAGCGGCATGGCCCAACTCCAGTACCAGGGGTTGAGCGTGGGCAGCAGCAGCCAGAACCAGGCCACGGTCAAGAAGGCCACGCGGAGCCAATCGGCCGCGGTCGCGGCGCGCGCCCCTCGCCAGGCCAGCGCCGCGGCGACGACGAGAAACACAACGGAGGTCAACGCCCGGCTCATGAGGAACGCGGCATCCGGCGCCCCAACCGAAAACCGAGTCTCGACCGTCGAGAGAAGCCATTTTCGCCATGCTTCAGGCACTACGGAGAACCACGCAACCTCCTTGGGCGGCAACGATTCGGCAGGCCGCAGGTTTTCCATCACCAAAAGGAACAGGAAATCGTTCATCTCCCAACGGCTGAGAAACGCCCGCAGGCTCTCGCTCGGATCGCGGGCATGGGTGTCGCCTGTCGCCGGCGGCAACGGCGGCGCGTCAGCGTCAACCTCGACGCTGTTCGACGCCCATGCCTCACCCGACGGCCTTGCCGCGCGGGGGAACATCGGCCAAAGCGCCAGAGCCGTCGCGACGGCAAACAGCGAGGCCGGTCCCGCGGCCGCGCGCCACCCCAGCTTCCGCGCCAGCGAACCCAGCCAAAGCGGCGCCAACACCAGCGGGTAGAGCTTCGCGCCGATGGCCAGCGCCAACGCCAAGGCCGCCACCCAGGCGGCGTAGCGGTTCCACCCGGCCGGCGCCTCGCGCCGGGCCGCGGCTTCCGCAAGAATCGGTTCACAGTACAACGCGCTGACAGTCCGCTCCACGGCCAACGTCGTCAAGAACACGGCCAGCGCGTCGAGATGCCCGCTGTTGGCGATTTCCTTGATGACCAACGGGCACCAGCCATAAGCCACCGCCCAGCCGGCGTGCCGTCTCGTCCGCTTCAGCAGCCGCATGACTAAAACAAGGGTGCCCAGGTCAAAGACGACGAAGCAGGTTTTCATCAGCGTCATTCGCGCCCAGACACTCGCATCGCGGGGTGTGGCCCACGTCGCCAGGGCGAACACGGCCTGGCTGACGGGCGGATAAATCGTCGGCAATTCGCCGTAGTGCATGCGCGAAAGAACTCGCCGCAACGCGGGCGAGCCGTCGCGCAATGCCACCAGCCGAGCGAGATCGGCGGGCAGCGCGTCGTCGGCCTCGGCGGCGAGCACCTGGTCGGGGGCGTAGCGGAACGGGTTGACGCCCCGGGTCGAAACCGCGCCGTCCCACAAGTAACGGTAGATGTCGATTTCCTCGATGGGGTTGGAGAAGAGCAGCGTCAAGCGAAAGACGATCGACGCCGTCAGGATGATCGCCGTCAACCGCCGGCTTGCGGGAACGGCCAGCGCGAGACGCAACCCGCCCAGGTAACACGCGAAACAGAAGCCGAACAACGCCAAGATCGTCAGCAGCGAACGTCCACCCGAGCCTTCGACGTGCAGGCTTTGCCCGCTCGCGGCGATGGCCAGGTAAGCGAGCCACGACAGCGCGGCCAGGGCCAAAAGCCGGCGGTGAGCAGTCGCCGATGTTCGCTCGGAAGCGGCGTTGGTGTGAACGTGAGCCGATGGCATGGGAAGAGACTTGCCTGGGTCGTAGCCGGCACGCGCCGTGTTGCCCGGCCGCGAAGCGGCGACAGAGCGTAGTCTGGAGCGTAAGCCCCAGGAATACCAAACAACCTCCGGTTGTCTAGCCCTGAAGGGACGACATCCGCTGGGGTCACGCTCTCTGTCGCCCCTTTCGGGGCTGGACTTCGTGGATCAACGGCCTCCGCCTGGCTGACTGGCGCACTCCGCCCCCCTGATGATCGGGCATGGGCCGGAACGTCGCCCGGCGGTCTCGTTTGCCGTTTGGCCGACGCGTAAGACGCTCGTGCTATCGATTGCGGGACTATTCGTCTGGATTCTGTCCGGCGTGTTTTTTCGGCACGTAGCCGATTGGTAGTGGGCCTTTTCCAAGTCGGTGTTCGCCGCGCTCTCCCGCCAGACCGTGCAGCGACCGGGGCATCGCTTAGGCTCTGCCCCAGCCACTCCGGCGCGGTTTCAGCGACCTACCGGCGGCGCCAGAAGCCGAATTTTCCGATCAGATACAGAATCTTGTAGCCCGCCCGCAGGGAACCCCAAAGCGTGCCGCTGATCTTGCTCCGGCCAACACGCCGGCGATACGGAACCGGGATTTCCAGTGTGCGCAGCGCGGCCCGCGCCGCCTTGATCTGCATCTCGACCGTCCAGCCGAAGTTGCGATCGCTCATGCCCAACTCGAGCAGCCGTCGATAGACGATGGCCCGGAACGGCCCCAGGTCTGTGTAGCGAGCGCCGAAAAGCAGACGCATCAGGACGCACGCCAGACGATTGCCGAAACGGCTCTGCGCCGGCATCGCGCCCGGCTCCCGTTTGCCTAGCATCCGCGAGCCGAGGACGAAGTCGGCGCGGCCGTCGAGGATGGGCTCGACGAGTCGCGGCAGCCAATCTGGATGATCGCTGTAGTCGGCGTCGAGGAACACCACGACCGTTGGCGGCGATTCGCCGCCGCCGAGCGCGCGCTCCAGCACGGCCATGCCGCGTAAACAGGCGGCGCCGTAGCCGCGATGCGGCTCCTTCACGACGGTTGCCCCTCGCTCCGACGCCACGCGGGCCGTCGCGTCGGTCGAACCGTTATCGACCACGATCACACGGCCAACCGGCGGCAAATCGGCGAGCACAAGCGGCAACGACGCCTCCTCGTCGAGCGCGGGGATGATCACGGCCACGCGGGAAAGATCGAGCGGTGTCGCACGGGCGGGGGTGCGAGTGGGAACTAGCATCGGAGTTTTGGACAATCACGCGTTTCTTCGTAAGAGGCCAGGGGCTTGCCCCCTGGAGTTTCACGCTCGTTTCTACATACGGGCGCTCCCCAATTTACCCGCTTTCGTCCGTGTCGCCTCGCAGGCCGCCTTCGGCGGCCTGCGAGGCGACGCGGCGCCTGAATCGCCGCCGCCGTGGTCGTTTGGGGCCGGCCATCGTAGACGTCACTCCTCGTCCGTCGCCGTCTCGTCGTTCGAGTAAACCCAATCCGCGCCGCCGGCCTTGGCGTGACACTCGATGCAACTCGTGACTTTTCCGGCGATCGGCTTGCCGGCTTTGCCGGCGGGCTGCTTGGCGACCGCGCCGTTGGGCAAGTAGCGCAGCCAGTACCAGTCGAAGTGTTGGGGATCGCTCCCCTTGACGCGGTACATCACGCTCACGCTCGTGAGCGTCTTCTGGTCTTCGTCGAATTCCTCTTGCACGAGGATCGAGCCGTGGGCCGGGGCGTTGGGATTCTTGACCGCCACCGCGTTGGCGTAGGTCTTGACGAAGGCCCCGTGCGGCGCTTCGCCGGCGCGCGGCTCGGCCGAGTCGGGCCAGGCGGCCCATTGCTTATAGGGCGTCTTGCCGCGGGTCAGGAATTGCCAGAATTCGCGGTGAAACTCGGCGGGTGTCTTTGGCCGCGGCTTGCTCGGCGGCCTGAGCCGGCTGCTGCCCGAACCTTGCGGCCAGGCTGACGATGAAAACACGAACAGCAACGTCGCGGCGAGCGACAAGCCCGCGAAACCAAACAGTCTTGATCGCATGGGTAGGTTCCTCCAAGTGGTGGTTGTGCTAGCCCGGATTATTCATGGTCCCGTAGCTGGCTTCGCAAGAAGTCAGGCCGTTGTCGCGAGTTACGACCAGTATTCTTGCGAATTCTGCTACAGCACACTGTCGCAAATCGTCGGGGAACCATGAATAATCCGGGCTAGTTTCCTTGTTCCGCGTGAGCGGCGTCATTCAGGCGCTTTCCGCAATTCGGCGGGAAGTTCGACCTGGTCCGGCAACACGAACGGCTCCTTGCCGGTGACCGACCAGAATAGCCGCGCCGGCCCGCGCGGGTACGTCTTGCCATCGACCCAGGTATGATACACCTTGCCCCACATCGTGCGAACCTGGGCGAGCGTCTGTCGCTGCTCGTCCCCGGATTGCGTCAGGCTTTTCAGCAACCCTTCGTCAACCTCGAACTTGTGGTCGTGCCAATAGATCTTCTCCTCCTCAGGCATCTTTTGGTACACGGCGTCGCTCACGAGGTACTCAATTCCGATCAGCCGCGCGTCGGGCCCCGTGCCGTCGTAGAGGACGCACTGGTTCAGATCCGGGTGGACGGTTTTGCAATAGTGGTAAGCCACTCGGTACTCGCTGGGATCGTCGTTCATGAGGTGGACGCCGGCAAACGCGAGCGGGCACTTCATCAGCTCCGCGATCGGACCTTTCGCATGGATGTCTTCGTGGTCCTTCGGGGGTTTCTTCTTCGCCTGCGTGCCGAAAACGTCTGCGACCGCGCAAACACAGAGAACGCCGGCGACGATCGCGCCTCCCAAACACACAACAATTCGACGCTTCGATGAAATGAATCGCATCTTGAACTCCCAACGATGGACAGAAATAAACGGCATCCGATACCGCAGTCAGGCTGGAAAGCCTGACCTACGCCAGTCTTCGCCGCGTGTCAAGTAACACCACCCAGCCTTTCCACGAATTGTCGACTTCGGCAGCCTCCACACGACTCAATTGCCAACGTGCCCAACGGCGTCGACAGGTTCCGGCCTTGGTTCGATTTCTGGCCGCGGCTTGTGACCGTGCAGCTTCAGCCAACGGGCCCGGCGCACCCAGTAGAACCGCACGGGCAGAAACAGATCAACGACCTCGTCGGAAATCAACAGGCCGCCGAGCACGGGCAAGGCCATCGGCGCGAGGATTTCGCCGCCGACCCCCTTGGCGAAGACCATCGGGAAGATCGCGATGATCGCAACGCCCTCGGTCAAAAGTTTGGGCCGCAGGCGGTGGACCGCACCCTCAATCACCGCTTGGCGGAGTTCTTCCAGGCTGGCGATCTTTTCCAGCCCGCCGCGCTTCTCGATCGCCTCGCGGAGGTAGACCAGCATGATGATGCCCGTCTCGGTGGCCATGCCGAAGCAGGCGATGAAACCGACCCACACGGCCACACTGAAGTCCATGGGCGGAGTCGACCAACCCTGCACGATCTTGGGAAAAAGGTACATGAAGAACGCGCCGCCGGCCAGCGCCTCGGGGACGGCCAGCATCATGAGCACGGCGTCCATGAAGTCGTTGTAGGTCAGATAGAGGATCACGAAAATCAGCACGATCACGACCGGGAAGACGAACCGCAGCGTCTTGGCCGCGCGCACCTGGTGCTCGAACTCTCCGCTCCATTCGATATGGACGCCCTGAGGCAGCTTGACCTTTTCGGCCACCACCCGCTGCGCCTCGTCGACGAAGCCGACAATGTCGCGGCCCCGCACCATGAGCGTCACATAGTTCAAGAGCTGGCTGTTTTCGCTCTTGATCATGGCCGGTCCGTCCACCACTTGAACGTCGGCCAGCGCGCTGAGCGGAATGAGCGGCTTGCCGCGCGCGGCGTGGCCGGGGGTGGTCGCGTGACCCTGATTCGTGGTGGCGACGGAGGTCACGCCCGACTCGCCGTCGCCGCCGCCCTCGGCCATGCGCGCCGTGCGTTGCCCGCCGTCGGCGGCCATGCCCCCCCCGCTGACCAGCAGCCGGCGGACGCTCTCTTCATCCTCGCGCTCGACCCGAGCGTAACGAATGCGCACCGGAAAACGGTCGCGGTTCTCGACGGTGTACGTGATCGCCTTTCCGGCCAAGGCGACCTCGATTTCGTTTTCGATGTCCTCGACCGAGATGCCGTAGCGGGCGGCCTTTTCCCGGTCGATGTCGATTTGCAAATAGCCTTTGCCCATGAAGGGCGCGGCGACCACGTCGCGGGCCCCATTCAAGGGCTTGAGGGCCGCCTCAACCTGTTTGCAGACACGATCGATGGTATCGAGATCGGGGCCGAACACTTTGACGCCAATGTCGGTTCGCACCCCCGTCGAGAGCATTTCGATGCGGTTGATGATCGGTTGCGTGAAAATGTTGCTCCAGCCGGGCACCTGCAAGACGCGCCCCATCTCGTCGTCGACCAGATCACCCTTGGGCCCGGTCTGACGCGGCCAGAAGAAGACGCGTTTTTCAAAGTCCGCGGTCAGTTGATCCGTCAGCGCCAGGAAGGGTTCCAATGCCGCGCGATCCGGACGTTTGCCTAATTGGGTTTGCAGGGCCGCGGCGGCGAACTGCTCAACCGCGGCGCGCCGCGGCGCGCCGCTTGAATGGCCCCCCTGTTGCGACGCCTTGGCCAGTTCTTCCAGGACGTACCAGCAATACGCCTTGACGCCCTGGTCGAAGAGCTCCCAATTGACATGTTTGACTCGGTCGCGCCAAAGATCGGATCGCTCGCGCTCGACGGCCTTGAGCAGCTCGCCCGCGAAGATGCGGTGCTCGCCTCCCAGCACCTCGCTGACGTCGCTGACGAGCTTGCCGAGAAACGATTCCTTGAGTTCCAAGGCGCCGACGACGTCTTCGACGGCCCCGCGCTCTTTCAATTCGCGGCCGACGTCCTGGCTGAGCTGCGCCACGTCTTCCAGCGCCGGATTGCCGGCCAACCAGGGTCCGTATTGGGGAGAAAGCTTTTGGGCGATTCCATCGAGTTCGACGGTCTCGTCGGCGCCGGCCGGCCATTCGAGTTCGCCCGCGACGCGCGAGCGGCGGGCGGTCTCACCCACAGCGTGGCGCGTGAGCACCGACCCCAGCCCTTCTTTGAACTCCTCATAGCGCAGCAAGGCCAGTTCGCGCAACTCCTCGTCGAAGCGTTCCAAAGCCTTTTGGGTGGCGTCATTCACAAGATTGTTTCGATCGTCGCCGGAAATCGGGGCCAGATAGCCCTGATCTTCGAGGGTTTTTAGCGCCACTTCGACTTGCGCGCGCGCGTCTTCGAACTTGAGCACGCGCTTGGGCCACAGTTCCTTGGGGCGGAAGTTGACGAACGTCTCGACCATGTCCAAGGGGGCCGGATCGGTGGGCGTGTCGGCGCGGCCGGCCTTGCCGATCACACTTTCGACTTCGGGAAAGCCGCGCAGCAGCGCGTCGCGGGCCTTGAGGTCGTCGGCCGATTGCGTGACGCTGGCGCGCGGCACCGTGATCGGCATGTCGAGCGTGGTTCCCTCGTCCAAAGCGGGCATGAACGCCACGCCGATTTTTGGGAAATGGTACGACCAGAGCCCGATCACGATCAGGCTGACCAGCGTGATCGTGCGCCAGAGCACGAGGCGCCGCGTCCTGAAGGCGACGAAGAAAAGCGCCGACAACGGTACGCAGGCGGAAGCGATGATGAGCCATTTGAGGACGGTGACCAGGTTGACGGAGCCCACGAGCCAGAGAGGTACGATGAACGCGCCGAACTTGGCGCCCACCAGGTTTCCGGCCCCGACGATGCCGCCCGCGAGGGCCATCAGCGCGAGCGACAGCAGCGCGAGCCCGCAATCGCCGACGAATGCTTTGAAATCGGGACCGCTCTTGCCCGTGATCGAGATCACCGTCAGCGACGTGACGAGTGCGAAAACAGCCAGAAACGTCTGCCGCCAGGCGATTTCCGAAGCGCCCTGGCCGATGATCGCCTGCAAGGGGAACATGCCCGAAGCCAGAATCAACAGCGCCGCGAACATCCACATCACCAGGTTGCGCCGCGGCAAGGCCCAGGTCAAAAGCGGCTTGTAAATGTTGATGAAGCTGCGGACGATCCAGTTCTCTTCTTCGCTTCGCAGCCGTCCCTTGATGAACGTGGGGATCAACGCCGGCACCAGCGTGATCGAAATCAACGCCACCCCCAACAGGGCGAAACTCTTGGTGAAGGCCAGCGGATGAAAATACTTCCCCTCACGGCCGCTGAGCATGAACACCGGAATGAACGTGATCAGCATGATCATCACCGAGAAGAAAATCGGCCGCCCCACCGTGCGGCAGGCGGGAATGACCAGTTCGCGGATGTCGCCCGTGACCTTGCGATCGCCAAAATGCTCTTTCAGGGCATGCGTGGCGTTTTCCACCATCACGATCGCCTGGTCGACCAGGATGCCGATCGAGATCGTAATGCCGGCCAGCGACATGATGTTGGCCTGGATGTCGATGACGCCGAAGGCGCGCAGCAACCACATCGTCAAGAACGAAAAAAGCACCGCCAGCGGCAGCGTGACGCAGATCACGAACACGCTTCGCAGGTGCGACAAGATCAAGAGGATGGCGATCGAGGCGATCAGCATTTCGTGCCACATCACTTCGCGCAGCGTGTGGATGGCCCCGTGGATCAGCCGGGTGCGATCGTAGGCCGGGACGATATGCACCCCCTCGGGCAAGCCCGGCTGGATCTCCTGGATTTTCGCCTTGACGCGGTCGGTCACGGCCAGCGGATTCTCTTCGTGGCGCATCAGCACCACGCCGCCAGTCACCTCATTGCCGTCCTTTTCATAGACACTGCGGCGGAACTGGGTGCCCAGCTGCACCGTGCCGATGGTTTTCACGTAAATCGGTGTCCCTTGCACCTCCTTGATGACCGTGTTTTCGATGTCCTGCTTATCTTTGATCCAACCGACGCCGCGGACGATGTATTCGGCATTGTTTTTTTGCACCACGCCGCCGCCGCCCGGCATGTTGCTCTGGGCGACCGCCGAATACAGTTCGCCCAGCGTGACGCCATAGGCGCGCAGGGCCTCGGGCCGGACGTCGATCTGGTATTCCGGCGGCGTGCCGCCCACCACCGCCACATCGGCCACGCCGGCCGCCGCGTTGAGCTGCGGGGCGATGTAGAATTTATTCAAGGCCCACAGCCGGCCCGAATCGACCGGATGGGAGGCGCCGGCTTCGACCGTGTACCAGAAGATCTGCCCCAGCGCCGTCGCGTCGGGCGCCATGTAGGGGACGACTCCCGGCGGCAAGAAGGTGCTGGCCTGCGTGAGCTTTTCGGTGACGCGTTGCCGCGCGAAATAGAAGTCGATCGCGTCATCGAAGATCAGCGTGATCATCGAGAAGTTGAACTCGCTCGAGGATCGCACCGCCCGCACGCCGGCCAGCCCCTTGAGCTTGAGCGAGAGGGGATAGGTCACCTGGTCTTCGATTTCGCGCGGGCTGCGGCCCATCCAATCGGTGAAGACGATCACCTGGTTTTCGCTCAGGTCGGGGATGGCGTCGACCGGCGTGTGGTACATCGCGAAGACGCCCGCCACCGTCAGCGCCGCCGCCAGGATGAGCACCAGGAAGCGGTTGCGGATCGAAGCTTCGATGATTTTTTCGATCATAATCCACCGGGTTCGCGACGATCGTCCAGAGACGGTGGCTGGGGCAGAGCCTAAGCGATGCCCCGGTCGCTTTCTAGCCGGGGCATCGCTTAGGCTCTGCCACCAGCCACCGCTTTCTCGTGGCAAAATGTCTCATTGTCGGCCGCGTGAAGTTTGCTTCAAAGCGGCCACTTTTTCCAAGGTGGCCTTGGTATCGGCCAAGGCTTCCTCCTCGCAGCCGGCGCAGCAGACGAAGACCGTCTCTCCCGCGATGTTCAGCTTGACCGGCGCGCCCATCGAGCCTAGCCGGTTGTTCTTCAAAATTGGGCAGAACTTCTGCGCAAGGGCGACCGCCCGATCTTCGGACGTAAGACCGGCCAAGGCGGCCGCGATCTCGGCGTCGGGATCTTCCGGCGTCGACGGGCGCACCGTCGTGACGCTCGAACCGCCCCCCTTCGAGCCGCCGCCTCCGAAATAGATCGAACCGGCGGCCGGATTGAGCCGGGTCTCGGCATCGACCAGGAACGAGCCCGTGGTCACGACCCGTTCGCCCGCCTTGAGCCCCGATAAAACCGGATAAAACATGGCTCCTTCGGGATCCGTCATGCGCGGCCCCAGTTCGACCTTGACTCCCTCGAATACATTCGGCTGCGTTTCGCGGTACACGATCCGCTGTTTTCCCGTATCGATGACGGAGCTTTCAGGCACGGCCAAAACGAGGCCGTTGTCGAGCTTCTCGATTCGCTCGGGATCACCTTCCGCGGCCTTGGCAAGCATGGCAATCTCCTTGGGCGGCACCTCAATGGTGACGTTGGCCGTCGTGCCCGGCCGCATTTTATGCCCGACGTTTTCCACCTCGCAGCGAATCGTCACGGTGCGTGTCGCTTCGTCGACGTGCGGAAAAACGAATGACAGATTGCCGTGGAACGGCTCGTTGGGAAAAGCCCGGCTCGTGGCCGTGACGCGCAAAGCGTCGGGGCTGCCGGATGGCAGCGGTTTTTCAGTCAGCGCGGACGGCAGGAAGGAGATGTCGTCTTCGTACACCTGGGCCTGAATCCAGACCGTCGAAAGGTCCGCCACGTCGTAGAGCGGCGTTCCTTCGTTGACGTACTGCCCTTCGACGATGTATTTCTTGATCACATGGCCGCTGATGGGCGAACGGATCTTGAGGTGCGTGTTGGCGGTGGCCGAATTGAGGATCTCGTCGATTTGATCGCCGCTGATTCCCAGCAACTCCAGCCGGCTGCGCGCGCTTTGCGCGAGCACCTGATTACCGGCGCGATGGGCGGCGACCAGATTGCGGGCGGTGACGTTCAACTCCGGGCTGTAGAGCGAGGCCAGCACGTCGCCCTCCTCCACCATCTTGCCGGTTTCGTTGACGTACAGCGTGTCAATCCGTCCCTTGACGCGGGCGGAGACGTTGCGCACGCCGCGCTCGTTGAACTCGATGAAGCCGACGGCGTTGATTTGTTTCGACAGCGTGACGAAATCGACTTTCCATTCCCGCACTCCGCCCAGCACCACGCGGTAGGGCGAGAGTTGCACCCGGTTGACCACGCCGGGCGGCAACGCCTCTTCGTGCGTGTCGCCTTTCTTCCGTTTGGAGAGCGGCATGAAGCAGATCGGGCATTTTTCCTTGCCGTTGTCGCGGATGACCGAAGGGTGCATCGGGCAAAACCACTCGACGTCGCCCGAGGTCACCGTCGCCGCGTCGGCCGGGCGCGTGAAACGATCGTAGTAGGCCAGTAGCGTGTCCCATTGCGTGATCACGACGCCGATCACCGCCAGGATGCCGATGAATCGCAGCCGGGCCAGCTTGACCAGGATGATGAAGTCGAACCACCACCAGGCTTTTCGCCAGCCCGTCAAGCCGGGCGGGGCGCGCAGGCCGCCCTCGTCGATCGGCTCGGCGTCTTCGTGCTCGAGTCGCGAATGGCGGTTGAATTGGTCGTTCATCGATGGGAACCGGTTCATGTGCGGTATGATTTCGCGCCCCTTGGAAAAATCTACCCAAAGCCCTGGCGAAGGCAGCCGTGGAGCGGGCCAGCCTTGTTGGTGCCAACCCACTGACCCGGCACGGCCGCCCCCGCCGGGGCCTTTCTCGTCCGCGCCCCGGCCAAGGTCGTCTTGGGCCGGGGTACACGGTGGCTGTTGAAAACTAATACCCCAAGACCTTGCGGTCGGCGCGCCAGTTATCCGGCCCATACGTGCCACCGCCGCCGCGCCGCGAAGGCGCGGAGCGGTTCGAGCCGCTCGGCGCGTACGAGTAGCGCCGCACCGATTGCCGATTCGCGTTGGCCGGCGCCGCCTTGCGAGCGGTGCTGGGCGCCGGCGCCGCCTTCAGAGCGGTGCTGGGCGCGGGCTTGGCCGCGGGCGCCGCGCGGTATGAGTAATGACGGTAGCCGCGGCGTTGGCCCTGGGCCATTGTGGCCGACGACCCGCCGGCTTTGGCGACTGCGGCGCCGCCGCCCCCCCCCGCCGCGCATCCACCGCCGCCGCCGCAGGCGCTCGCCTGGCTACCGACGGCCAACGTGACGGCCCAAACCACGACGATTGAAGCGAACTTCATCATGGGACTTTCCTTTCATGGATTGTTTGAACGATGCCTTGGACGCGACCATGTTCCAAAGCCAACTGGGTACTCAAGCGAACTGGATTTCATGCCTGCCGGCCCGACGCGCGGAAACGCGCGCGGCTCAGTTCGCAGTTTCAAACGAGGTACGTTCGGATCCGTCGATCGCCACGCATGGGTAACGAAGCAGACCCGAAGCGAAGCTGCCTGTTCAGAAATGCGCCAATGCGCAGCGTCAAACGACGGCGCAAGGCGACAGGAGCCGGAATCAAATCAAGAAGCGGCCCAGGGTCACCACCAGATCGACCGGCGGACCCGTATCGGAGTCGAACGACGAAGGGGAGGCGGTCAAATAGCCGCCATGAAACAGGCCCGTCGCGACCTGCGGCGTCGCCGGCGACTTCTCGACAGGCGCCGGCGCCTTCACCTCGCTGGGCAAAGTGGCCACGAGCGATCCAATCGGTGTGCAGCCGCCGCGCGACGAAACTCCTTGACCCGGCAGACCGCCGACGACTTCCGAATTGCAGCAATCGTACTCTTGCGCTCCCTCGCTACGAGCAACCTGCTCATCGCGTACCTCGCCACAGCAGCACGCTTGACGATACCCATCGTCTGAACGGTGCCCCTCGTATGGGTTGCTGTGCCCATCGTATGAGTTAGCGAGAGCCGGCCCTCCGTGGTGATGGTCCGCGCCACAGCGATGGCCGCAAAAAAGCTTGATGCGACCGTTGGCGCAAACACAAGCGGTGCTGGGCATACCGCCCCAGACCGCCAGGGGAATCATCCCCCAGACGACCCAAGACGAGCATCGCTTTCCAAGCACGTTCACGGCGGCTTTCCCATTTCGCAGTTTTTTCGCTCGGCCCTGTTGATCCGCAAACAGTGATCCGCAAACAGTGATCCGCAAACAGCGTACGGATCAAAGCACTTATCGGTTCGCGCCCAAACGCTACTTAAGGTCTAGTGGACGAAACGAGTCCAACCATTCCACTGCTCATTTTACGCTCGTTCGCCTAAGAGTCAAGCTCCTCGGAAAGCAGCCGCTCGACGTTCGCCGGGCGGAGGCCACGCGGTCAACCGCGGCCGCGGCAGGCGCCGGACGCGGAGAGCGCGGCGCGGCGCTCGACCAAAGCCCGCAGTTTGGCCGCCAGCAACCCGTGGTCGAACGGCTTGAATAGGATGTCGTCGACACCCCCCGCAATCAGCTCCACGGCTTGGCTCGGTTCCATGACTCCGGTCAACAGCACGATCACCGGCCGGTCCTCGCGGCCCAACAGCTCGATCGCCAGCGAGTGACCGCTCATCCGCGGCATGCGGAAGTCGCTCACCACGGCGTCGTAGTGTTTCTGCGTGGCCAACTCCAACGCATGCATCCCGTCACGCGCCGCATCGCAAGCGAAGCCGCGCCGCGACAGCTCGCACATCGTCAGCAGCCGCAAGGCCGGCTCGTCCTCGACCACCAGAACCTGGTACGTGCGTTCGCTCATCGAACCGGTACTCCTTGACTGGTGGAAACCAACCCGGCGGACGGCACGACCGACGAAGGAGGCGGAGCCAGGTTGCTCTCGGACCATGAGCGCACCACCTCTTCCGTGTCGTCGTCGGGCACGGCCCGGGCAATGGCGCGCATCTCCGGAAGTTGTGACAGGAAGATGTCGAGCAGGCGCGGATCGAAGTGGCTGCCCCTACCTTCGCGCATGAGTCTCAAGACCTCCGCTTCAGGAAACGCCGGACGGTAGACGCGGTCGTGTGACAGGGCGTCGAAAACGTCGACGATGGCCACGATACGGGCCGCCGCGGGGATTTCCGTTCCAGCCAGCCCCGCCGGATACCCTCCGCCGTCCCAACGCTCATGGTGGCTCAAGGCGATTTCCCGCGCCATGCGGAGCACGGGCGACGTCGATCCGGCGAGCATCTTGGCGCCCAGGACGGTGTGCGTTCGCATGACCGCGGTCTCGTCGGGCGTGAGCTTGCCCGGCTTACACAGGATCGCGTCGGGGATGCCGATCTTGCCGATGTCGTGCATCGGCGCCGCCAGACGAATCTGCTCGGTCGACTCCGAACTCCAGTCCGCCGTCGCCGCCAGCAATTCGCTGCACCAGCCGGTGCGCTGGATATGCGCCCCCGTTTCGTCGTCGCGGTAGTGCGACGCCTTGACCAATCGACGAACCGTTTCCTCGCAGGCCTCGTGGGCGGTGCGAGTCTGATCTCGTACTTTGGCTTCGAGGTCGCACAGGTATTCTCGATTCTCGATCGCCAATCGCCGCCGTTCGAGGCCGTTTCGCACCTGCACCAGGAGTTCGCACCGCTCGGCGGGCTTCGTAAGAAACGCGAACGCGCCTCGCGTCAACGCTCGGATCGCGTCGGAGGTGTCGCCCTCACCCGAGACCATCAGCACGGCCGTGTCGGGAAAGATCTGCTTGATCTTGTCGAGCAGCTCGAGGCCCGATCCGCCGGGCATTCGGATGTCGAGCGTCACAAGGTCGATGGGGTGATCTTGCAGGTACGCCCACGCCGCGGACGCGCCGCCGACGGCCGCGCATTCGTATCTCTCGTCGCGCAGCCAGCGCGAGAGGATGTCCTGGATCAACGGCTCGTCGTCAACGACGAGCAATCGCGCCGGAACGGTTGCGTTCAGGCCAGGCATGGCAAAGCCTCCTCTTGGTTTACCGCGTCGAGAACGTCGCGGACAGTGCGGAGCAAGGTTTCCGGGTCGAACGGCTTTTGCAGCAGTCGCCGGCCTTCTTCGGCGAGCAACCCTGCTTCACCGGTCGTCGGGTCGTAACCGCTGCAAAATACGGCCCGGACACCGGGTCGCACGGCGACCATCCGTTGGTAAGCGGCGCGGCCGTTCAACTTGGGCATCACCACGTCCATGAGTACCAGAGCGATCGCGTCGGCGTGCCGCTCGAACATGCGCACCGCCTGTTCGCCGTCCGCGGCGGTGAGCGTCTGGTATCCGGCGTCGCGCAGCGCCCGAACCGTCAGGGTTTGAACGACCCATTCGTCCTCGGCCACCAGGATCGTTTCCGTTCCGCGGCGGGTTTTCTGAAACGTCGACGCGACGCTCGTCGTCGGCTCGTCGTTGACGTTCGGCAGATAGACCTTGAACGTCGAGCCCTCGCCGACCGTGCTCTCGACCTGCAGGCGTCCGTTGTGCTGTTGGACGATGCCGTACGCCATCGCCAGGCCCAAACCCGTCCCCTTGCCGACTTCCTTCGTCGTGAAGAAAGGCTCGAAGATGCGGCGTTGAACCTCCGGAGTCATTCCGCAGCCGGTATCGCGCAGCGACACGACGGTATACGATCCGGGCTTCAAATCAAGCTCCGGACCAGAACCGTCGGCGGCAAGGGTGACCTGGCCGGTCTGCAAAAGTAGCCGACCGCCCGTCGGCATGGCGTCCCGGGCATTGACGCAAAGATTCAGCAGCACTTGTTGGAATTGACCGGCGTCGGCCAACACGCGACCCACCTCGTTGGCCGTGCGGACTTCCAATTCGATGGACTCGCCCAGGATGGGACGCAACATCTTGACCAGGTCTCCAACCACCACGTTGGGATCGACGACGGTTCGATCGAGTGGCTGACGCCGGCTGAACCCGAGCAGTTGTCTCGTCAAGAGGGTGGCGCGGTCGGCCGCGTTGATGACCTGTTCCAGATCCTGATAGCGCCGCTCTCCGGCCGGAAGGTCGCGCATGGCGAACTTGGTGTACCCGCAGATCGCCTGGAGCAGGTTGTTGAACTCGTGCGCAATTCCGCCAGCCAGAGCGCCGACGCTTTCCAGTCGTTGTGCCTGGAAGAAATGGGCGTCCAGCCGCCGTTTTTCCGTGATGTCCGTGTCGATGACCAGCAGTGCTTTGGGCGCGCCACATTCGTGGCGCACCAAGGGTCGACATTGCGAGTAAAGCCCGGAGCACAGCCCCCGTGCTTTGGGCGTGCCACATTCGTGGCGCACCAAGGTCCAGCGGCTCTCTACGATAACTTCCCGTCCGTCTTTGGCCAGGTTACGCAGTTCGCCGCTCCACTCACCCTGCGCGAGCACCGCCTGGCGCGCCGCGTCGCGTTCGGGCGCCGCTCCCTGGAACAGCAATTCTCGGGTCGTCCGCCCGGCCGCCTCGGCCGCGGTCCAGCCATAGACCCGCTCGGCGCCCTGGTTCCAGAATTCGATTCGATCGTCATGGTCGAGCACGAAAACCGCATTGGTCGCCTTGTCCAGCAGCGCCGCCTGCGTGCGAATCCGCTCTTCGGCCGCGACCAACTGCCGTTCCGTGCGGACTTGTTTCAACACCCGACCGACCGCCTCGGGGAGGTAGTCCAGGTAACGATTCGACTTGGTGATGAAATCGCGCACGCCTGACCGCAGCGCCTCGATCACGGTCGCTTCCTGGCTGAATCCCGTCACCATGATCACGGGCAACTCGTATCCGGCTTGCTTGAGCTGCATGTGGTATACCAGCCCCGTCATCTTGCCCGAGAGCCGGTAGTCGAGCACGACGAGCTCGACGTCCCCTGCGGCGATGATCCGCGTCGCCGCTTCGGTCGTCCTCGCGACGGAGACCAGGTAGCCGGCGCGTTCAAGGCACTTTCGATGTAGCGTGGCCGTGGCCGGATCGTCGTCCACGACCAGAATGCCGCCCGCCGGGCCGTCGATAATAGGGCTACCGTTGTCGATCATCGTTCAGGCCGCCTCGTTAGGGATCTTGACGACTTGGAGGAATAATCCTAATCGTCGCAACGCTTCGACAAACCCCTCGTAGTCGACGGGCTTCGTGATGTAAACCCCGCAGCCGAGCGCATAGCAGCGCTCGATCTCGCGCGGGTCGTCCGTCGTGGTGAGCATGACCACGGGGATTTTCGCGTTACACTCCACGGCCTTGATCCGGCGCAGGACCTCGACGCCGTCCATTCGGGGCATATTGATGTCGAGCAACATCAACAAGGGGCCGCTCGGCTTGCGGCCGGCAAACGCGCCTTGGCGCTCGATGAAATCCAGGGCTTCCTGGCCGTCCTTGACGCGCCGGATATCGTTCACGATGCCGGCCCGCTTCAGATTGCGTTCGACCAGGCTGGCGTGCCCATCATCATCTTCGGCCAACAACACGGTCATAGGTTCGTTGCGCATGTTTCCAGCACCTCCTTTGTTTCCAGAATCGTTCCCGTTCCAAACGGCTCGTCAGCGGATCGCTCGACCGGGGCCTGCCGCAACTGGATGAAGAACGTGCTCCCCTTCTCTTCCGACGACTCAACCCATATCTTGCCACGGTGACGTTCGACGATCCGGCGCACGATGGCCAAGCCCATCCCCTCGCCCTCGGCGACTTCGGGATGGACGCGCTTGAACGCCTGGAAAATTTTCTCGTGGTACGCCGGAGCGATTCCCAGCCCGTTGTCCCGGACGTGGAAGGTCAGCGTGTCGCTGTTGGAAAGAGGACCGGCATCGCCCGCGACGCCGACCTCGATTCGGCCGCGCCGCCGCGGATCGAGGTATTTCAGCGAGTTCCCGATCAGGTTGGCGAAGACGAGTTCGACCGCGGTCGGGTCGCCCCAGACGGCGGGCAAGTCCTCAACCCAAAGGGCCGCGCCGCGCTCGGCGATCGTGCCCCTCATCGAATCCAGCACGCGAGCCAGCGTGGTATTCAAGTCGACGGCCTGGAACTGGTACTCGACGCGCCCGGCGCGGGACAGCCGCAACAAGGCGTCGATGATGTTGCCCAGGCGGGCGACGGCCTGCCGGATGTACCGGATCGATTCGACCACGTCGCCGTTCAATAATGCCAACCCACGAGTCCGCGTATTGTCGGGAACGCCGGCCCCGTCGAAAAGTTCGCGCAACTCGCCGCTCGCCGTGTGGAGCTCCTGGCTGAACCCTTCCAGGTTCACCAGCGGCGAGCGCAAATCGTGCGACACGCTGTAGACGAACATTTCGTTCTCTTGGTTCTGCTGGCCCAGGTCGCGGTTGGCCGCGGCAAGTTCGGCCGTGCGCCCCTCGACGCGCCGCTCCAGCTCATCGTTGAGACGATTGAGCCTCTCGGTGGCTTCACGCTGGGCAGTCAAAGAGCGAGTCAATTCGCCGGCCATCTCATGGAAGGTGCGGTCCAAATGGCCGATTTCGTCGCCGCCGGAAATCGGCTGGGACAACTCCGCGCCGGACGCCAATCGCCTGGCGTTTTCGGTCAGAATCGCCAGCCGTCGGCTGATCCCACGGTGGAAGATCGAGGCCAGCGCGAGGGTCACGAGACAGGCCGCGCCGGAGGCGAGAAACAACAACGGCCACACGAGTCGGCGCGTGCCGTTGAGCGCCTCGGTCCGGACGTCGTCCAAGCGGATTTCCTCGGCCAAGAAAGCCGCCATGTCCTGCCGCAACTCGTCCATCAGCCGCTTCGCATCGTTGCCGCGGATGGCCGCATTGGCTTCCGCTTCGGCGCCTCGCTCGATCCGCTGGGCGTTGGCGCGCTGAAACGCCATCAATCGGATGGATCCGGCTTCGATCAGTTCGGCCCGAATGAGTTGCGGTGGGTTGTCTCGAACGAGATGCTTCAATTGCCCCAGCAAAAGAGGTACTTCCTGGGCCGCGCGATCGTAGTCTTCAAGAAACGCCGGGTTACTTGCCGCGATGGAACCGCGAATACCGCTCTCCGCCTCCGCGAGGGCGCGGAGCACGCACTGGGTCTTTTCCAGCACTTCCTTGGAGTGCAGGGACCAGACGTGGGCCTCGTCCGTCGACCATTGGATCTCGACCGCGCCCAAGATGAACGCGAGCTGCATCAGCAGCGGGATCGAGATGAGAATCAGGCCCTTTTTGAACAGACTGAACTTCATCGTCATGGTTCTGAATCGAGTCCGATTTCGCACGATCCGGCCGACACGAGCCGGCCGTTGGATCGTCCAGTACGAACGATCACACGATAAAATCTTGGCCACGGAGTTTGGGCGAGCGGAGGTTGGCGCCGGCTCTTGAACGATTTATTGCTGGAAACGTGGGGACTTTGCGGATTCTGCGGACGATGTGGCCGACGATCCGCTCCAGGTGTGGACAAGCGTGCATTCAGTGAATGCCGCGAAGTCAGCGCCAATTGACACCAGCACCGCGAATGAGTCAACTAGGCGTCATGCGCATCGCCGTTCTCGGTTCGCCGGACAGTTGGTATCTCAACGACCTCCGCCGGGCGGCGGCCGAGAGGCACGAAATCACGCAGGTCACGTTCCGCGATCTGGTTTCGACGCTCACCCGCTCGGAAACGGCGGTCTCAAGCGGTCCCTGCCGGCTGTCGGACGTCGACGCCGTGCTGGTACGGACCATGCCGCCAGGTTCGTTGGAACAGGTGGTGTTCCGTATGGACGCCTTGGCCCGTTTGGAAGCGGCGGGCAAGCTGGTGCTCAATCCGGCTAGGGCCGTCGAGGCGGCGGTCGACAAGTACCTGGCGAGCGCCAAATTGGCGGCGGCCGGCTTGACGATTCCCCGCACCGTCGTCTGCCAGACCGCCGACGACGCGATGGCCGGCTTCGCCGAATTGGGTGGCGACGTGGTACTCAAGCCGCTGTTCGGGGCCGAAGGTCGAGGCATCACCCGTTTGAACGACGAGGCCCTGGCCTTGCGAGCGTTCACAATGCTGGAACAACTCGGCGCCGTACTCTACCTGCAAGAGTTCGTCGAGCACGAAGGCTGCGACCTACGGTTGCTGGTGATTGGTCCGCGGGTGCTTGGCATGCGGCGTTGCAATCCGCTCGATTGGCGCACCAACGTCAGCCGCGGCGCCAAGGCCGAGCCGCTGGAGGTCACGCCGCACCTGGCCGAACTAGCCCGGCGGGCCGCCGAGGCCGTCGGCGCGCCCTTGGCCGGCGTCGATTTGCTGCCGGCCCGCAACGGCGAACTGTACGCCATCGAAGTCAACGCCGTGCCGGGCTGGAAGGCGCTCGCCCGAGCGCTCGACGTCGATGTGGCGCGAAGGGTGCTCGAATACGTGGAAACTTTGTCGGGGGGGACCAGCGCGGCGCCGGCCAACCCTTGTTGATTTCCGAAGCGGTCGATCGCCGATACGCGACATAATTCATGGGTGGGCCGGCGGGCGGCGCCTGCTGCGTATGCCAGTCCCGACCTGTCTGGCGGCCAACCCGGATTATTCATGGTCCCGTAGCTGGCTTCGCAAGAAGTCAGGCCGTGGACGCGAGTTACGCCAGAATTCTTGCGAATTCTGCTACAGCACAGTGCGCGAGTTCCTCCCGGGACCAAGAATAATCCGGGCCAACGGGTGCGGCGTGGTATGTTGTGTTGGCAACGGCCCGCCTCAACGCTATACTGCACGGCGACAGCCAACATGAGCACTTTCGAGGAATTCTTTCGCCAACGCCAAACCGCGGGCGGCTTTTCGACCGAGGACACGCTGGCCGCGTTCTTGCCCCTCGTGCGGCAGACGATCGCCGCGCACGCGGCCGGCGACGTCGCGCCGTTGGCCGGCCTGGCCGAGGTGCATGTCGACGACGGTCGGCTCTGGTTTGAAGAAGCTCACGTCACGGCGGCGACGAACAACCTGGCCGTCGTCCGCAAGTTTGAACAGCCGGCGGTTCGGGCCGTCGAAATCCTGACCGAAAGCCGCCGCACGACCGACCTGGACGAGGGGCGAGAGCAAATCGTCGATCTGCGGATTGGCCGCAGGGGCGAGGAGTTGACACGACCGGTGTACCTGCCGGGTTACGTCGGCTGGGAACACGAGATCGGCCACCACGACCCTCTGACCGATGTCTTCAGCCTGGGGCTGGTGCTGGCCAGCCTGGCGTGCGGGCTCGACTTGAACGTGCCCGAAGAACTGGAATCGTTCGTCGCCCACCGCGGCAACCTGTTCGAGCTGAATCGCACACTGCACCCCGTCCTTGCCCGCGCCGTCGCGCGGATGACCGAACTCGACCGCCATCGCCGGCCGCAGGATCTGGAGGCCCTGCTGCGAAGCCTGGAAAATTACCGCGATCAGGCCGTCGATTGGGCGTTCGACCCCTTGCTGGCCGAGGGCTTCAGTCGCCGCGATCTCAAGGGGAAGCGGCAACTCGTGCTCGCGCGGCTGCAAGATCGGCTGTTCGAGATCTCGCGCCAGAACCGCTTGTTGCACTTCCGCGCGACGGCCCACTCGGTACACCTGACACAGGCCTCCGTGCCCCTCTCGTTCGACGTGCGGAGCATCCGGACCGACCAGATCCTGACTTGGGGCGAATCGTTCGAGCGCCAGATGTCCGCCGGCGAACCGGTGTCGCTGAACAAATACCTGAATTTCGCCGAAGCGGTCTACCTGCCCAGCGCCCTCGACCAGATTCGACTCGAGGCGCGTCGCGACCAGACCGAGTTCGGCTTCGCCCAGTTGCGCCTGGCCGTCTGCTTCCTGCGCTGGACCAACCTCAAGGAATCGCCGCCGGAGCGGTTCGATTCGCCGCTGGTGCTGTTACCCGTCGAACTGACGCTGAAGAAAGGCGTCCGCGACACGTTCTGGTTGCAAGCCGCCACGAGCGAGGCCGAGGTCAACCCGGTCGTGCGGCACCAGTTCAAACAACTCTACGACGTCGAACTGCCCGAGACGATCGACCTGGCCGTGACGAACGTCAAGGCGTTCTACGAATTCCTGGCCGCCAAGGCGCATGCCAGCGAGCCGGCGGTGAGCGTGCAGTTGATCGAGCGGCCCCGCATCCACGTGATCCACGAAAAAGCGCGGCGGCGGCTCGATCTCTACCGTCGCCGGCGGCGCCTGGCCGGACGCGGCGTGCGGAGTTTTCTGGATCTCGACTACAGCTACGACCCGAACAACTACCATCCGCTGGGACTGCGGATCTTCTCCGAGAAGATTCGTCCTCCCAGCACATGGCTGCGGACGATCATCGAGGGCGTGGCCCGTCAGCGGCGCCACGCCGTGCCGGAACCGCAAGCCGCGCCGCCGCTGGAACCCGCTCCCGCCGTCGCCGCCGAGGCGATCGAACAGGAGCGGACGCTGTTCACGATCGAGGGCGAGCCGGAGGCGAACCCCTATAGCTGGGAATTCGATCTGTGCGGCGTGACCCTGGGGAACTTCAAGTACCGCAAAATGTCGCTGGTCCGCGACTACGCGGCCTTGCTGGAAAGCGACGCGCCGAACGCCGCTTTCGACGCCATTTTTTCGCTCGCGCCGCGCGACGTCGGCGGCGACGCGGTCGAAACGCCCCCCTTGGACGACCGCTTTCACGTCGTCTCGTGCGACCCGACACAGGCCGGCGCCATCGCCGAGGCGCGCAGCGGACGCAGTTACGTCGTGCAGGGACCGCCCGGCACCGGCAAGTCGCAAACCATCACCAACCTGATCGCCGATTACGTCGCCCGCGGCCTCCGCGTGCTGTTCGTCTGCGAGAAGCGGGCGGCGATCGACGTGGTCTATCTTCGCCTCCGCCAGCAAGGGCTCGACGAGCTCTGCTCGCTGATTCACGACTCGCAGGCCGACAAGAAGGCCTTCGTGATGGATCTCAAGCGGACCTACGAGGCATTCCTGGCATCGGCCGGCAAACGCGGCAAGGATTGCGAGAAAACACGCGAAAGCGTGCTCCAATCGCTGCGGCAAGAGCTGGGGCCGCTGGAACAATTCAGCCAGGCGATGCAGTCGCCGCCCGAGCGGGCCCGCGTGCCGCTGCGTTCGCTTTTGCACCGGCTGGTGGCGCTCGACCGCAGGCTGCCGCCGTTGTCGCCGATGGAGCGGGAGCGAATGCCGTTCTACGCGGTCTGGAACGCCAACGGACCCCAGATCGAACGGCTCGCCGGCGCTCTGGCGGAGATCCAGCAAGACGCCGTTCTGGCGCGCCATCCGCTACGGCACTTGAGCGCGGGCTTGTTGCGCGCCGAGCGCCCGATCGAGCGCGTCGCCGAGGGGTTGCGAAAGGCCGAGGCCGGGCTGGCCAAGCTCGAAGCCGCCTTGCGCCGCGGCGGATTACCGTCCGAGGCAATCGACACGCTCGACAAGGCGCGGCAATTGGTGGAGTACGCCGTTTCGGTCGAGCCGCTGGCACAAGGCAAGCAGACCTCGCTGCTCGACGCGCGGAGCGACGCGTCGAAACGTCTGGCCAAACGGATCAAGCAGTACCGCGCGGCCGAAAAAGAGCTCACGCAAGCCCGCCAGGCGGCCAAGGGGTGGGTCAAAAAACTGCCGGCCGCCGACGTGCCGCCGGCCCTGGCCCAGGCGCGGCATCTGGAGCAATCGTCATTCCCCTTCTTGAAGGCTTCCTGGTGGCGGCTACGGGCCATCATCGGAACGTCGTACGATTTCCGCTGGCATGTGGTCCGCCCCTCATGGCGACAATTGCTGGAGTTGCTCGCGGCCCAGTACGACGCCGAGGCATTGCTCGACGACGCGGCGGGGCGCGCCCGCGATGAGTTTTCGTTCGAGGGCGATCCGCGCGAACTCTTCGCTTTGGTCGAGCGGCTGCGCGGCGAGTCGGGCGAGGTCGCCCCGGCCGTCGCGCCGTTGCGCGACCGGTTGCTCAAAGCCGGCGCCGACGACGCGGCGGTCGCCGCGCTCGTGGCAATCCGGCCGCTGATCGACGGCTTCGAGCGCGAGCTGGCCGCCTTCTTCGACGGCGGCCGCGACCTTTCGTTCGACGAACTGCGGCGCGGGCTGGCGGCCATGGGCGAGGCGCTCGACGATTTGCCCGACTTCATGCACTGCCTGGCGGCCCTGGCCGAACTGCCCCCCGCGCTGGCCTCGGCGCTGCGCGATCTCCCCTACGACCTGCCGCGGCTCGAAGCCGCCTCGGCCGAGCGCAGCCTCGACGACGCCTTTCGATCCGACCGGAGCACGGCGCGGTTCACCGACGCGATCCGGCGCCGGCACGTCAAGGGGCTCGACGATTTGTGGGGCCAGTGGCAGGAGACGAACGCCGCCACCGTTCGCGACCGTGTGCGGCGCGTGTTCCTGGAGCACGTCGGCACGGCCTCCGTCTCGGCCACGCAACTGGGCGCCGACGAGAAGGAGTTCAAGAAGCTCTACAACACCGGCCGGCGCGAGCTGGAGCACGAGTTCGGCAAGAGCATCCGCTTCAAGTCGATCCGCGACCTCGTGGGCGGATCGTCCGGCATGGTGATCCGCGATCTCAAGCCGGTCTGGCTGATGAGCCCCCTGAGCGTCTCCGACACGCTTCCGTTGGACACCTCCTGGTTCGACGTGGTGATCTTCGACGAGGCGAGCCAGATCACGGTCGAGGAGGCGGTGCCGGCCATCTTCCGCGCCGCCCAGGCGATTGTGGTGGGCGACGAGATGCAGCTCCCGCCCACCGATTTCTTCTCCGTGCGCCGCGACGACGGCGACGAGCGGTTGCTGATCGAGGAAGGCGATGAAGTGGTCGCGTACGATCTCGACAGCGGCAGTTTCCTGAACCACGCCGCGCGAAACCTTTCTTCGCGGATGCTTGGCTGGCACTACCGCAGCCGGAGCGAATCGTTGATCAGCTTCTCGAACCGGGCCTTTTACCAGGGCCGCTTGTTGACGGTGCCCGAGGAGCGGCTTCCCGTCGCGGGCGGCGCCGAGCTCCGCGCCGCCGCGGCCGGCGATGCCCGGCGGCACGCCGACGCGCTGTTGCAGCGGCCGATCAGCTTTCACTTCATGGAGCACGGCGTTTACCACCAGCGGCGCAACGCGGCCGAGGCCGAATACATCGCCCACATGGTGCGCGAGTTGCTGGCGCGAGAGGCCGGTTTGAGCCTGGGAGTGATCGCCTTTTCCGAGGCGCAGCAGGATGAAATCACGACCGCTCTGAGCCGGCTGGCCCAGGACGACGCCGACTTTCGCGGCCGGCTCGAGGCCGAGTACGAGCGCGACGACGACGGCCAGTTCGTCGGCCTGCTGGTGAAGAACCTGGAGAACATCCAGGGGGACGAACGCGACGTCGTGATCCTTAGCGTGTGCTACGGACACGGGCCGGACGGCCGGATGCTGATGAACTTCGGCCCGATCAACAAGAGCGGCGGCGAGAAGCGGCTCAACGTCGCCTTTTCACGGGCAAAGCACCACATGGCGCTGGTCGCCTCGATCGGCGCGACCGACGTCACCAACGACTACAACGACGGCGCCAACTGCCTGAAGAACTATCTCCGTTACGCGGCGGCCGTCTCGATGGGCGACATGGCGACGGCCGCGCGGGTGCTCGGCGACCTGTCGGGCACGCACGCTGACCAACGAGCGCGCGACGAATCCAGCGAGGACGCCGTCGTAGCCCAACTCGCCGCGGCGCTGCGCGCGGGGGGTTGGCAGGTGGCGTTCGACGTCGGGCAATCGCATTTTCGCTGCGACCTGGCCGTCTTCCATCCGGGCGACCGCGCCTACGCCCTGGGCATCCTGGTCGACACCGACGCTTATTATCGCCAGCGCGACGTATTGGAACGCGAGTTGATGAAGCCCAAGCTATTGGCGGCCTTTGGCTGGCGGGTGGCCCACGTCTTGACGAAGGATTGGCACCACGACCGCGATGCGGTGTTGGCGCGGCTTGAACTTCGGCTGCGCGGCGCCGCCGAGGAGTAGGCGATTTCGGATTACGGATTCGAAGACGCCTGGCGAGCGGGGGGCGTCAGCCCCCTGTTGACCCTGTTGACTCCGCCGGGTAAGGCGAGCGGGGGGCGTCAGCCCCCTGTTGACTCCGCCGGGTAAGGGCGAGCCCCCTGTTGACTTCCCCGGGTAAGGGCGAGCGGGGGGCGTCAGCCCCCTGTTGACTCCGCCGGTAAGGCGAGCGGGGGGGATCCAATGGCCGGATTACACGGCCAAGCCCGTGGCGACGGAGAAGCAAAAGGACAAATGAGCCATGAGCGACCGCTTTGGCGATGGGTATTAGACGACCATCACTTGCCCAGGGGTTTGGGGGTGCGGACGGGAAACGCTGATCTTTACGTCACAGCCCAGCACATTGAGGAAGCGGATGCCTGCCAGCTTCACGGTATACACGGCCCGATAGGTGTCACCGGCGTGATCCTCCACGATCTCAAGGACGCCGGCGCCGCCGAAGCCGTGCAGCGGTTCGGCACGGTTTGCGACCCCGCCATCGGTTCCGGTGCGTTCCCGGTCGGCATGATGACCGAGATCGTCCGCGCCCGCATCGCGCTGACTCCCTATTTCAACGACGTGGCGGAACGAACCGCCTACCACTTCAAACGCCACGCCATTCAGAACTCGCTTTACGGCGTGGATATTGACGCGGGCGCGGTCGAGATCGCCAAGCTGCGCCTTTGGCTGTCGCTTGTCGTTGATGAGGAAGATGTGAAGCAGATCAAACCGCTGCCAAACCTCGACTACAAGGTGGTCGTCGGTAACTCCCTGATGGGGGTCGAGAAGGACCTTTTTAACAACGAGCTGTTCACACGGCTGGAAGAACTGAAGCCCAAGTTCTTCGATGAATCCTACCGCGATAAGAAGGCTGAATACAAAGAGAACATCGAAGACCTGATCCACCAACTGACCAACGGCAAGGAAACGTTCGACTTCGAGATTTACTTCTCGGAGGTGTTCCACGCAAAGAGTGGATTCGATGTCGTTATCGCGAATCCGCCGTATGTTTCCGTCGAGAAGTTTGCGAGAACCGCTTTGCAGGCTGACTGGAAGCGCAACTTCAAAACCTACGCATCTCGGGGCGACATCTACTGCCTCTTCTTTGAACAGGGACTTGCTCCGCGACGGCGCAATCCTCACGTTCATCAGCTCCAACAAATTCCAGCGCGCAGGATACGGCAGGAGCTTGCGCCAACTTCTCGCATCCCAGCGGATTCATACCCTAATTGACTTCTGCGAGCTGCCCGTCTTTGCCGCCGCGACTGATCCCATGATCGTCATTGTGGCGAAAGACGCGGCAACCGCGGCCGTCGAATTTGCCGTCCTGGTGGGGTGCAGTCTCGCTGGCGCGCGTGAATCTAGCGGTTTTGGCGTAGTTTATCCGAAGAATCGCAGGGAGTTGGTATTGATTTAAAGGGCGCCTTTCGGCGAGAAGTAGGATTTTGTGCTCGATCCA
>Ga0307372_10000231_pt1 | contig 99086 bp, 97 predicted proteins | sample OX1MG_FD_202533 | JGI IMG/M metagenome (GOLD analysis project Ga0307372, IMG submission 202533) | Soil microbial communities from Risofladan, Vaasa, Finland - OX-1 | ecosystem: Environmental > Terrestrial > Soil > Coastal area > Acid sulfate soil | place: Finland: Risofladan, Vaasa | collected... | reverse complement strand
CCGGCGTCAAGTTCATCGACGGAGTTCACCAGGATCGACCCTACAGCATTACTCACTCAACCGATAATCAACCCAGGGAAGCCGCCTGATCATGCCAGGCCGATCCACAACATTTGACAATTACTCTACGGCCTCGTCGGAGTACTGGTCACTTGGGAGTGCATAAAGGCGGAGCCAGGTAAAAGGCGGCATGCGCTCAAACATTGGGTGGCGGGATCGCCTGACGGTAAGGGCTGCGACCACCAATCCGTTAAGGTGTAGGCGCGGCGTATAGAAGGGCCGCCCATCTCTCAGAAATCTCCTGACCCAAGGCTTTTGAGTGAAATAACGATCTGGCGAACCAAAATCCACCGAGTCGAGACGGTCCGAGATAAAGGTCTCCCGTACATGATGCTTTGCACAGGCGAACCGCTCACTCTTGGGAAGTTTGATTGCTCGGATTTTCACAGGTACTTCCGCCTCTTTGGATTAATGCTGGGACCAAGTCTGCCATTGTTTCTTGGCGCTGCAAATCACCACACCGCCCTGATTGCGACTGGAGTACATCGGTAGCTACCCTACGCCCGCCGGCGAAGGGCAAATTCTCAGTCTCGATTTTGGTGACGAGGCGGCTCAGGATCTCGGAGTTTGTGAGTTTATTCGGTATCCGGGATTCTTCGCGCGCGGCAGCCACGCGCGCATGCCACAGACCCAGTCGAGCATCTTCAGGCGCTCACCAAGCGAGTCGGCGGCTTGCTTTTGGTCGCCGATATTGTAAGTCAGATTGCGAGCTTGGCAGTCCAACATGAAACGTGAACCGCAAGCGATCCGGGCGCTCGATATCCAACCAGAGGACCCCGCTCAGCCGGATGTGATCAGCCTGATCGCCGCTAGCGATGAATACCTTGCGTCCCTGTACCCCGCACAAAGCAACCACTCACTGGATATCGCGTCGCTTGGGCGTCCCGAAGTTACATTCTTTGTGGCGCGGCTTGACGGAAAGGCCGTGGGTTGTGGAGCGATCTCACGCCGGAAAAAAGAATACGCGGAAATAAAGCGGATGTTCGTCGCGCGCAACGCCCGGGGAACCGGGGTGGGACGACGAGTTCTCAAGACGCTTGAAGCGGCCGCATTCGAGCAAGGATACAGAGTGCTTCGCCTGGAAACCGGCATCAGTCAGCCGGAAGCAATCGGGCTATATCGTTCGGCGGGGTTTGTTGAGGTCGAACCCTTTGGTGATTATATGGCCGACCCCTTGAGCATCTTCTTTGAGAAGAGGCTCACCGACAAGTAAAGCGGCTTCCGTAAAAACCTGTCCGCGCTCGACTCGAATGCGAATCACCAACCTGCTCTTCGATCTCGACGGAACACTGACCGATTCCCGGTCCGGTATCATCAGGTCGATCCGGTACGCGATGCGCGCGCTCGGCGCTGAGCCGCCGCCCGAGGAGTCGCTCGGATGGTGCGTCGGACCACCGATGCGCGAAAACTTCGCGCGGCTTCTGGGAACGGACGATTCAAAACTCATCGATCGGGCTTTTACGCATTACCTTGAGCGCTACGAGTCGATTGGATACCGCGAAAACCACGTGTACGAAGGCGTTATCGCGATGCTTTCGGTTCTCACGCCTGGCCGCCGCCTGTTCGTCGCGACCTCGAAGCTCACCTCCAGCGCCGAGCGAATTCTCGCTGAGTTCGAGCTTCGGGAATTCTTCGAGGCCGTGTTCGGCAGCGACCGGGCGGGGCGTATGGCCGACAAGCGCGAGCTGGTGCCGCACGTGCTCGGCGCGGCAGGGCTTGAGCCGCGCTGCACCGCGATCGTCGGTGATCGGGTGCAGGATATCGAGGGTGGCCGCGCGGGTGGGATCGTGACCGTCGGCGCCGGATGGGGTTACGGGACGCCGACGGAACTCAGCGCTGCGGATTATTTCTGCGCCGCGCCCGCGGACTTGCCCAAGCTGCTCGCCGGTCACGCGTCAGGTTCGCCGTCGTAGTAATCGATGTCGGTTCCGCGCCGATATACCGCGGCGAAGGCCTTTTTTCCCGCCGGGCCGATCCCGACACCGACCTTCTTCGAGTCGGGGTAAACGCAAACTTCGGTTTCGATCATGGTCGAGAAGCACAGGTAGCGTAGCGGCGCGTTGGAAGTATTGATCAGGCGATGCGGATGCGTCGGGCCGCGCGGCATCGCGATATAATCGCCGGCGCGCACCTCGATCTTTTCGTCGCCGAGCCGTAGCGTTCCGATACCGCCGAGGACGTAAATCGCCTCCTCATTGGCCCAGTGATAGTGGAACGGCCACGCCGACTTGCCCGGGGAAACCTCGAACAGGCTGCATCCGAGGTTAAGTCCGCCCGCCGCCTGCCCGAGCAGCTTGCGCTTGAACGCAAAGCCGCTGCCACGCGAATTCTCGGTCCACGGCATTTCGTCTTGATGCACTACGTTGGGCGAGTTGGACATGTCGGCTCCTCCTGGTGGTCGCGGAGTCAGGGCGCAACGCCGATCGCCGCGAAGACACGGTGATGCACCGGCAACGAGTCGCCGGGAAATTTCTCATCGAGCATCGCAGCCATTTCTGCGTCAAAGCGCTCCACCGCGCCAAGTTCAAGATCGGCGCCGATGCCCGCGCTCGCGCGAATCCGCCCGCGCCATGACTCGTGCGTGTACGGCGCGTCGAGGTCGAACGAGAACGTCTCAATATTCCGGTAGCCCGACAGACCGAGCACGCGGACGTAAAGCGGATGAATCCCCATCCCGCCGTTCAGCTTCCAGGCCGGGTTGTGCGTCATGATAAGCTTCTCGGTTTCATCGGCAACGTTGCCCGGAAGCGGTATCCAGTCGAAGTTCGCGATGACGAGCCGTCCGCCCGGCTTGAGAACGCGGCGTACCTCGGATGCCGTGCGCCTGCTATCAAACCATGGCCAGCACTGTCCCGCCGTTACCAAGTCGAAGCTCTGGTCGCCGAGCCCGGTACTCTCAGCCGTTGCGGTGACATAGCGGACCATGACTCCCGCTTCGCGGTCGAGCCGCGCCGCTCGCTCCATCATCGCCTGTAAACGATCGAGTCCGGTTACTTGCATCCCGCGTATCGCAAGGCCGCGCGCGATCGTGCCTGTCCCGCAGCCGAGGTCGAGGGCGGCGTGCCCCGCGCGGATTATTCCCATCCCGGCCAGCCGCTCGAAGAACGCGTCTGGGAAGCCCGCGCGATACTGGGCGTAGTCGCCCGCGGTTTTGCTCCAATCTATCCGCCTGCCGAGATCTTTAATGTTTTCCAAGGTTGGGTCGGGCTTCGCTTGTGATGGCATTTAGGAGCGTCTCCTTCAAATCGCGTATCAACTGTATATATGTTGTCATAGCTAGATGCAACTTGAACGCTGGAGAATCGCCGCTCGCATTCGACCGCGCAGCGCCGCGCCGCGCGCACTTGACGCGGCGGCGCGGCGATGGCGTCATGGCCGGGTGGCGACTCGCACTTCCGACCGGGCCCAGATGCTCACCGCTGCCGAGGCCGCCGGCGCTCTGGGCGTAAAGCTGGGGACTCTCTATGCCTATGTGAGCCGCGGATGGCTCAAAAGCTATCGGCGCCGGATTGGCCGCCAGGCGCTTTATCGGCGCACCGATATCGAGGCGCTGCGCGGCGTCGTCACGCCCGAGCGCGGACGGCGCGGGCGCGCGCTGCCGGACGCGTCGTCGTGGGTCACGGTCGCGCAGCCCAAAAGCTCCGAAGAGTCGGCGCCCGGCGTGATCGTCGCCGAATCCGGCGTCAGCTCGATCATCGGCGGACAGCTCGCCTATCGCGGCTATCCGATTCAGGAGGTCGTCGAGCACGCCTGCTACGAGGAAGTTTGCCTGCTCCTGTGGAACGGCGAGCGGCCCTCGCCCGATGAGGCGGCCGCGCTGCGCGCCGAGATAGCGGGGGCGCGGATGCCCGCCCAGGCCGCCGCCGCGGTCGAGACCGTCGGGCACGACGCGCCGCCGCTGCTGCGCATCGCGGCGATGTTGCCGGCGCTGGCCGCGTGGGATCGCAGGCAGGCGCCGCGCACCCAGATCGATCGCGCCAAGTTGATCGTCAGCCAAATGCCGCTCTCGCTCGCGACGCATCGCAGCGGCGACGGCCCCGGTGCGGGCAGCGGAATCGCCGAGCGGCTCCTGGTTACGGTGGCCGCAAGCGCCGCGCCCGAGTGGGAGGTAGCGGCGCTCGACCGCGTGCTGGTCGCGTGCGCCGAGCACGAACTCAACGCCTCGACCTTTGCGGCGCGAGTGGTGGCCAGCACGGGCGCGGACCTGTTCGCCTCCGTGTTGGCGGCGCTGTGCTCGCTGTCGGGTCCGATCCACGGCGGCGCGTGCGACCGGATCGAAGAGATGTTCGCGCAGATCGCCGCGGGGATGAAGGTCGGCGACTGCCTCGACGCGATTGCACGCGAGCATCGCCTGCCGCCCGGCTTCGGCCATACGATCTATCGCGCCGGAGATCCGCGCGCGGCGCTATTGCGAACCCATGGCGAAACGCTCGCGCGGCGCAAAGGGAAAAAACTTTTCGAGGCGGCGCTCAAGGTCGAGGATGCGGTATGGAAGCGCGATCGCCTGCGTCCGAACCTGGATTTCTATCTGACCGTATCGACCCGGATGCTGGGATTTCCGCGTGGGATTCCGGCCGCCATTTTCGCGGTCGGCCGCGCCGCGGGATGGATCGCGCACGCGCTCGAGCAATACACCGATAATCGCCTCATCCGCCCGCGGATGCGCTATCGCGGCGCTCCGCAGCGCCACTGGACGTAGGGCAGGGTGTGACAGGCCGCGAGGGCTTTGACCAGACGCGGGTCATCGTCGTATTGAATGGGCGAGGCACGCCATGCAAGCGATCGCGAAAACCCGCGCCGCGTTCGGCGCTGAGCTAGTCGAGCTGCCGGTCCCGCACGCGGGCGACGGTCAGCTTCTGGTCCGAATCGCCGCGTGCGGAATCTGCGGCTCCGATCTGCATATCTACGAATGGGAACTTGGCGCCGAGCGGATGGCGGCGCGGATGCCATTCGTGATGGGCCACGAACCCGCGGGCGAAGTCGTCGAGATTGGCCGCGGCGTGACCGGCTTCAAGCCGGGCGACCGGGTCGCGCTCGATCCGTTTGGGCATTGTGGAAAATGCGCGCCGTGCCGCGCGGGCCGCTTTCACCTGTGCGCCGCGCCGACCACCCTGTCGGGCGCATTTGCCGATTACACGATCGCGCCGGTCGGCAACACGCATCTGGTGCCGCCGACAATGGACTTCGAAACCGCGGCGCTGCTCGAGCCGTTCGGCACGGGCCTGCACGCGGTCGAGTTGTCGTCGCTCAAGGCCGGCGATAGCGCGGTGATCGAGGGACCAGGACCGATCGGGCTGTCGGTCGCGCTAGCGGCGCGCGCGCTCGGTGTGAGCTCGATTGTCATGACGGGGCTGGCGGCCGACGCGGGCCGGCTCGAGCTGGCGCGCGCGATGGGATTTGCGACCGTATGCGCGGGCGAGCACGATTGGATCGAGCAGGTGCGCGCGAAACTTCCCGAGGGCGGCGCCGACGCGTTGTTCGACGCCTCAGGCGCGATCGATTCGCCGCGGGAGCTTTTGCGCCGCGGTGGCGAGTTTGTCGAGGTCGGATGGCCCGCGCGCGACCTGAGCGCGGCCGACCTGCGCGCAATGTTTTTTCACGGCGTTACCTGGATCAACTCGCGGATCCGCACGCCCGAGACTTGGCGGCGCGCGATCGCGATGGTTTCATCGGGGCAGGTCGCGCTCGCCCCGATGGTGACGCATCGCTATGACCTCGCGCATGGTCTCGAGGCGTTCGAGTTGCTGCGCGCGCGCCAGGGCGTGAAGGCGTTAATCATTCCGCGCGGTCAGTGATCACCCGGCGCGGGTATCAATTTCGAGGAAGGGTGGACCAATGAAGGACGGATACAAAATCGTAGATGCCGATACACATCTGATGGAGCCCGACTTCGTATTCGAGAAATATATCGACAGTCGGTACAAGTCCGAGGCGCCCAAGCTGGGCTTGGCGCCCGAGTCGGGGCGGCGCACGTTTCTGGTCGAAGGCGAACCGTTCACGCGTGAGAAGGGCAAGTATCCGATGGCGGCTCCCGGCTTCCTCGAGGCCGTGCGCAAAGCGATGAAGCGCTTCGAGCGCGCCGCCAAAACCGGCTTCAGCGCTGAGAGCAGAATTATCGACATGGACGAGACCGGGGTCGATGTCCAGATCATCTATCCAACCGCGGCCGGGCAGATGCTCGGGCGCGAGTTCCGCGATTCCAAGCTGCTGGCCGCCTGCTGCCGCGCATACAACGATTGGAGCGCGGACTTCTGCTCGCGCGACCCAAAGCGCCTTCGCTGGGCCGCGATCCTTCCGATGCAGGACGTCGAAGAATCCATCAAGGAGGCGCATCGCGCGGCGGCCAAGGGCGCGGTGAGTTTTTACGTGCGCCCCAATCCGGTGCGCGGACGCACGCTGTTTCACGATGACTATCTGCCGCTGTGGGCCGAGGTCGAAAAGCTCGGGCTGCCGATTTCCACGCATGATTCCGCGTCCGCATCGGTCGAGTCATTCGGCGATCGGATGGACACTCACGTCACCGGACATATTTTGTCGCATCCGTTCGAGGCGATGGCCGCGATGGCGGGCCTCATCTGGTACGGCGTGATCGAAAAGTACCCGAAACTGCGCGTCGTCCAGGTCGAGGCCGACGGCGGATGGGTTCCCTATTGGCTGCAGCGAATGGAGCAGCATTGGGGTTTCAGCGGCAACTCGGAACACGAATATCTGAAGCGGCGCCCGACTGAGTATTTCAAGTCGAATTTCTATGTCGCATTCCGCGGCGACGAACCGACCATGAAGGCCGCGATCGAGATAGTCGGCGACGACAACTTTCTGTGGGACACCGACTATCCGCATCCCGACGGAACTTTCCCGTGGGGCCTCGGCGCGATCATGAAGCAGCCGATCCCGGAATCGAGCCGCCGCAAAATCCTGTGGGACAACGCCGTCCGCGCCTTCGGACTGGAGTGAATGCCGGAGCGGATGCTGTTCCAGTGCGGTGAAGGTGGGAGATGTTGTATGGAAAAAATCCGCGTGATCCAAGATACAGTTGGGCAAACGCTCACGGTCTGGTTTGAAGACCCTCGCCTCGAAGACGTGTGCGAGGAAACCGCTGACGAGGTGATCCTCATGAAGGATTCCTCCGGACGTGTGATTGGATTTGAAAAGCTGCACTATCATCCCAGCGGTGACGGAACCGGGCTGAGTGTCGAGGCATCCGTAATTCCGCATTCTTAAGGAGCCTCGCGCGTGGATTTTGAGTTTACCCCCGAGCAGGAAGCCTTCCGGCGCGAGGTTCGGCAATGGCTCGCCGCGAATCTGCCCGAAGAGCTCAAGGTCGATGACGCGCAGGACGAGCGCGTCGCGCCGAGTCGTGCGATCTTCGAGCGCCGCCGCGCGTGGCAGAGAGAGCTCTATGATGCCGGCTACGCCGGCCTCGCCTGGCCGCGCGAATATGGCGGCCGCGCGGCGACCTTTATCGAACAATTCATCTGGGACGAAGAATACGGCGGCGCCCGGGGCCCGGTGATGCCCGGATACTTCGGCCTCAACATGTGCGGGCCGACCCTGATGAATTGGGGCACCGACGCGCAAAAGAACCGCTACCTCAAGCGGATTCTCGCCGCCGAAGACATCTGGTGCCAGGGCTATTCCGAGCCCGGCGCGGGCTCCGACCTGGCCAACCTCTCGACCCGCGCGGTCGATCAGGGCGATTATTTTCTCGTCAGCGGCCAGAAGGTCTGGACCTCGGGCGCGCAATACGCCGATTGGATCTTCATGCTCGCGCGCACCAATCCCGATGCGCCCAAGCACAAGGGCATCAGCTACCTGCTGCTCGATATGAAGAGTCCCGGCATCGAGGTCCGCCCGCTGGTCACGATGAACGGGCACGCGCACTTCAACGAGGTTTTTTTCGACAACGTACAGGTACCGAAGGAAAATCTGGTCGGCAAAGTCAACGAGGGATGGAAGGTCGCCATGACCACGCTCAGCTACGAGCGTGGTTTTGCCGGCGGCGGAGGCCATCGCGGCCAAGTCGAGCGGCTGGCCGCGCTCGCCAAGACCGTCCAGGTCGGCGGCCATCCGGCGTGGGACGAGGCTTGGGTGCGACAGCGGTTGACCGAGCTGCTGATCGATTGCGAAGCCGCCAAGTACGCACGCCTGCGCACGTTGACGCGGATGCTCAAGGGACAGCCGCCGGGGCCCGAAGGCTCGATGCTCAAGTTGTTCGGCTCGGAGCTCGGGGTGCGCATCGCGCGCTTCTCGACGGAACTTCTGGGAGGCTACGGCTTGCTCGGCGAACCGACCGCAGTGGTGCCCGACGCGCCGCGATGGCTCAATCGTGTGCTCAGCTCGCGGCAATATACGATCGCGGGTGGAACCAGCGAAATTCAGCATAATATAATCGCCGAACGCACACTTGGCCTGCCCAAAGGATAATTTGAAGGCCCAGAGGGGCTAGCCTTTGCGATAATCGCGTCGGTCCTGTTTAATTGATAGCGTACCCGGTCAGAGCCGGGCCGCGCACCGCGCCGAGTGTCGGTACAGACGCGCGGCTCGTCATCGCGTGGCGAACGGCGCGGTCTCAAGTTATCAACCGAAACGGAAATATAATCGGAAATGAACTTTGCTCCATACGCCTTTGATCGCCGTGCGTTTTTCACCACGCGAAACCTCCTGTTGCTTTCGACGATGCTCGTGGCGCTCGCGCTTGGATCGCGCGTGCAGGCACAGACCGGCGACGCGGCGATCACCATCGTGACCGGCACTGTGCAGGTCATTCACGCTGGCAAGACGCTGACCGCCGTGGCCGGCACGCCGGTCTTCAACGGCGATGAGGTCGATACCGCCGCCGCCGCGAGCGCGACGGTGACTTTGCTCGACAAGAGCACGCTCGAAATCGGCGAATCGTCCAAGGTCAAACTCGATATCCCCAGCCGCGCCGGGGCTAGTTCCACGACCGCCCGGGTCAGCTTGCTCGCCGGAGCGGTCAGATCATTTGTGGTTCACGCGGTTGCCTCGGGTGCCCCCTCGTATGAAGTTCATACTCCCAACGCGGTCGCCGCGGCGCGCGGCACCAAGTTTGATGTGGCCTACCAGGAAGGTGTCGATCGCAAGGAGTTCAAAGGCTGCCGTCAATTCACCGATGTCGCGGTCTTTGACGGCGTCGTTCAGGTGGCCAATGCGGCATCGCCGACCGGGCAATCGGTCAACCTGAAACCGGGATATAAATCCACCGTGCCTTGCGCACTGCTGCCGACCGCGCCGGCCGCGATTGCGGCGGCGGGCGCGACGCTGGGCGGCGGAGCGGGCGCGGCGGGAGGGGTGGCGGCAGTCGCCGGCGGCGTGATCGGAGGGGTCGCAGCGAGCGGCGGATTCAGTGGCCCGAACAATCCTCCTCCAGCCAGTCCCTCGCGCTGACGCCGATTGCAGCACTGTGCGCTGCGCGCGGTGTCGCGATCGGCTACATCGGGGGACGGGGCGCTGCGGTTGATTTTCTAAGCTTGAACGCATATTTTCATCCGTAATTGAGAATCCGTCTCATTTCTGACCGCGGGACAGTCCTGCGGATACGCGACCATCCGGGGGCATGGTTGTTGCTCCATCGCGTACTGGCGATTCGGATTGTCACCGCAGGGGAGGATTAGGATGCGTAGCGGAGCAACTATTGTTACATTATCAATGCTTATCGGGCTCGCGTTTCTTGCGCCGACCTCGCGGGCTCTGGCTCAGGATTCCGGCGCCAGCACGGCAGCGAGCCTCAAGGAGATTCAGCGTGAGATGCGTCAGATGCGCGCGGAACGCAAACGCGATCGCGCGTTGATCCAGCATCTCGAAACGCAGGTGAACGAACTCGAAACGCATCAGACGAAAGCTCAAGCGACCACCGAACAGCTTCAGCACACCGATCAGCAGCTGCAGGCGGCGACGGTCGAACTCAAGCACACGAGCGAACAAGTAAAGAGCCTGCAAGCCAAGGTCGCGGCCCCGGCTTCACCCGCCGATTTCGCGCAATCCTTCCAGCGCTATCTGGGCTCGCATTCGTTTACCATCACCGGCGCGGCAGCCGGGCAATTCGTTTACGATCAACAGAACAGCTCGATCGCCGGACTGCATCACGCCACCCAGAACACCTTCCTGTTCGACTGGGAGCCGATGATATTGTACCGCCCCACCGACTGGATTCTGTTCGAGGGCGTGTTTAGCGCCGCGTTTGGCAACACCGGAACCGGGACCGATCTGTCCACCGCGGATTTCCAGATCTTTCTCAACAAGTACATGACCTTGGTTGCCGGTCTCTACGATCAGCCGTTCGGCGATTGGTACGAGTCGCAGAGCCCGATGTGGGTCAATCGCTTCATCACGGCGCCCCTGCCGTTCGGAAATGAAGCCGTGGTTCCACCGAGCGAGATCGGTTTGCAACTCCGTGGCGGAATGCAATGGGGCAAGCTCGGCCAGGATTGGGACTACACCATCTGGGGCGGCAACGGTCCCAACTACAGTCAGCCCGTGCTCGGCGCGGCGCTTGGCGGACCGTCATCGATCGCCTCGAGCCAGACCAACGGCAAATCGATCGGCGGGCGCTTACGCATCTATCCGCTTCCGCTCGAGGCTGAGCTGGGCCGCCTCGAACTTGGCGCCTCGACCTATAACGGCAAATGGGCCAATGGTAACTGGTTCAATTCCTGGGGCGTTGATTTCAACTATTTCAAGGACGCCTTTCAGGCTCGCGGCGAATGGCTCGAATCGTACCGGCAGATGCCCGGCGGTTTGGGCACCGACCATCGCCAGGGATGGTACCTGCAGGCCGGCTACTTCCTGAACCGGATTAACGCGCCGCTGGTGCCCAATTACGTCAATGACTATCTCCATCGGCTCGAGCCGCTGGTGCGCTTCTCGGGGGTCAATCAGCGCGCCGTCGCCGCGGACGACATCACGGGCGCGACCGGAGTCGGATTCGGCGGCACCCAGGTTGGACTGGTTCCCGATTTCGGGATGAGTGGTTCGCCGGCGCTGTACGCGCCCCACTCGCGCGAGGTGGCGCTGGGGCTCGACTACTACATCGCACCGTCGATCGTCTGGCAGAACGAGTTCGATATCGAAATGCCGGAATCGGGCGGACTGCTGGTCTCCTCGACCGGGGCCACGTCGCCGATTGGCGCGATTCCCAACGATCGCGCGTTCCTGAGCCAGTTCACGATCGGGTTTTGAGTGGCGGCATCATCATGATAACAATGATAAAAAAAACCTTAGCCGTAATCGTCCTCGCCGCCATGGTGGCCGGATCGGTGTGCGCTCCCGCCTTCGGGCAACCTATGACCAAGGCGGAGAAACGAAGGTTGTTCCTGAAGGGAGCAAAACTCTGGGGCGTTTACTGTAATCAATGCCACAACGCGCGGCCTCCCGGCGAAAAGGCCCCTTATGAATGGGACATGGAAATAATGCATATGCGAACGCTGAGCAACATGCCGGAAGACGACGCGCAAGCGATCGTCCAGTATCTCAAGGCGAAATAGCTTGGCTTTGAATTTTGCGCTTGGAATCCAGGAGTGAGAGTAAGCAGGAGTGAGAGTAAGGATGTTGCACCAGCACGGTACCCACTTATGCAGCCAGAACAGCACCCACTTTCAGAGCATGGCCCGTCGCATCTTTCGCACGGGCGCGTTCCTGGCCATGATCGCCGTGGGGACGGCGCTGCTGCCGCCATTGGTCGCGTCGCTGCACGCGGCTGATCTTGCCGCCGCCAAGGAAATGTTCGGCGACACTTGCGCCCGATGCCACGGGCCCAATGGCTTTGGCGACGGACCGGACGGGATGACGCTGAGCACTCATCCCCGCAACTTTCACGACTGCGCCCTCATGGCGAAAGATTCCGACGATAAGGTATTTCAGGAAATTAAGGGTGGCAGCGCCTCGATCGGCCGCAGCAATGACATGCCGTCATGGGGCGAGGCGCTTAGTGATGACGATATCCGTAATCTGATCGCGTACGTCAGACAATTTTGCCCGGCGAAGTGATGAATTCGGCTATCCATCCAACTGAAGGTGTTGGCATGACAGAATTGCCTTTTACAGCGCTTATGATTCGGAATTCAAGGCGCCGCGCCGTTATCGGGCCGGTGGCCGGGGACTGCAAGTGTGTGCGGGAGAAAATCGCGTTGCTTGCGAAGAAACTGGCTACTGTTCTGCTCCTCGCCGTGGTCGCGGCGGCGGCCCGGCCGATCCCGTTGCGGGCTGCGCAAAAGAATTTCACCCTAACGGTTGAAAAGAAATGGGTTGATATCGGCGGCGGAATGTCATACCAGGCGTGGGCCTACGATGGGACCGTTCCCGGACCGGTATTGAGAGTTAACCAGGGTGATGAAGTCAATGCCCAACTACTCAATCACACGACCGACGCGCACGGCCTTAATATGCACGCGGCACAAATTTCGCCCGACCATTTCGGCGGCGATTCCTCCAAGCCGCTCAGCTACAAGTTTCCGGCCGACGTGCCGGGCGTCTTCCTTTACCATTGCAATGGGATTCCGATCCTCGATCACATCGGCCGCGGAATGTATGGAATGATGGTTGTGGATCCAAAAGGAGGATGGCCCACTGGATCGGCTCAGGAGATTCCCCTGGTTCAAAGCGAATTCTACGGCATCCCGCGCGCCAACGGCAAGATTATCCCGGATCACAGCGAAATGCTCAGCGCACAGCCTAATTTTGTGGTCTTCAATGGAAAGCTCAATGTACATGGCGCCCAGCATCCGATCCCAATCAAAGTCGGCAAGCTGGTGCGGGTGTTCTTCGCGGATGCCGGCCCGAACCTCCAGTCCACCTTCAACGTTTCCGGGGTGATCTTCAGCACAGTTTATCAGGGCGGGAATCCGGCCAACGCTTTTCACGGAATAGATAGTCTCGCGGTTGCTCCAGGCGCGACTGCGGTATTTGAGTTCACCGTCAGCGAGCCCGGTGATTATCGCTTCATGGATTTGGACCGGGCCCATCAATACAATGGAGCGATGGGAGTTTTTCGCGCAACCCGGTAAGGGCGCCGGGTGGCTTCAGCGCAGCGGAGACCTTCGCAAAGAACCCCCCAGCACCCGCACCGTACTTCGATCGGTATTGAATCAGGAGCCGCGATGGATAAACGAAGGCGCGCGTCGGTAATCGGGTTGCGCTCGGCGATCATTGCGCTTGCGGGCGCCGCATTGCTTGGCGCGGCGGCTCCCGCGCCCTGCGCTTCCTCCGGCGGGACAGTAGCCGGCATCGTTCGCCTTGCGGGAGAGGCCCCGAAGCCGGCCCCAATCAAAATCGTGCGGGACCGGGACGTGTGCAAGAACGTTACCGACGAGTCGCTGATTGTCGGACCGGACCACGCCGTGGAATACGCCGTGATTACCGCCGCCACAACCGCCAAACAACCCGCCGCCGAGCCGGAAGGCGGACCGGTTTACCGGCTCGACAACTCGGGCTGCCGCTTCGTTCCGCATGTGCTGGCGATGCAAGTGAACCAGTTTGTCGAACTTGTCAACTCGGACCCGATCCTGCACACGGCCCACGCGCTGTTCTTTACGGGCCAGCCGCAATTCAACGTCGCGCTATGGCCGGGGCGCGTGGTCCGCAAGCCGATGGTCACGCCCGGAGTGGTAAAGGTGGTCTGCGAAGTGCACCCCTGGATGTACGCTTATATTGTGGTTGCCCAACAGCCTTACTTCGCGGTCACCGATATCCACGGAAGGTACGAAATCCGCGGCTTGCCGCCGGGACCAGTGCGGCTGAAGCTGTGGCACGAGCGGCTGGGCTCCGAGGAAAAAACCGTCGAGGTCCAGAGCGGCAAGACCACCGTCGCGGACTTCACGTTTTCGCCTGCCGAAGGGGCGCCACGATGAAACGTTCAGCCGTGCTCTGCGCGTTGATCGCATTGACCGCGTTCTTGGCGCCGACTGCAAGCCGGGCCGCCGCCGATCCGCAAAATGCGGCGGTGGGCGCGTTGGTTGGGACCATCTCCGTCGGCGGCCGGACGACCTCTGATGCGGCTGTATCGATCGAGGGAATGGCGCCGAATGCGCACTGGACCGCCGCGCCGGCGGAGTATTACCACCACGCGGTCATGGATCAGCGCGACATGAAATTTTTCCCTCGGGTTCTTCCGGTTCTGGTTGGGACCACGGTCGATTTCAGAAACGACGACAAAGTTTGGCATAATGTCTTTTCCATGTCGCCCGCGAAGAAATTCGATATTGGCCTCTCCCGCCCCGGACAAACCAAATCGGCGACCTTCACCAAACCTGGCGTGGTGCGGCTCCTGTGCAACGTTCATCCCACGATGGAGGCCTATGTCGTCGTATTTTCGCATCCCTACTTCACCTCGCCCGACGCCCGGGGGAATTACCGCTTCGAGGGCATCCCGATCGGCAGTTATCAGCTAAAGGTTTGGCGGCCCGGGGGTGCAGCGAAAATCGAACCATTTAAGATCGAGCGTGCCGGCGAGGTGCAGCAAATCGACGTAAATTTCTGATGGCCTGAGATTCGCGCGGCGCAGGCCGGCTGGGCGGTAATCGCGCCAGTCGATGGAGGTTGAGACAAACCATGAATCGATTGAAAGCATTGGCGGTAGTGGCGGGCATCGGTGTGTTCCTGATGGCCGCACTCCCTGCGTGCGCGGCTGACTTGGCAGCGGCCAAGCAGAACTACGATACCTTTTGCGTCAAATGCCACGGTCCGAACGGCAAGGGCAACGGTCCCGCGTCGGCGACGCTCAGCACCCGTCCGCGCGATTTCACCGATTGCGCCCGGATGACGAAGGAGTCGGACGACAAGCTGTTCAACGTGATCAAAAACGGTGGCGCCGCCAACGGCTTGAGCGCCGACATGCAGGCCTGGGACACCGGCTTTGAAGACAGCGAAATAAAGGACCTGGTCGCCTACGTGCGCACCTTCTGCAAGAAGTAGCCAAGCAGTGGCGATGAATTTCGGCGCTAAGATTGACGCGCGGCCACGCGACCTGTGGTGGTTCCGCAAGAACGTCCCGTGCCTGGACGCGTGTCCGGTCAAAACCGACGCGGGCCGCTACGTCCAGTTGATCGCCGAGGGCCGTTTCGCCGAAGCCTACCGGGTCGCGCGCGCGCCCAATCCTATCGCATCCATATGCGGCCATGCGTGCGGCGCTCCGTGCGAGGACGCATGCCGGCGCGGCAAAATCGACGCGCCGGTTACCATTCGCGCCCTCAAGCGATTCGTCGCCGAGCAGTTCGGTCCCGAATCGCTCTCGGCCAGCGATCTGCGCGATATCCTGGCCGGCTCGATGGGCGGCGGCAGCATCACGCCTGGCCACATCGGACCGAGCGCGCATCCGGCTCCGGCCGACGCCGCGCGCGTTGCGGTCGTCGGTGCGGGTCCGGCGGGGCTTGCCTGCGCGCACGATCTCGCGATATCCGGATGGCGGGTGACTATTTTCGAGGCGATGCCTCATCCGGGCGGCATGCTGCGCTACGGAATCCCCGCCTATCGCCTGCCGCGTGATGTGATCGACTACCAGGTCGCCGAGATTGAATCGCTCGGCGTCGAGATTCGCTACTCGACTCCGCTGGGTCCGGGCTTCGGAATTTCCGAGCTGCGCGCGCAGGGCTTCGGCGCGATTTTTCTCGCGGTCGGCGCCGGACGCGGCCGCGCGGTCAAGATCGACGGCTCCGATGCCGACGGCGTCATCAAGGCGATCGACTATCTGCTCAATATCAACCGCGGCTATCGCACCCGGATCGGCAAGCGCGTGGTCGTGATCGGCGGAGGACTGGTCGCGATCGACGCGGCGCGGATCGCGGTGCGTGCGATGGTGCCCGGACTCGCGATGGGCTCCGATGAAGAACGCACGGTCGAAAGCGGCGCTCTGCGCGTCGCGCTTGACGCTGCGCGCGAGGCGGCGCGCCGCGGCGCGCTCGAAGTCACCGTGGCCAGCCTCGAATCCGACGCGGAGATGCCGGCGATGAAGTCGGCGCAAGGCCGCGAGGAACTCGAGATCGCGCGCGAGGAGGGTGTCAGCCTTCTGCCCGGATGGGGTCCCCGGCGCGTGCTCGTGAAGGACGGCGCCGCCACCGGACTCGAGCTGGTGCGATGCACGCGGGTGTTCGACGACACCGGCCGGTTCAATCCGCAATTCGACGACGCGGACCGCAAGATCCTGAACGCCGACACGATCATCCTCGCGATCGGCCAGGCCCCCGACCTGTCCTTTATTGGCGCCGGCGACGGAGTCGGCGCGACTTCGGGCGGCACGATCAAGATCGATCCGCTGACGCTCGCCACCGGAGCTCCCGGCGTGTTCGCCGGCGGCGACGCCGCGTTTCCGCCCGGGATGCTGATAACCGCCGCGCAGCAGGGCAAGCTGGCCGCGCGTTCGATCGACGCCTACCTGCGTGGTACGCCGGTGGGCACGCCGCAGCTGCGCGTGACAATCGAGGAGCTGCCGACCGACACCTATTCGATGGTGCCGCAATACGAGCAGATACCGCGCGAGATTCCGATTGTCGAACTCGGACGGCGCACCGGAATCACCGAAGTCGAGTCGCGGCTGCCGGCCGAGCAGGCGCGCGAGCAGGCCTCGCGCTGCCTCTACTGCCACGTGCATCCGATCTACAACTCGTCGGCATGCATCCTGTGCAATCGATGCGTCGATATCTGCCCCGAACACTGCCTGCATTTCGCCGACGCGGGCGATATCGCGGATCCCGCGCTGCTCGCAGGCACCTCGACCGCTCCCGCCGCGAGCATGTTTCTGTACGACGAGGCCAAGTGCATCCGCTGCGGCCTGTGCGCGGTGCGCTGCCCGACCTCGGCGATAACCATGGAACGCTTCGAGTTCGAGGAGACGATCGGGCGGTGAACAACGACCGGCGCAGATTTCTGAAAATCTTCGGCAAAGGCTCCGTGGTCGCGGCCTTCGTGGCGCAGATTGGCGCCGCGGGGCGCGCGTTTTTTCCCAACGTGCTCTACGAGCCGCCGCGCAAGTTCAAGCTCAAACGCCCGCAGGACTATCCACCCGGATACACGTTCGACTCCGAGCATCGGCTCTACGTGATCCGCGACGCCAATGCGTTTCATATCATTTCCGCCATCTGCACCCACCTGGGATGCAACGTGCAGTGGAAAGGCACCGAGTTCGATTGCCCGTGCCACGGAAGCCGCTTCAATCCCGACGGGACCGTGATCGGCGGCCCCGCGCCGGCGCCGCTGCCGTGGTTTGAAGCGAACCAGTCGCCCGACGGCTTCTTGCAAGTCGATGCCGCCGAGCAGGTTGCACGCGGCTTCCGCTTCGTGCCGCCGACGCTGAAGGCATAAGCGCCGATGCGCAAACGACTGGAAAAACTATGGCGCGACATCGTCTGGGCGTGGTCGCCGGCCAGCGAGCGCGAATCCTCTGAGGCGATCGTCAGCAACTTCTGGCTGCACTGGTTCCCGGCCAAGATCGCGCGCGCCAGCATGGACTTCAACTATTCGTTCTGGCTCGGCACCGCGTCGGCCGCGCTGCTGTTGATCCTGACGATCACCGGCGTGATGCTGATGTTCTTCTACGTGCCGTCAACCGAACGCGCATACGGAAGTATCAAGGACCTTGAATTCGCGGTCAGCTTCGGACGCCTGCTCCGCAATCAGCATCGATGGGCCGCCGAAGGGATGGTCGCGGTGGTATTCATTCATATGGCCCGGGTGTTCTTCACCGGCGCCTATCGCGGGGCGCGCGCGATGAACTGGCTGGTGGGAATCGCACTGCTATTCGCCACCCTGCTGCTGTCTTTCACCGGATATCTGTTGCCCTGGGACCAGCTTGCCTACTGGGCGGTAACCGTGGGCACCGGAATCGCGAAGCAGGCACCTGTCGTGGGCAACACTCTGGCCTTGATTCTTCTGGGCGGCACCACGATCGGCCAGCAGACGTTGCTCCGATTTTACGTGATGCACGTGTTCTTTTTGCCGGTGTTCGCGTGGATCCTGTTCGGTTACCACATGTGGCGGGTGCGCAAGGACGGCGGACTCGCGGCGATCGAACCCCTGCGCCGCGCCCGCGTGTCGGCCCCGCGTGAGACTCCGGTGGCGAAGAGCTACTCGATGTTTGGAATCGCGCCGGGTACCTCGGTCGCGGTGCGAAGCTCGATGCAGCTCGAAGAGGCCGACCAGGTCGCGTCGTCGCCCAACCTTATCCGGCGTCTGATGTTAGTGTTTCTGGTGGTGTTCAACCTTACGCTCGCCGCCGCGCTGTTGTTCAACGCGCCGCTGGAAGGGCCCGCCAATCCTGCTGTCACGCCCAATCCGGCCAAGGCGCCGTGGTACTTCGTGTGGCTGCAGGAACTGGTCGCCTCGACGACCATCCGTCTGGGGCGGTTCACCGTCAGCGGCGCGCTCCTGGGCGGGATTCTGGTGCCGGGAATCCTGCTCGCCGTGCTCGCGGTGTGGCCCTTCCTTGACCGCTCCGGGCGCGAGGCCGAGGGCGTCTGGTTCGCGCGCACCCGGCAGCGCCAGAACCTGATATTCGCGGCGATAACGGCCGCGATCATCCTCTTGATCTTCGTCGGCGTATTCCTGCGCGGACCGTACTGGCATCTGTATTGGCCCGGGATGGCCCGGCCGGTGATGCCGACCCTCATGTAGAGCGAATCGAGGCGCGCGCAAATTCATGGAACCACCGCGGAAGTTACCATCGGAATCTTACGAGGCGCGCGATTTTGAATGGCTGGTGGCGATGTCGGTTCTGTTCTTGGCCCTGGTCGTGATCGGCTTCTGGCGCGAGTATCACACCCAGTGGGCCGTTTATCAGCGCGAGTTTCCCGCCTTGCTCGGCCACTACGGCCAGGGCGACGAGGCGCGCAAGTTCACTCCCGGCATCAAGCAGATCTGGCTCCCGCAGATCGCCGTCACGGACCGCTGCATCACCTGCCATCTCGGCTACGATTGGAGCGCCGTGCTGCCGGCTTCGCTGGCACAGCCGCTGACGCCTCATCCCGCCGCCGACCTGATCGCCAAACATCCGTTCGAGAAATTCGGATGCACCCCCTGCCACGGCGGACAGGGATGGGCCACCACCGCGGACGCGGCGCATGTCGGCGGTGAGGGATGGATCGATCCGATGATCTCGCCCGCGCTGGCCGCCACTGACGGGTTGACGATCGGCCAGATGATGCAGATGCGGTGCAATTTCTGCCATCGCCACGACGACGCCACTCCCGCGATGGACGAGATCAATCGGGCCAAGATCCTGTTGCGCAAACGCAAATGCTTGCTGTGCCACAGTATCGAGGGGCGCGGCGGCAACGCGGGACCCGAATTGACCTACGAAGGCGATCGCAACCCGGAGCTCTACGACTTCTCGCACGTCACGGGACCGAAGACGTTTTTCAACTGGAATGTCCAGCATCTCATGCACGCCAGCCGGATCTCGCCGGCCACACAAATGCCGGACTACAACATGCCTATCGAAGACGCGCGTGCGCTAACCCTGCTGCTGCTTAGCTGGCGCCGGCAGACCTTCCCGCCGGACTATATTCCCGCGCCCGCGAATGCCGCGGAGGCGATGCGGCCGACGCCGACTCCGGCGCCATCGCCCGCCGCGGCCGCTTCGCACTGAATCGCGCGCGCGCGGCGCGCTTCTGAAGGCGCGCGCCGAGTTGACGTCGCGATCCTCCCGTGCCATGAGAAAAGCGCTATCGATGAGAGAGGCTTTAAGAGAACCGATGAATCGCGCAGTTGCGGAATCTACCCGAGAGCAATTCGCCACCGATGGCGTCGTGTGCCTACGCGGCGTGCTCGACGCCCGCGCGCTCGAAGCGGCTCGGGCCGCGTTCGACTGGAGTCTCGCCAATCCGGGCCGCGCCGCGAATCAATTCCAGGGCACCGCCGACGCTCCGGATCGCTTCTACCAGGATTTGCTCAATCCCAACGCGCTGACCGGCTACCGCCGGATGCTCCTTGAATCGCCCGCCGCCGATCTGGTCGCCACGCTATGGGGCGCCCCCGAGGTATGGTTTCTCTACGAGCAGGTATTTCTCAAAGAGGGCGGCGAGAGCCGGCGCACCCCGTGGCATCAGGACTTGTCCTACCTGCCGATCGAGGGCAGCCGTATCGCGGTGATGTGGATCTCGTTCGACCCGGTCGCCGCCGATGATTCGCTGGAATTTGTCCGCGGCTCGCATCGCGGCGTCCTGTACAACGGCTCAAACTTCGACCCCGCCGACGATACCGCGCCGCTGTACAGCGGCGGCGCGATGCCGAGGCTGCCGAATATCGAAGCCGACCGTGCGCGATGGGACATCGTGTCATGGGGCGTCGAGCCGGGCGACGTGATTGTGTTTCATCCCGCGATGCTCCACGGCGGAGCGCCGACCCATCGCGCAAGACGCCGCCGCACGCTGTCGCTGCGCTTCTTCGGCGCCGACGCGAAATTCGCGACGCGCCCCGGTCTGGCACCTAGCGGCGAGGGCGAGCCACGCTCGGTGTTCGAGGACATGGCGCGCAAGCTCGCCCCGGGCGATCCATTCAGGCATCCGGCGTTCCTGAAGCTCCGCCCCCGTCAATGACGCGCGCACGGGTTAGGGCGCCAGTTTCCGCTTCAAAAGCTCGTTGATGATTTTCGGGTTGGCCTTGCCGCCCATCGCTTTCATTACCTGGCCGACGAAAAAACCGAACAGCTTGTCGCGGCCGCCCCGATACTCGGCAAGCTTGGCCGGCTCGGCGGCGATCACCGCGTCGCACGCCGCCGCGATCGTGTCGGTGTCGGAGACCTGCGCGAGTCCCAGCTCGGCGACCGTCGCCTCCGCGCCCGCGCCCGATTTCAGCATCGCGGCGAACGCCGCCTTGGCGGCGCTCAGACTGATCTTCTGTGCCTCGACCATCTTGAGCAGCGCGCCGATTTCGTGCGCCGCCGGAACCGCCTCGGCGATCGGCTTGCCGGTCTCGTTGGCGACGCGCAGCACTTCGGTCATCACCCAGTTCGCCGCGGTCCGAGCGCTTTCGAGCCCCGGAAGCAAAGCCTCGAAATAATCCGCAGTCTCGCGTTCGGCGGTCAGCACCGCCGCCTCATACGCGCCGAGCCCGAACTCGCGGATATAGCGCGCGCGGCGCTCGGCGGGCAGCTCGGGCATCCCGCGGCGGATTTCCTCGACCATCGCGGGCGGCACGATTAGCGGCGGCAAGTCGGGCTCGGGGAAATAGCGATAATCGTTGGCGAACTCCTTCGAGCGCATCGGGCGCGTCTGTTCGCGCACGGGATCCCACAGATGGGTTTCCTGCGCGACGCGGCCGCCCGCTTCGAGCAGCTCGATCTGGCGATTGACCTCGTAGTCGATCGCTTTTTCGACAAACCGGAACGAGTTCAGGTTCTTGATTTCGGTCCGCACGCCGAACTCAGCCGCGCCGCGCTTATGCACCGAGACGTTGACGTCGCAGCGGAAGCTGCCTTCCTCCATGCGGCCGTCGGAGGCCTCGATATAGCGCAGGATCGAGCGCAGCTCGCGCAGGTACGCGCCGGCGTCGTCGGCCGAGCGCAGGTCGGGCTCGCTTACGATTTCGATCAGCGGCACGCACGAGCGGTTGAAATCGACCAGGCTCGCGTTGGCCTCGTGAACGTTCTTGCCCGCGTCCTCTTCGATATGGATTCGCACCAGGCGGATTTTTTTGGGCGCGCCGCCGTCCGCCGCGATTTCGATATATCCGCCTTTGCAGACCGGAGTCTCGTATTGCGAGATTTGATAATTCTTCGGCAGATCGGGATAGAAATAGCTCTTGCGATCGAAAACCGAGCGCGGCGCGATCTCGCAATGCGCCGCCAGTCCCGTGCGCACCGCCAACTCGACCACGCGCCGGTTCAGAACCGGCAGCACGCCCGGCATCCCCATGCATACCGGGCATACGTTTTCGTTCGGCGCGCGCCCGAACTCCGTCGAGCATCCGCAGAACAGCTTCGACTTCGTCATCAGATGGGTGTGGACTTCGAGCCCGATCACCGTTTCATAATTTTCGTGCTTCATGCCCATGTTCCGCTCACAGCGCCGGTGACCTGGTTGCGATCGCTCCCGAGCGCTCGAAAGCGTCGCCCGCGCGCAGGATCGCTTCCTCGGCGAATGGCGCGCCGATTATCTGCATCCCGATCGGAAGATTGCTGGAATCGTATCCGCACGGAAGCGCAAGCCCCGGTAGCCCGGCCAGGTTCACCGAGATCGTGAAGATGTCCGACAGGTACATCGTGAGCGGGTCATTCATCTTTTCGCCCAGCTTGAAGGCGGTCGCGGGCGCGACCGGGGTTACGATTACGTCGCACTTCTCAAACGCGCGCTCGAAGTCGCGGCGAATCAGGGTGCGCACCTTCATCGCTTTCAAATAGTAGGCGTCATAGTAGCCGGTCGAAAGCGCGAACGTCCCGAGCATGATCCGGCGCTTGACCTCGGCGCCGAACCCCTGCGCCCGCGTCTTCTCGTACAGCGTGATCGTGTCCTCGGCGGCCGCGCGCGCCCCGTAGCGGATTCCGTCATAGCGCGCCAGGTTGGCGCTCGCCTCGGCGGTCGCGACCAGGTAATAGCACGCGATCGCGTAGGCGGTGTGCGGCAGCGAAATATCGATCGTCGTCGCCCCCATCGCTTGGTAGCGCTTGAGCGCGGCGCGGACCGCGTGCTCGACCGCGGGTTCCATCCCTTCGACGAAATACTCCCGCGGCACGCCAATCCTGAGTCCCGCCACGTCGCCGGTCAGCGCGCGTTCGTAATCGGGCACCGGGCGTGCGGAGCAGGTTGAGTCGCGCGGGTCGTGTCCCGCAATCGAGCGCAGTAATATCGCCGTGTCGCGCACGCTGCGCGCGAACGGGCCGACCTGATCGAGCGACGACGCGTATGCGACCACGCCGTAGCGGCTGACCCTTGAGTAGGTCGGCTTGATTCCGACCACCCCGCAAAACGACGCGGGCTCGCGAATCGAGCCGCCCGTGTCGGTGCCGAGCGCGCCCAGGCATTCGCCGGCCGCGACCGCGGCGGCGGAGCCGCCCGAAGATCCGCCCGCGACGCGAGACAGATCGTGCGGGTTCATCGTCGGTCCGAACGCGGAGTTTTCGGTCGATGACCCCATCGCGAATTCGTCCATGTTGGTCTTGCCCACAAACACGGCGCCATCCGCGCGCAGCTTCGCGATCACGGTCGCGTCAAACGGGGGTACGAAATCTTTCAGAATCTTCGAGGCGCAGGTCGTCGCGACGCCCTTGGTCGCGTAGATATCCTTGATCCCGAGCGGAATTCCGCACAGCGCCGGCGCATCGCCCGCGCCGAGCCGCCGGTCAGCCGCAAGGGCCTGCGCAAGGGCGTCCTTTTCCGTGACGGTTATAAAGGAGTTCAGGCGCGGCTCGACCGCGGCGATTCGCGCCAGGCACGCGCGGGTCAGCTCGAGCGACGAGATCTCGCGCTTGCGCAGCCGTGCGGCCGCATCGGCGATAGTCAGTCGATTCAGTTCAGCGGAAGTAGCCATAATGAGTCCGCAAATTCCAATCGGGCGCGCGGCGACGATAGCCGGTTCATGGATCAAAAATGCTATTCGATAATTTTGGGCACTTTGAAGTAGCCGCGCTCGCGCGCGGGCGCGTTGGCCAGCATCGCCTCGGGATCGTGCGAATTCGTGACTTCATCGGCGCGCATCGGAGTGCCCGATTCGCCGACCTGCATGGTCGGCTCGACGCCGCTGGTATCGAGCTCGCCGAGTTTGTCCACGTAGGCGAGAATCTGGTCCATATCCGTGCGCAGTTGCTCTTCTTCGCCCGCGGTAAGCTCGATTCGCGCAAGCCGCGCGACGTGCCGCACCTGCTCGGGCGTGATTTTGCTTTTCTCCATCGTCCGGGGATCGTAACATCCCTGCATCCCCGTGTCAGTCGCCGCAGCTCGAGTTTCGATGCGTCCGCTACGCTCGCGTCTCGACCTCGATGACCGTCAGGAGCGGCGACCCTCGCGGAGAAAGGGGGAGCGCGTATAATATGGCGTGGCACGCAAGCTGGGCGGGCGCGATTTGGGCGCGTGTGGACGCGTTTCTGAGCAGGCTCGCGGCCCGCGAGAGTGTGCTGCCGGGAACCGCGCGGTTTCGGTTCGGGCGCGCCGGCGAGCGGATCGCGCGGCGGTATCTGCGACGGCTCGGCTACCGGATAGTCGTGCAAAATTACCGCGCGGCCGGCGCCGAGATCGATATCGTCGCGATGGACGGCGAGACAATCGTTTTTGTCGAGGTGAAACGGCGCACCGGAATTGCCGCGGGCACCCCCGAAGAGGCGGTAACGCCGGCCAAGCAGGAGCAGATTCGCCGCGCCGCCGAGGTGTTCGTCGCCTATCATCGCGCGGCGGACCGCGTGGCGCGGTTTGACGTGATCGCGATCGTCGAAGACGGCCGCGCGCGCCGCATCCAACATCTGAAGGACGCATTCTGAATGCTCGATATAAAACTAATCAGGGAACGGCCCGAATTCATCGCCGCGGAACTGGCCAAGGTCGGCGTCGAGGCCGCCGAGATTCAGCGCGTGCTCGAGGCCGACGCGCGACGCCGCAAACTCCAGTTTGAGCTCGACGAATTGCGCGCACAGCGCGCCCGCGAGTCCAAAGAACTGGGCAACGCGTCGGCGGAGGTGCGCGATCAAAAGCGCGCCGAAATGCGCGCGCTCGGCGACCGGATCACCGCCGGAGAACGCGAGCTTGGCGAGCTCGAAAACGCCTGCGAGGCGATGCTGCTGGCGATCCCGAATCTGCCGCGGCCGCACGTCCCGGTGGGCGCCAGCGACGCCGACAACCGCATCATCCGCACCGAGGGCGCCGCGCAGCAGTTCACGGCGTTCAAGCCGCTGCCGCATTGGGAGTTGGGCGAGCGGCTCGGGATCATCGATTTCGACCGCGGCGTCAAACTCTCGGGCACACGGTTTCATTTCCTGGTCGGGGCCGGCGCGCGGCTCGAGCGTGCGCTGATTGCCTGGATGCTGGATATCAAGACGCTTGAACAGGGCTACCTCGAAGTCGCGCCGCCCTTGATGGTGAACACGGCGGCGGTGATCGGCAGCGCGCATCTGCCGAAATTCGCAGACACGATGTACCGCGATTTCGAGGAGGACTTTTACTTTATTCCGACCGCCGAAGTTCCGCTCACCAATATGTACGCGCGCGAGATTCTAGACGCCGACCGGCTGCCGATCTACCTGACCGCCTACACCCCGTGCTTCCGGCGCGAAAAGATGTCGGCCGGACGCGACGTGCGCGGAATCAAGCGCGGCCATCAATTCGACAAGGTCGAGATGGTCAAGCTGGTGCATCCTGAAAAATCCGACGACGAGCTCGAGATGCTGGTCGAAGATGCGTGCGTGATTTGCCGCCGGCTCGAGATTCCCTTTCGCGTTATCCAGATGTGTACCGGCGACCTGGGCTTCGCGGCGGCGGCGAAGTACGACGTCGAGATGTGGGCGCCCGGATGCGGCGAATGGCTCGAAGTCAGTTCGTGCTCGAACTGCTGGGACTTCCAGGCGCGCCGCGCGCAAATCCGCTTCCGCGCGGGCAAGAGCGGCAAGCCTGAATTCGTGCATACGCTCAACGGGTCGGGACTCGGTCTGCCGCGCACGCTGATCGCGTTGATGGAAAATTATCAGAACGAGGACGGCAGCATCACGATTCCCGCGGTCCTGCGGCCATACATGGGAGGGATGGAACGTATTGCCAAAGCGTAAATCCGCGCCGCCCCGATTCCCCCGAGCGAGGCTGCCGACGCGCCACAGAACGGGATTCCTCGCCTATGGCTCGGAATGACGGGCGAGGGTGTTTCCGGAAATTCCGTCAAGCGGCGTATCCCGCCGGATTCATTAGGGCTTTCCGGCGTGGTAATGATCGCGTAACAATTCATCGCTAGAATTAACCGGACGAAGGGGTGCCTTGCGGGTTTCCGGCCAAGCTCAATCAGATGACGGATATTTCGCTGGGATTGGGAACCATGGTGGTGGCGCGATAATCATGTCCGACAAATTGGTCGTGCGCCATCTGAGCGCGTATTTTAACACCGTGCGCGCCCTCACAGACATCAGCGTGTCCTTTCCCGAAAACCACGTCACCGCGATTATCGGACCCTCCGGATGCGGCAAATCGACCTTGGTGCGATGCCTTAACCGGATGCATGAGGTCGTCGCAGGGGCGCGCGCCGAGGGCGAGGTTTTGCTCGACGACGAAAATATCTACGCCGCGGGCATCGATCCGGTCCAGATTCGGCGCCGGATCGGGATGGTGTTTCAGAAGCCGACCCCGTTTCCGGCCATGTCTATCGAAAACAACGTCGCCGCCGGGCTTGCGCTCAACGGGGTGCGGATGACCCGCGCCGAGCGCGATCGGATCGTCGAAAAGAGCCTGCGCCAGTCTGCCTTGTGGGAGGAAGTCAAGGACCGCCTGCGCCGCCCGGGCGCCAGCCTGTCCGGCGGACAGCAGCAGCGCCTGTGCGTCGCGCGCGCATTGGCGGTCGAGCCGGAGGTGCTGCTGATGGACGAGCCGTGTTCGGCGCTCGACCCGATTTCGACCGCGCGCATCGAAGAGCTATTGCTCGAACTCAAGTCCCGCTACACAATCGTGATCGTGACGCACAATATGCAGCAAGCCGCGCGCGCGGCCGACTTCACCGCGTTCATGTACCAGGGCGAACTAATCGAGTTCGGCGAGACCCGGCGAATTTTCACCAATCCCACGCGGCGCGAAACTGAAGATTACATCACCGGCCGATTTGGATAGCAGGATGTTGAAAAATATATTTTCAACCTCCTGCTCCCTCTCTCACTCTCCCCCGCGGGGGGAGAAGATTAAGGAAGGCAGCCAGTCTTTTGCAGGGTGTATTCGTAAGGAAGAGTTCGCGCTGCGCGGAAACTGCCATTTTTCAACACCCTGCTAGGGCGCCGGGAGGCGAACATGGATACCCCTCAACCGCAGCCGCAGCACACCAACCGCCAGTACGAAGAGGATCTGCGCGCGCTGCGCGCGGGACTGCTCAAGATGGGCGGATTGGTCGAGCGCCAGATCGCCGAGGCCGTCGAGTCGCTGGTCGAACGCGACAGCGGCCACGCCCGCGCCGTCATCAAGAATGACGAGGAAGTAAACCGCTGGGACGTCGCCAACGACGAGCAGTGCATCCGGCTCCTTGCGCTCCATCAGCCCACCGCGAGCGACCTGCGCTTTATCACCACCGGGCTCAAGATCACGACCGACCTGGAACGAATCGGCGACAATGCGGTCAATATCTGCGAGCGCGCGCTCGAACTCAACGAGGTTCCGCAGCTCAAGCCGTATGTGGATCTGCCGCGGATGGCGGAGATCGCGCAATCGATGGTCAAAGACTCGATCGACGCCTTCATGCGGGGCGATGTCGATCTAGCCCAGCGCGTGATCGAGCGCGACGACGAGGTCGATCTGCTCAACTACCAGATTTACCGCGAGCTCTTGAGCTACATGGCTGAGGATCCGCACACTATCGGAGCCGCGACGCGGTTGCTGTTCGTGTCGAAGTACCTCGAGCGGATCGCCGATCACGGGACTAATATCGCGGAGATGGTGATGTTCATGGTTAACGGCAAAGTGGTGCGCCACATGGATAAAAAACAAAAATGACCCAGCCAGCAGTCGCCGGAGAGCGGCGCGGCACGCACGCGCGCGTGCTGATCGTCGAGGATGAGGCGGATATCCGCGAACTGGTGCGCTATAACCTCGAACGCGAGGGCTTCGCCGTCGAGGAATCTGGCGACGGACCCAATGCGCTCGACAAGGTGCACCGCCGTGCGCCGGATCTGATCGTGCTCGACCTGATGCTGCCCGGGATGCCGGGGCTCGAAATCTGCCGCCAAATCCGCCAGAACCCCGGCACCGCGCATTTGCCGATCTTGATCCTTACCGCCAAGGGCACCGAGGTTGACAAGGTGCTCGGACTCGAGATGGGCGCCGACGACTACGTGGTCAAGCCCTTCAGCCCGCGCGAGGTGGTCGCGCGAATCAAGGCGCTCTTGCGCCGCGCGAATCCATCGCACGAGCCCGAGGGCGGCGGCAGCTACGAACGCGGGCGGCTGCGAATCGATTTCGGCGCCTACCAGGTGTTCGTCGGCGGCGCGCGGCGCGACCTGGCGCTGCGCGAATTCGAGCTGTTGAAATTTTTCGTCCAGCATCCGCTGCGCGTTTACACCCGCGAGCAACTGCTCGACCTGGTATGGGGACGCGAGACGTTCGTCGAACCGCGCACGGTTGACGTTCACGTTCGCCGCCTGCGCCAGCATATCGAACAAGACGACGCCAACCCGGAGCTGATTCTGACCGTGCGCAGCGTCGGCTACCGCTTCAACCCCGAGGCGCTTGGCTAGTTCGCCGAAGCTTGGAAGTTTTGCCGCGGTAATCGCCGGCTTGCTGCCCGCCGCCGTGATGCTCGCGGTGCTGAGCGCGTGGGGCGCGGCGTCGCCGGGCGTTGCCCTGGGCGCGATTGTCCTCGGTTTGGGCGCGGGATATCTGGCCGCCTCCAAAGCGGGCAGGGCGATGGCCAATCATGCCGAGCGGCTCGACGCGATCGCCGCCGCGCTCGAAGCGCGCACCGCGCCGCCACATCTGCTCCAGGGCGGCAATGACGCGATGGGCCGCGCGGAGCTGCGCCTGCTCGACGCGACCGACGCGGTGGTCGACGAGATCGACTCGCTGGCCGAGCAGCGCGACGAGTTCGAGGCGATTCTGCGCAGCATGACCGAAGCCGTGGTGGTGGTGGGCCGGCGCGGCGAGGTCGTGTTGCTCAACGGCGCGGCGCGCCGGATGTTCGCACTCGAGGCCGACACGGAATACCGTGGCCGCGATTTCGTCGAGCTGTGCCGCGACCCGCGGTTGCAGGAATTCGTCGCGCGCGCGACGCGCCCGGACAGCGCCGAATTTGGCTCGGCGGAGTTTTTGATCCAGAACCCCGCGCTCCGCCATCTGAGCGCCAGCGCCGCGCCGATTCGATCCTCGCAGGGCGCGGCCCGCGTGTTCGTCTTTCACGACATCACCCAGCTCAAGGCCTACGAGACCGTGCGCCAGGATTTTATCGCCAACCTGACCCACGAGCTGCGCACGCCGCTGAGCGCTCTGTACGGATACGCTGAGACGTTGATGCAGGGGGTCGAGGACAAAGCTACCCAGGACCGCTTTCTCGGCATCATCGACCGCCAGGCGCACCGCCTCGCGCGCCTGCTCGACGATTTGATTTCGCTGTCGGATCTCGAGCGCGGCGCCTCGCCGCTCAAACTCGAGCCGCTCGATGCGCGGGTGGTGATTTCCGAGGCGGTCGAGCTGATGCGTGAATCGGCGCGGCGGGAAGGCGTCTCGCTCGAGGTTGAATGTCCCGCCGATTTGCCGCGCGTCGCGGGCGATCGCGACCGGCTGCATCAGGTGATGGTCAATCTGCTCGACAACGCGATCAAATTCACGCCGCGCGACGGCCGCGTGACGGTCTCCGCTGCTCCCGCCAGCCTGGGCGGCAACGACGGCGTGCGCGCGATCGCGCTCGCCGTCGCGGACACGGGCGAGGGCATCCCCGAGCGCGACGTGCCGCGTCTGACCGAGCGTTTTTACCGCGTCGATCGCGCCCGCTCGCGCGAACTCGGCGGCACCGGGCTGGGCCTGGCGATCGTCAAGCATATCGTGCAACTGCATCGCGGCGCGCTCAAAATCGAAAGCAAGCTCGGCGTGGGCACCACGGTGACGCTCACGATTCCCGAGGCGCACGTCGAGGCTGGCGGATAATTGCTGGTTCTCGCGCAGCCGGATGCGGATGATCCGCGCCGCTTGCTCGGCGCGTCTTGCCCGCCGCCGCGCGATATGAAAATTTCATAGATCACGGCGCGCCCGTAGCTCAGCGGATTAGAGCAATAGACTACGGATCTATGGGTCGGGGGTTCAAATCCCTCCGGGCGCACCATCCTTCAAACCATTGTCTCCCAAAGGGTTTTGTGATTTTGACGGGCGTATCCGCACGCCACGACTTAAGGCTTTCGGCGGTCTTAGGTAGCGTCTGGGTAGCCGAAACCAGCGCGCTGGCGGTTGGAGACGGTGGCCGATTGGGGTTCGCAGCCGGCCTCGCGGCGCGCGGATCAACGCGATATGCTGAGTAACGGATGCCAGCCGCGATCGACACGTTAAGATTCGCCAAGCGCCTTCAGGGCGCGGGGATGGCCGCGCCCCAAGCTGAGGCTTTTGCCGAAGCCGTAAGCGAAGGGATCAGCGAAGGGCTGGCTACCAAGACCGACCTTGCCGAACTACGCGCCGAATTGCAGCAGGACATCGCAGAACTACCCGCCGAAATGAAGCAGGGTTTCGCCGAACTACGCGCCGAAATCGCCGCAGTGGAGATCCGCCTGTTGCGCTGGATGGGCGCCGGGTTCGTGGCGACCATCGCGATCCTCGGCGCGCAGATCCAACTCGCCCATCGCTGATCCTCAAGCGGCGAGAGCGTTGCGGCGCTTGGGTCGGAATCAGGCGGCCGGGTTCAGAAATGGGACCGGGTCTGCTTGCGCTTGGCGAGCTGTTCGGTCATCCCGAGCTTGCGCGCGAGTTCGTCCAAAGTGGCGGGCGGAGCGAACGAGAGTCCGGGCTCGAGCCGCTGAGCCTCGCCCAGCTCGCGCTTAGCCTCGCCGTTGCGGCCCAACTGTGCGAGAAGTTGCGCGTACGCCAGGTGCGCCCGCGGGCACTGCGGATGTATGCGGATCCGCTCGCACACGGCGCGCTCTGGCCCGGACAGTCCGCTGCCCTGAGCAGCGCGATCGGCAGGGCGCTCCGAAAATGCGCGCGTGGCGGCCAATGCCATGCACAGCATCATCCCCGCTGCCAGCGCGATTCGCCTTCCAACGCCGTGTCCCGCGCCGGTCATGCGACCGATGCGGCCCTTTAGACCGAGTATTCCGCCCGCCGCAGTTTGCTCTTTCATCGAATCGCCGAGCTCCCGGTCAACGCGCGGGCGATGATCAGCTTTTGAATCTGAGTTGTTCCGTCCGGCATCGTCAGCATTCGCGCGTCGCGCAGGCATCGCTCGACCCGGTTTTCGGTGGCGAGTCCGTTGGCTCCCATGCACTGGATCGCCGTCGACGCGACCTTGACCGCCGCTTCGGTCGCGTACCATTTCGCCATCGAGGCTTCCACGTCCGCGCGTCCGCGCCGGAGCGCGAGATAGGCGCGATGGCAAAGCAGCCGGGCCGCGTCGATCTCGGTCGCCATCTCGGCAACCATGGCCGCGACCAACTGATGGCGGATGATTTCCTTGCCGAACTGCTTTCGTATCTGCACGTACTTGAGCGCGATCTCGAAGCCGCGCCGCGCGATTCCGACCGCCATCATCGCGGTGCCCGCGCGCGCATGCGAAAACATCTGAAGCGTGCGCTGGAACGCGCGCTCGGGCGACACCCGTTCGGTGTTCCATCCGCCGAGCACGTTCGTTGCAGGCACTTCGACATCGTTGAAGAACAGTTCCGAGGTGGGAAACGAGCGCAGCCCGATCGTCGGGATCTCGCGACTCTCGAACGGAGACTCCCGCCGCTCGACCACGAATTGGCGGAATCCTGCGGGCCCTTTGGCGGGGTCGGTTTGCGCCAGCACCACCGCGACGTCGGCGACGCTCCCGTTGCTGATCCAGGCCTTTGCGCCGTTGATTATCCAATGGTCGCCCTTGCGCTCGGCTCGGCATCGGATCCCCGACGGATCGGAACCGGCTTCCGGCTCAGTCGTGGCCAGGCATCCGATTAGGTCGCCCTGAGACAGCGGGCCACCCAGGCGCTCGGCCAGATCTGGATGCGCATTGGCGGCGATCAGCGAGGCCGCGCCGGAGGTTATCCCCGACATGCCGGCCAGGCCCGGGAAAGTGGCCGAAAGTTCCTCGCTCTGAACGCATCTCAGAATCGGGTCGGAACCGCCGGCAAAAATTCCTTCGGTGCCCACATAGCCCCACGGTATAAGCATTTTGAGCAGCGGCTTGGCGCGCTGCGCAGTCATCTCGAGGTCGCCCCACCGATCGTCGAGCGAGCGGACCTCCGCGTCCAAGAATTTCCGCAGACTGTCCCGGAACATCCGCTGCTCCTCGTTCAAATCGAAGTCCATAATTTCCTCGCACGGGTGAATTGCATCGGAACCGCTCGCTGCGCCGGCCACCGCCGGGAATGCAGAATTTCCCGAACAAGCAAGCATCAAGGGTGCCACGCATGGCGAGTAAGGCGTTGGCATGAAACCGTGCGCGACTTTGCACCGGTTTGTGAAGATCGGCGCAAGCGCTGAGAGGCTGGCGGCCGTCGCTATGCTGTCGCCATCGGAATCAGGATGTAACCGATTGATTCATAATGCCCGGCTCGGTGTTGGCGGCTGCGCTCCCGGCGCTATTGAGTTGCGCGACTTTCCGTCTGTCACGCCGCGCTACACGACCGTCCTGGGTGCAGAGCCTGGAAGGGATCAGCGCGGATTTTCTCGCGCGTGTCGGCGCGCCTCCACGTCGCGGCTCGGCACTTATCGAGCGGCGCGCGGTTTGTTAATCCACGGATGCGCTGCTACGGTCCCCTGAGAACGGGTGCGTTCCGGCCCGGCCACCCACAAGGAGACTTCGATGCGCAAACTAATCGTTGCCGCGGCGTTCGTGGCGCTCGTAGCCGGGCTCGCATTCGCCGCCGACCAGGCTCGCCACGCGACCTACACCGATCCCTCCGCCGCCGACAAGGGCGCTACCGCCCTATGCAAGGGGTTTTACGGCCTGGACGACAACCTGTCTCCATGCCAGGACTGGTGCGAACAATGGCGCCAAGGCCACCAAGGCGCGAGCTGCGATTGCTCCGACGGCAAATGCGCCGCCGACGAATAGCACTGATCTATTTCGCGTCGTGAAAGATGATCCCGAGTGCGTAACGCTCGCCGCGCGTGATCGTGCTCACGCCATGACGAACCGCGACGCGATAGTAACCGCGTGCGCTCTGCGCGGGACGATAGCGGTTGGCGAAGATCACGCCGCATCCGGCGGCCGCCGCAATCGCCTCGCCGCGTGATTGCGCGCGTGGGCGCTGCTCGACCAGCAGCAGGTCGCCGCCCTCGAAGTCGCGTCCGCGCTCGCCGAGCGTGCAGGTGAACTGAAGCGGAAAGGCTATTTCGCCGTACAAATCCTGATGCAGGCAGTTGTAGCCGCCGGCGTCATAGCGGAGCATCAGCGGAGTAGGGCGGCTCTGACCATGCGCGTGGCATTGCGCAAGAAAACTCTTCAGGCCGGCCGGATAGTCGGCCGCGATGCCCAGCTCGCGGGTCCATCGATTTGCGATCGGCGCGAGTCTTTTGTACAACGCCGTGCGCAACGCCGCGATCTCCCGCGGCAGCGGATAGGCGAAATACTTGTAGTCGCCCTGGCCATAGCGATGCCGCGCCATCTCGACCCGGCTGCGGAATTTCCCGCGCTCGGGGTACAGCGCGATCAGCGCCGCGCATTCATCCGGTGACAGGATCCGGGCGGTGAGCGCGTAACCGCGCGCGTCGAGTTCGCGCTCGATTTGTTTCCAGTCAAGCGCGGCGACCCGCGTGGCTAGCTCGTGCATCGCGGGCCGCGCCGCTATGCGGTGTGCTTGAGAACGAACGCCCCTGCCTTGCTGATCGCGTGGCGCGCCTCGTCGAGCATCGGCGCGAACGCATGCCACACGTGGATCATGTTCTCCCACGGCTCGAGGGTGACGCTCACGCCCGACTTGCGCGCGCGTTCCGCGAGCCGCGTCGAGTCATCCATCAGCGTCTCCGCGGTGCCCACCTGAATCAATAGCGGCGGCAGCCCGCTCAGGTCCGCGTACAGCGGCGCGGCCAACGGGGTGCGCGGGTCTTTGCCGGCCAGGTACGCGGCTGCCATTGGGACCAGGGTTTCCTTATGCACCATCGGGTCGATGCCCGCCTTGGTAGTCATCGATTCGCCGATTCCCTCGAGATCGACCCACGGCGAGATTCCCACGCCCGCCGCCGGCATCGGCAATTTCGCGTCCTTGATCGCCACCAGCGTCGCGATCGTCAGGCCTCCGCCCGCCGAGTCGCCCGCGATCGCGAGCCGTCCGGGCCGGATTCCCTGCTCGACCAGGTAGCGATAAGCGGCCACGGAATCCTCGACCGCGGCGGGAAACGGATGCTCGGGCGCGAGCCGATAATCGATCAGCAGCACTCGTGCCCTGGCTGCGCGCGAGATGCGGCCCGCCAGCGCGCGATGCGTATTTATCGAACCGATAACGTAGCCGCCGCCGTGCAGATAAAGAATCGCGCGGCCCGCGTCGGCATTGGGCGCGGCGACCCATTCGGCCTTGACCCCGCCGGCGCTTACCGGTTCGCACTTGACGTCGGGCTCGGCCGGAAACGCGACGGACATCTGCTCGTAGCCGGCGCGGATCTGATCGATGCTTGCGTTGGGATCGATCGGCCGGGCCTTGAGCATCTGGATAAGCGAATCAAGTTGCTGCTTCGACATCGGGGGTAACCTCCGGATCATCAAGCAGTACCATTGCGCGTGCGGGTACGACAAATCCGCCTGGTCTGTTTTCGAACGCGGGCCGCGATGCATGATCAAGCCGTGTTCGCGACGCTCGCCGATCTGGTGGCTGTGATTCACGCCGCCTATGCCGCCTTCGTGGTGCTGGGCCTCGCCGCGATTATCGTGGGCGGGGCGGCAGGATGGAAATGGGTGCGCAACTTATGGTTTCGCGCCGCGCACCTTGGCGCGATCGCGGTCGTGCTGGCCGAGTCGATAATCGGCCTCGCGTGTCCGCTCACGAGGCTCGAAGATGCGCTGCGCGCCCACGCGGGCCAATCGGGCTACGCCGCAGATTTCCTGGGCTACTGGCTCGACCGCCTGATTTTCTTTGACGCCCCCGCCTGGGTCTTCATGATCATCTATGCCGCCTTCACCGTAGCCGTAGCCGTGGCGCTGTGGCTGGTCCCTCCGCGCCCGCGCATCTGAAACAGTTGCGCGCGCACTATGGGAACCGGCCGGGCTGAGCGATTCCAGTGGCCGGAGTCCCCGCGAGTTTCGCCGCCGGCGAATCTTTCGGGGCGTAGAGCCGCGACGACGTATCCGTGTAAATCAGTTTCCAGCCCGCGCGCGCGTCCATCAGCTTTCGCGCCTGCGAATCCGGCTTGATCAGCACGAAATCGGTGGGGAATTCTTTCAGGACCGCGGCGCCGCCTTTCAAATTGTAATTGAACAGCGCGAACTGGTAGATGATTTCGAGCGGAAAAACCGTATCGTAACGCCCGTCGATAAACACTTTCGATCCCGGCGCCATGTTCCAGATCAAGTACTCGCCCCACTCGAAGGAGTTCAGGATGTTGCCGCGCATCGCGTGCCGCTTCATGAACTCGCACGCGCCGGCTGGGTACGGGTCGGGTGAAGTCAGCGAGCGCGAGAACAGTCCACTGTGCACGAAAATTACGATCGATATTCCGGCAAGGATCGCCTGGTTCGTCCATCTCAACCATGCCGCGCGCCGCGGCGGCTCCGCGCGCTCCTGGTTCGATACCCGTGCTTGCCACGCGCGCGGGAAATGACGCGCAAGCGGCGCCGCCAGCGCGATTATCGCAATCGGGAGATTGCGCGCCGAAATGAACGCCGCAATCACCATCACGACCGCGATCGCGAACAGCGGCAAATCGGCGTCCTCGATCGTCAGCGCCCACGAAATGCCGGCCGCCGCGATCATCGCGCATCCGATTTCATAGTTCGAGATTGGAAACTGATGTTGCCGCCAATGCGCGAACACCGCGGGTATGAGCGGCTGCCAGTCTATCACTATGACTCGCGTATATGGATTGCCCAACGCGTGCGCGACCGCCCGCCAGGTTCCGAATCCGTACGGAGTAGCCAGCGTCGCCAGGATCGCCGCGCAGGTGATCGCCGCAAGTCTTGCCGCTCGCCACCCGCCGCGGCCTGCGATGACCTCCTGCAATCCCGACACGACGCTATAGGTACCCAGCGCGGCGATTCCCATGATGAATCCGCCGTGCAGATTCGCCCATAGCGCAAGTATCGGAATCGCCAGCCATAGCCGTCCCGTCCGCCGATACGCATCGCGCGTAAGCAGGAGGATGAGCACCGCTAACAACGCGAACGTGCATGACTGCGGACGAAACTGTAGCGGCGGCTTGATCACCACCGCCGTTCCAATCAGAACTGCGAATTGAACCAGGGTCGATGAATCGGTCTCGGCCAGCGCCGCCGCGAGCGCAACGATTACGACCGTCGCGCAGGCAAGTTTCAGCACGATAAGCCCGAAGACGCCGGCATGGTTGAAGACTGCCGCCATCAGCACTTCAGTCAGCCATTCGTGGTTGTTCCAGTAATGTCCCGCGGCGGAATAGGAGTAAGGATCGTGCAGAACCAGGTGATGCAGGCGCAAAACCGCCTGACCGAAGAAAACGTGACCCCACAAATCCGGATCCGGCAGGCGAATCAAATCGGCAATCGCGATCGAAATAAGTATCAGTCCCGGCGAATAGCGGAATAACGATAGCCGTGCTGACGGATTCAGGATCGGTTCTTTCGCGCGGCCGACGCCCGCTCCACTGCTCTGCGCATTCCGCACGTCTTCGACCCTCCACCACTGCCAGTGGCCAAATTCTATCCGAGCAGGTCAGGGCTGCGATTACCAGATCGCGGGAAATTTCAAGGCTGCGCAGTTTTCCATATTATCTTTGAATTTGCTCGATGGGGTTATTGACGCGGTATGCCAATCGCACCATACCGACCCACCGCGGCTTGCCGGATGTGGGCACTAAGTCCTAGAGTCGGCGTCGGAGTGAAATCGGCATGAAAGTATCGCTATTCTATCTTCCGTCAGTCGGAAGCAAATCCGATATCGAAAAGGGCCGCGTCGGCCTTAACGGCGCCCTCTACGATCAGATGCTGCGCGAGCTGTCTGGCCAGGCGCGGCTCGCCGACGATCTCGGCTACGACTCGATCAGCTTCACCGAGCATCATTTCCACGTCGAGGGTTTCGAGCTCTCGAACAATCCTGTGCTGCTCGATCTTTATATCGCGATGCAGACCAAGCGGCTGCGGGTCGGGCAGCTTGGAATCGTGCTGCCGGCGCAGAATCCGATTCGGGTCGCCGAAGATATCGCGATGCTCGATCATATGACGGGCGGACGCGCCAACGCCGGCTTCGCGCGCGGTTATCAGCGCCGATGGGTCGATATCATGGCGCAGCAGACGCACGGCATCCACGGCGCGCATCCGCATCAGCACGACGAGATCGACGCGGCCAACCGCGCGGCGTTCGAGGAAAACTTCCGCATCATCAAGAAAGCCTGGACCGAGGATTTCCTGACTCACGACGGCAAATACTGGCGCATCCCGGCGGGTCCGACGCCGTGGAATATCGACGCGACGAGCAAATGGGGCGGCGGCGTCGAAAACGGGATCGTCCGCGCGGTCTCGGTGGTGCCCAAGCCCGTGCAGAAGCCGCATCCGCCGATCTTCCAGCCGTTCGCGTCCTCCGAGCGCAGTATCAGATGGTGCGCGCAGGAGGGCGTCACCGCGATTCTGCCGCCGCTGCATCCCGCCCTCGAGCATCAGTTGTGCGAGGTCTATGCCGAGGTCTCGAAGCGTCCGCTCGGCGACGGGATGGGCGTGCTGCGCGATATAGTGATCGCCGACAGCGACGACGAAGCGCGCGCGATCTGGCGCGAGAGCGGATACTTCTGCGGCCATGAATGGTTCGAACCGTTCGGCTTCTCGAAGGGCCTCGAGGATCCCAAGACCGGCGAGCCGGCCGACCTGTGGTCCAACGGACTCGCGTTCGTCGGCACCGTCGATACGGTGACGCGCCAGGTCGAGCATCTGCTGAAGCGGCTGCCGATCCGATGGGTGTTCGCGTGGATGTACAACGGGCTGATGCCGCACGACCGGCTGATGAAAACGATCGAGCTGTTCTGGACCAAGGTGCTGCCGCGCGTGAGCGACATGACGTGAGCGGGAATGCGCCCGCCATCATAGCGCGCGGCTCATGATCATCGCGGCGCACAATATTCTCGAAGACCTCGGCCTGGTGCTGTGCGTCGCCGCGGTCACCACCGTCGTTTGCCAGAAGATCCGCCAGCCGGTCGTGGTCGGATACCTGCTGGCCGGCATCATCGTCGGTCCATACACGCCGCTGCTGTTCGCCAGCCCCGATAGAATCCACACGCTCTCCGAACTCGGGGTGATCCTGCTGATGTTCGCGCTCGGGCTCGAGTTCCGCGTGCGCAAGCTGGTGCAACTCGGACCGACCTCGGGATTCGTCACCGCGCTACAAGTCGGGTTGATGATCTGGCTTGGGTACATGGTCGGCAGTGCGATGGGATGGACGCGCCTCGAGAGCATCTTCACCGGCGCGGCACTTTCAATTTCGAGCACCACGATCGTCGCCAAGGCTTTCGGCGAAGAACAGATTCCCGAGCGCGTCCGCGAGCTGGTCTTCGGCGTCCTGCTGGCCGAAGACCTGACCGCCGTGCTGCTGCTCGCCGTGTTGACGGCGCTGGCTTCGGGCGTGGGGCTGAGCGCCGCGATGATGGTCAAAGTTGTAGGCAGGCTCGCGATCTTTCTGGCCCTGCTGGTCGGCGGCGGGATGCTGATCGTGCCGTGGACTATCCGCCAGATTGTGCGGATGGGGCGCGCGGAAACGACGCTGGTCGCGAGTATCGGAATCTGCTTTGGGTTTTCGATTATCGCCGAACATGCGGGCTACTCGGTCGCGCTCGGCGCGTTCCTGGCCGGCTCGCTGGTGGCGGAGTCCGGCGACGCGCAAAGTATCGAGCATCTGGTGGCGCCGGTGCGCGATATGTTCGCGGCGGTGTTCTTTGTTTCGGTCGGGATGATGATCGATCCGCGCCAAATCGCCGAGCACTGGGCGGCGCTGACGCTGCTCGTGGTCGCGGTGATCGCCGGCAAGCTGTTCTCGGTCACGCTCGCCTCGTTGCTCTCGGGCGCCGGGGTGCGGACTTCCGTGCAGGCGGGCATGAGCCTGACGCAGATAGGAGAGTTCTCGTTCATCATCGCGGGCCTGGGAATTCAGACTCACTCGACCCGCGACTTCGTTTATACGCTGGCGGTCGCGGTCTCGGCGGTCACCACCTTCACGACGCCGTTCATGATCCGCGCCTCGGGCGCGCTCGGAGATTATGTCGCGCGCAAGATTATCCCGCAGCGGCTCGGCTCTTTGCAGGTGATTTACGACGCGTTGATGGAACGCACCCGCCAGCGGCGGTCGCCTGGCGGAGCGCTCGGATGGGCGGTCGCGCTGCTGGGATGCGGGGCGCTCGGAATCATCGCGATTCTGGTTTTCAACGAAGTCGATCCGCTGGGCTTGACCACGCGCGCCGCGCAGTTCATCCACCTGTCGTATTTCAACGCGGGCCTGTCCGTCGATGGCGTCGCTTTGATCCTCTGCGCGCCGTTCATCTATGCGATGCACGTCGGTGCGCGCCGACTGGCGCGGGCGATCGCGATGCGCGCGCTCGTGGCCGGCGCCCAAGCCGCTCCTTGCGCCGCCGGCGACGCGCTGATCGCGGTGCTGCACGCGACGATTCTGCTGGTGACTGTGATGCCGCTGCTGGCGATTGCGCAGCCGTTTCTGGAACCGCTCGAGGGCCTCGGAGTGGTCGTGATCGGTACTGTCCTCATGACCTTCGTGATCTGGAGTAGCGCGCGCAAGCTGCAAGGCAATCTGCACGCGGTCGCCGATCTTATCGCGCAGGCATTCGCGGCGAGCCGCACCACTGCGCACGAGGTTGCGGGCTTCGGAACGATCACGCCGATCGCGCTCGGCGCGGGCGCAGCCGCGATCGGCAGGACACTGGCCCAACTCGATCTGCGCGCCGCGACCGGAGCAACCGCGGTCGCGATCGCGCGCGGCGACGGCCAGGTCATCGTCCCGTCGGGCGAAGAAGTGCTGGGCCCGGGCGACGTGCTCGAAGTGGTTGGCCCGCGTGAGCACGTCGAAGCGGCGCGCCGCCTGCTGATTGGCGCGCCGCCGCAAGCCGCCGCATGAACGGCGCGGCGCCCGTGTGGTTGCATCGAGGTGCGGCGGGTCGTAGCTTTTTGCGGTCCGTAGATTTTCGCGCGAGGATGCCATGAATCTCAAAGACACTGTTGCACTTGTCACTGGCGGCGGTTCGGGCCTTGGTGAAGCTACCGTGCGTGAGCTGGTCTCGGGAGGCGCGAAGGCCGTCATCCTGGACTTGCCGGTATCGCCCGGGCAGAAGGTCGCGGAATCGCTCGGCACAAATAGCCTGTTTGTAGCCGCGGATGTCGTCTCGGAGAAAGAAGTCACCGACGCGATCGCAGCCGCGCTCGCCAAGTTCGGCGCGATTCATATCGCGGTCAACTGTGCGGGTATCGGCCGCGCGATGCGCACCGTCACTAAAGAAGGTCCGCATTCGCTCGATCTGTTCAACCGGGTTATCCAGGTCAATCTCGTCGGCACCTTCAACGTGATTAGATTGGCTGCCGCCGCGATGGCGAAAAATCAGCCCAATGCCGACGGCGAGCGCGGCGTGATTATCAACACCGCGTCGGTAGCCGCATTCGACGGGCAGATCGGGCAGGCGGCCTACTCGGCGTCCAAGGGCGGCGTGGTCGGGATGACGCTGCCGATCGCGCGCGATCTTTCCTCGCTGGGAATACGCGTATGCACAATCGCGCCGGGTACCTTCGAAACGCCGATGCTGGCCGGATTGCCCGACGTGGCGCGCAAGGCGCTCGCCGCGCAGATTCCGTTTCCGCAGCGCCTGGGACAGCCGCGCGAGTACGCCGCGCTGGCCCGTCATATAGTGGAAAACGCGATGCTCAACGGAGAAACGATCCGCCTCGACGGCGCGCTCCGGATGGGTCCGCGGTAGCCGCCGCGGCCGTCGAATTCCGGCAAGCCCTGAAGGAGACCTTCGCGTAACTCAACCCCAAGGGCTACTGGCGCGACTGGCGAGATTCCTCGCTGCGCTCGGAATGACAATTTCTCCTTTTTTTGTGTCATTCCGAGCGAAGTCTGCGGAGCGAGGAATCTCGCCTTGGGCACGTGCACACCTTCCCGATGAGTTACGCAACGGTTTCCTGAAGTTGGAGTTCGTAGCTGACGAGAGTTGCGCTGGGTCAGTGATTAGGGTGCTGCGTGCGGCTGGCCAAGCGGCCGTAAGGCTGACTTTTCCGCGGCCCTAGTTTTGCGGTTGAGTCTCAGAGGCCGTGCCAGCAGTAGGCGGCGACGATGGGGACGCCACTCCGGGCCCGCCCTGACCGCGACGCTCCGTCGCCGGCTGCAACTTCGAACTTTTGAACATGACTAACTTGCCGATCTTATCTATCCGCACGATAACGATACGGCCATCTCGAGAATCATATAGGACGATGGCCCGGCGGGTGGTCGCGAAAGTCGAGTTCCATTGCGGGGAGTTGTTTCCCCGCGTCGGCTTCATCGTGACCAATCTTGGGACTTCAAACCGGGCGGTGGTGCGCTTTTACAACAAGCGCGGGCAGCGGAACAATGGATCAAGGAAAGCAAGCAGGCTGCCGCGCTGACGCGGCTTAGCTGCCATCGCTTCTGCGCCAACGAGGTGCGGCTGTGGTTGAGCGTCATCGCCTATAACTTGGGGAACTTGTGGCGGCGGCTGGCGCTGCCGACGCGGGTCACCACGTGGTCGCTCACCAGCTTGCAGCAGCGGTTGGTGAAGACCGGCGGACGGCTCATCGAACATGCGCGCTATTACTGGTTGCTATTGGCCGATAGCCATCTGACCCGGCGGCTCTTTGGGAGCATGCTGCAAAAGCTCATGGCGTTACCGTCGCCAGCGGGATAAGGCGCGTGCAGCGCGGAGCAAATTTCGATGACGACGCTGGTTGGGCGTGGGAAGTGTCTGCGGATGCACCCGGGAACGAGTCCTTTCCAGGCGCTGCGTGCTCGCCGAAAACGAACTCGCCCCCCTTCCGGCGCCAATTGGAATACCGTCGACCAGTACCGGCTGAAACCCTTGCGGAAACCAGTCGTCCGGCCTATACGGGAGTTGAAAGCGGAGCGTCAAAACGGAAATCTCGGATGAAAATCCTCCCGGCGTTACGTCCTCAAATTCTACCCAGTCTTCAACGTCCAACAGTGCGAGGCCGGTCGGTGGGGTGCAAAGGCCGCTTATTGGAGGCACCACCATTGTCAATTCAAAGGAGTTCTCGGTCATGAAGATAATGCGAGTGAATCGCGCCGGCGGACAATTCGAACAGACAGAGGATGCGATGCGCGAACCCGGGAGCGGCTCCGTCAGAGTGAGAGTCGAGGCCTGCGGTGTTTGTCATAGCGACGTTCTAACCAAAGACGGGCTCTGGCCAGGGATCGCATTTCCGCGCTCTCCCGGGCACGAGATCGCCGGCGTGATCGATGCGGTGGGGGCAGGCACTGACCCCTGGGAAATCGGCGATCGGGTAGGAATCGGCTGGTACGGCGGGCACTGCGGGAGATGCGAATCGTGCCGGCGCGGCGATTTCATAACCTGCGCGAAGTTGCAAGTTCCCGGTATCAGCTACGACGGCGGCTACTCGGAATTCGTGGTCGCGCCCATGCAGGCGCTGGCGCGCATTCCGGATGCACTGACGCCGGAAGAAGCCGCTCCGCTCATGTGTGCGGGCGTCACCACGTTCAACGCACTGCGCAACAGCGGTGCGCGGCCGGGTGACATCGTCGCGATACAAGGTATCGGCGGCCTCGGCCATCTGGGCGTGCAGTTCGCAAGCAAGTTCGGATTCGAAACGGTTGCCATCGGGAGAGGAGGCGACAAGAAGGGTTTGGCTTTGAAGCTGGGCGCACGAACCTATATCGACACCTCGGCGCAGAACGTGACCCAGGAACTGCTCGCCATGGGAGGCGCCCGCGTGATTCTGGCAACGGCCCCGGATGGCAAGGCGATGGGTGGTCTGATTGACGGTCTTGGGGTTGGCGGCAAGTTGGTTCTGGTCGGCGCGAGTCCGGATCCGTTCGGGGTTTCCTCGTTGCAACTGCTTTTGACTCGCAAGTCGATCCTTGGCTGGCCGTCGGGAACTTCAATTGATTCGGAGGACGCGATGCAGTTCGCCGCGTCCAACGGCATCCGGCCGATGATCGAGACCTTTCCCCTTGAACACGCCGCCGACGCTTACGAACGCATGCTCTCCGGCAAGGTCCGCTTCCGCTCGGTGCTGAAAATGTGAACCGCTAGGCATGCGGCCGCCGCTGAACTCCGCGCCGCGCGGGCCTTTCGGTCCGCGATGTTCATCCCTGTGTCCGGACGGCGGCGCCGATTCAGGCTAAAACGTTCAGATCGAAGGATCCCCGGAAACTGAATAGGTAGAGCGCCGCCAGCGCCAGACCGCCGAGACCGGCGATACAGAAGATCGTTCTGAGAGTGCGCTCGTCCACCGCTATGCTTGTTTTCAGAACTGAGTGCGCGCGTCGTCGTTGGGTGCGTCGTCGGGGAACGCCGGATAGACGCAGCCGCCGCGATCAGACGTCAGTCCTTGTGCTACAAGATACCGCAAAGATCCGGGCCGTAGGGTGTTATCAGGAATCTGTTGTCTTCCTCGTCGCGCGGTTGTAGGCGATTGCAAATGGGCGCTGCCTTTCACGCACAAGCGATTTCGTCTGACCACAGCTTTCGCAGATCGGCACCTCATAAATACCGATTAATCCGTATTGTCGCGCAGAGGGTTCCGGATTTCCATCATTCGCAACCTGACTATTCTCGCTGCCGAGATCACGGTTCCGGCCGGTCGGTGTCCTCAGTTTCGGCGGCCTAGGTTTTGCTTCTGCATCGCCCGCCGGTCATCGTCATTCGGGATCACGGGTGATCGCAGCGGTGACCTGATCGAGATTCAATCCGCGATAAGGCTGCCGGGCGGCGTGGTCGGGATGACGCTGCCGATCGCGCGCGATCTTTCCTCGCTGGGAATACGCGTATGCACAATCGCGCCGGGTACCTTCGAAACGCCGATGCTGGCCGGGTTGCCCGACGTGGCGCGCAAGGCGCTCGCGCCGCAGATTCCGTTTCCGCAGCGCCTGGGACAGCCGCGCGAGTACGCCGCGCTGGCCCGTCATATAGTGGAAAACGCGATGCTCAACGGAGAAACGATCCGCCTCGACGGCGCGCTCCGGATGCCGCCGCGATAGGGTCGGAATCCGGAGCGCTGTCGGTCTCCTATCGAATTGGGCTACCGTCTCCGGCTCGCGCCGCCGCTGCTCCCAGCGGAGCGACCGCGGGAACCGCAGTGGAGGGGCAAGGTGCTCCGGTGATGCCAGCGTCGGGGCCGAATGTAAATGGAGAACTTTCGATTACTTGACCAACGACATCTCCGGTCTGCGCCGGGAGCGCCAAACTGATGGTATCAATCTCGACGAAAGCATCCGGCTCATCCCCGGTCGTGAGACTGAGCGACAGGTTCGTTCCATCAGAGGAAGTACATCCATTGCCCGAAGTTGGGAAGTTCCCCTGCGTATTGAAGCCGGTCCACGGCTTACATTTGCCCTTGGCGGGAACCTTGAATCCTTGTCCGACCAAAATATAACTCGCATTTGGAAATCCGCTGATGCAGTAGTTCTTTGCCAGCACCACGCCCGGCGTGAGAATCAGTAGGGTAATAAAACCAACAATTCCTGCTTGCAGCTTGTGCATCCTAGAGCCTCCGTTGTGTTTGAGTCCGGTCTCCCCAGCTTAATCAACTTTTCTGAACCGGAATTTCGATTTCGACGCGCGGGTGATAGTGCCACAAAATCCGCACGAGTCGCAAACGCAAGGCCAGCAGGGCCTCCGTCCTCTGTGCCAACGGAGCTAGTTTTGCGGTTGAGTTTCGGAGGCGGCGGTGGGGCGGCGGCGTGAGGGCAGGGCGGCGGTGCTCGCGCCGATCGAGATGATCAGCATTCCCTGCTCGTAGCGCGGGCCGCCGACGATCAGGATGCCGTTATTCTTGAGCTTCAAGTCGGTGGTCATCAGCGGGCGCGGTCCCTGGAAGAGGACGATCTCCATCGCGATCATGTCGCCGTCTATCTCGCGCGGCGATACGTGCAGGATTCGTCCGCCCGGCAATTGGAAGGCGATCATTTTTCCGCACTCGATCTGCCCGGCCTGATCGCTCACCAGGCGATAGGTGCTGTAGCTGAACAGCGCCTGCAGGCGCGGACCCATCGATTGCAGCCGCGGATCGAGGCCCTCGTTGGTCTCGGCCGCGAGCACGGAATTGACGCGCACGGTGACGGTGCGCGGATGCGCGGAGTGCGCCGGCTGCGCGAGCGCCCGTCCGTGGCATGCGATCGGGGCCAGCATCGCGAAGATCACGGCGATGTGCAGACCAAGATTTTGCGGAAGACTTCGCGGGCGCGGCAGCATCAATCCTCTACCGCTGCCCCTACTGCTGATCCGGCAGCCAGATCACGGTGGTATCGGTCTGAGGTTCGCTCCAAACCGCAACGGAGGGTATTTCGGACTCGAGGCGCGAGATGACAGCGTGTGAATCGGAGCCGGCCTCGGCAAAATTGACCGGCGCCTCGGCTACCGCCGCGGGAGCCTCAGCGGCCTCGCGTTCGAGGCGAGCCACTTCCCGGCCGGGATGATGCAGCGCGGTTTGCGCGAACGGAGTCACCAGAAACGCGGTGATCACGGCCGCCGCGGCCGCCGCGCCGGACAGCGCGAGGCTTCCCGACAGCTCCTCGCCGATACGGCTGAACCATCGTGAGATGCGGACGCCCAGCGGTACCGGCAGGCTTTCGATCCGCCGCATGACCGAGGGCGCGAAGCCCCTGAGCGCCGGAGCCTCGAACAGCGTGCGCAGCTCGCGGCCGAGCGTAGCGTAGTCGGCCAGCTCGGCGGTGCAGTTGTCGCACCCGGCCAGATGGCGGGCGACTTCCTGATACTCGTGAGGTTCGAGCGCCTGGTCTTCAAACGCGCCAAGCATCAGGCCAATCTCATTGCACGTAGCCATGGCAGCTCAGCCCTCCGGGATATCCTTCAACAAGACGCGCAGGCGGTTGCGGGCATAATGCAGCCTGCTCATCACCGTGCCGCGCGGGCATTGCAGCATGTCGCTGATCTCGTCGTAGGACAACCCTTCCACTTCGCGTAAAAGTATCACTGTGCGATGTTCCGGCGTCAACTCCTCGAGTGCCGCGGTCAAGCGCGCCGAAAGCTCCTTGCGGCTGGCGGTTTTGAAGGAATCGCCAGTGTCGCTGGGCATCCGGCGCATTTCATTTTCGGCGTCCTCGCCGCGCAGCACGACATGGCGGCCCTCGCGCCGCCAGAAGTCGATCGCAAGGTTGGCGGCGATTCGGTACAGCCAGGTCGAAAAGCTCGAGCGCGATTCGAACTTCGCGAGGTTCTCATAGGCGCGAACGAAGGTCTCTTGTGCGAGCTCGATTGCATCGTCCTGATTATGCACCACCGCCAGCGCGACATTGGCAACCCGGCGCTGATACCGCTCGACCAGAACGCCGAAGGCTTCTGAGTCGCCCTTCGTTGCCCGTTCGATAAGTTCGGCTTCGTCGCCGTCCTGGCGTCTTTGCGTTCCCAATTCCTTAGACGCGGGCCGGGGTGTCGAAATTCAGCCGAATCTTCATTTATCCCCACCCATTTCGGCCCAATTCGAGCCCCATTTGAGATCCGCCTTAAGCGGCACGCGCATTGTGGCAACTCCCTCCATCTCACGGCGCGCGGCCTGCGCGGCGTCGTGAAGGGCGTCCTTTCGCACTTCGAGAAGCAGTTCGTCATGTACCTGCATCACGAGGACGGCTTCCATCCCGGTGCGGCGAATCTCGCTATGTAGCCTGATCATCGCCAGCTTGATCAAGTCCGCCGCGGTTCCCTGGATAGGTGTATTTATGGCGATCCTTTCGGCTTGCGCTCTTGCGCCACCGGGAGCCGCGGAAAGCTCGGGCAGGTAGCGCCGCCGCCCATACATCGTAGTCACAAAGCCGTCGCTCCGCGCACGGGCCAGGGTTTCCTCGAAGTATGCGCGCACGCGCGGCAGCCGGTCGAAGTAGCGCTTGATATAGTCCTGTGCGGCCGCAAGCGAGATTCCGAGCTGGGCGGCCAGGCGCTGCGGACCCATCCCGTAAATCAACCCGAAGTTAATCGTCTTGGCGACCCGGCGCGCTTCGGCGTCAACCTGGCCGGCGGCGATACCGAGCAGCTCGATGGCGGTGCGGGCGTGGATGTCTTCGCCACGCTGGAAGGCGTCGATCAGGGTCGGGTCGGCGGACAGATGCGCGAGCACCCGCAAGTCGATTTGCGAGTAATCCGCCGACAGCAGCATCCAGCCCTCGCGGGCGATGAAGGCGCGGCGGATGCGGCGGCCCTCTTGCGTGCGGGTGGGGATATTCTGCAGGTTCGGGTCGCTCGAGCTGAGCCGCCCGGTCGCCGTCACCGCCTGGTGAAAGGTCGTATGCAGGCGGCCGTCGGCGCGGTCGATGAGTTCACCGAGCGCGTCGGCGTAGGTCGATTTCAATTTCGATATCGAACGGTATTCGAGCAGCTTGGCCGGCATCGGATGCGCCGCCGCCAGCTTCTCGAGCGTGTCGGCGTCGGTGGAATATCCGCTCTTACTCTTTTTGATGCCCTTGGTCGGAAGCTTGAGCGTGGCGAACAGAACCTCGCGCAGTTGGTTGGGCGAGTTCAGGTTCAGCTCGCGCCCCGCCAGTTTGTAGCATTCGTGCTCGAGGCGGTTCATTTGTTCGCCGAACTCGGCGCCGATTTTCTTGAGCGCCGACGCGTCGATGCCGACCCCGGCCGCTTCCATCTCGGCCAGAATCGGCGCCACCGGCATCTCGATATCGCGATACAGCGCCTCGAGCTGGTCGTCGCGCAGCTTGGCGGCCAGAACCGGGAACAGCGCCGCCACCAGGTCCGCTGGCGCGCGCGACCCGGCGTGCGGACCGAGCGGAGCAAGATGCTCGTGGTAGAGGTCGTCGAGCGAAGGCTCCGCGCGTCCCGAATTGATCAGGAACCCCGCGATCATCGTGTCGAAATCCGCGCCGTTAAGCTCGAATCCGAGCCGGGCGAGACGGCGCAGGTGGCTCTTCACGTCGTGGCAGACTTTCGAGATTGCCGGCGCGCCGAGAATCTCCGCCGCTTCGCGAATCAGCTCGCGATCAATCAAGAATGATTCCTGCCGATGAGAATTGTCCACGGCGCGGATTGCCAGGCGTTCGGCGCCCGCGGCGTCGGCGGACAGATCGATCGCGATCCTTTCGGCGGACTTGAGCGTCGCGATCACCGCGCCGATATCGGCGGAGCTGGCGCGCGACTGGCCGCGCCCCGAGTCCATCGGCAGCTCGATCTGGCTGGGCGCGAGTTCGTTCAGCATCGAATGGAACTCGAGCTCGCGCATCAGCCCGGCCGCCGCGCGTTCGTCGATTCCCTTCCATTCGAGGTCCGCCGGGTCGAGCTCGAGCGGTACGTCGGTGTCGATCCGGACCAGCTTGCGCGCCAGCTCGACGGCGGCGCGATGCGCCCCGAGCAGCTCCATCACCTTTTTCGCGCCGCGAATTCCGCTATGCTCGACCTCCTCGAGATGCCGGTACAGATTGTCGATATCGCCGAACTTCTGGATCAGCGCCGAAGCGGTCTTCTCGCCGATTCCGGGTACGCCTTTGACATTATCGATCGCGTCGCCGGTGAGCGCCTGGATATCGACCATCGCGTGCGGCTCGACGCCGAAGCGCTCCTTGATTTCGCGGGCTGTCGTGCGCCGATCGCGCATCGTGTCCCACAGGCTGACGTGCGGGCCAACGAGCTGCATGAAATCCTTGTCCGCGGTGACGAGCACGGTGTCGATCCGCTGTTTGGCTGCGCGCGCCGCCAGTGTGCCGATCACATCGTCGGCCTCGTAGCCCGCGATAACCACGCTCTGGATGCGCATCGCCTGGACCGCGCGATGGATGAACGGGATTTGGCTGCGCAGGTCGTTCGGCGTTTCGGCGCGATTGGCCTTGTAGTCGGCAAACAAATCGTCGCGAAAGGTTTTGCCCGGAGCGTCGAAGACCACCGCGATATGCGACGGGCGCGCCTCCTTGAGCAGCTTGAGCAGCATCCGGATGAACCCGAACACGGCGTTGGTGGGAATTCCACGCGAATTATTGAGCTGCGGAATCGCGAAGAAGGCGCGGAAGATATATCCCGAACCATCGACCAGGATCAGCTCGCGCCGGGGTTCCACCATGGCATGAAACTACCCGATGATGGCGCGGAAGCAACAGCACCGAGCGCGTCCCGGGCGGCCGGACCTCGGGGCTTTTCGTCATCTCCGGGCAATCACGAGTTAATCCGGGCATGGGCCGATCATATTGACTCTTTGTCCCGCGGCGGCTTAACTAGGCGATTGCTTCGTGCTTCATCGAATTCATTGGACCATGGCGTCGTCATAATAGATGCTTGGAGCAGGGGATGGCCGCCCGTGATCGAATGGGGCGGCGGCGAGCGACTGGGATGATTGAGGTCAAGAACCTAACCAAACTCTACGGTGATTTCACCGCGATCAAGGACGTCAGCTTCAAGGCTGAACGCGGATCGATCCTCGGTTTTCTGGGCCCCAACGGCGCCGGCAAGACCACCACGATGAGGATCATCACCGGCTATATGCCGGCCACCGAGGGCACCGTGCTGATCGACGGGCTGGATATTTTCACCCAGTCGCTCGAAGCACGGCGCAAAATCGGCTACCTGCCGGAAAATCCTCCGCTGTACACCGACATGCGCGTCGAGCCGTATCTGCGCTTCGTCGCGAGACTGCGCGGAGTTCCGCGCGCGAAGATGGAAGCGGCGCTCGAGCATGCGCTCCAGGTCTGCGGCCTGATTGAGATGCGCGGCCGAATTTGCGGACAGCTCTCGAAGGGCTACCGGCAGCGCGTTGGGCTGGCGCAGGCGCTGATCCACGATCCGCAGGTGCTGGTGCTCGACGAGCCGACGATCGGCCTCGATCCGCGCCAGATACACGAGATTCGCGGCCTCATCAAGACGCTCTCGGGCGAGCGCACGGTGGTGCTCTCGACGCATATCCTGCCTGAGGTTTCGCAGATCTGCGACCAGGTGGTGATCATCGCCGACGGGCGCGTGGTGCTCAATGAGAAGCTGAGCGAGATTGCGGCAGGCACGACGCTCGAGCAGGTGTTTCTGGAAGCGATCTCGAAGGAGCGCCACGCGGGCCGCGCCGAGGATGAGGAAACGCTCGAAGAAGTCGGGGCCGGGCGCGCTTAAGGCGCGGAAAATTGCGCGATGAAAAATGCCTTGACGATCGCGGGCAAGGAGCTTGCCCAGTATTTTGTCCAGCCGGTCGCCTACGTGGTGATGACGGTGTTCCTGCTGCTCGGGGGATTCTTTTTCTTCGAGCTTTTGAGCTACTTCCAGATGATCCTCCAGATGTATTCGGCGGCGCAGAATCCGCAATTGCTGGCGCATCTCAATCTCAACGACCGGGTCATCGAGCCGCTGTTGCATAACCTGTCGATCGTGCTGGTGATCCTGGTGCCGGCGGTTACGATGCGGACCTTCGCCGAGGAAAAACGCGTCGGCACCTACGAGCTGCTGCTGACCGCGCCGATCACCACTGGCGAGATCGTGGCGGGCAAGTTTATCGCCGCGTCGGCGTTTTTGCTGATCATGATTGGACTGGCGGGCATCTTTCCGCTGATTCTGATCGGGTTCGGCAATCCGGAAATCGGCGTGATCGCTTCCGGGTACCTGGGGCTCGCATTTCTGGCGGTCTCGTTCGCGGCGATCGGGCTGTTCACCAGCTCGGTCACGCAGAACCAGATCGTCGCGGCGATCGCCGGCTTCGGCTCGCTGCTGCTGCTGTTCGTGATTTCGTGGCCGGCGCAAACCGGAGCCGGGGGATGGTCGGCGGGGTTGCTGCGCTATCTGTCGATCACCGATCATTTCTCGCAGATGGTCATCGGGATCATCGACACCAAAGACATCGTATATTTTCTGAGCCTCATCTTCGTCGCGCTGTTCCTGACCCAGCGCGCGGTTGAGTCTGCTCGCTGGCGTTAGGCGCGGGAGGACGGGATGCGGCGGTCGTCGGCACTGTACGGATTAATCGGACTGGTCCTGATAATTTTCGGGCTGATCGATCTGAAGATCGCGCCCGGGTTCCGGCTGTTCGTGTGGGCCAACCTGATCTGCGGCCTGTTCGCGCTGGTCCTGTGGATCACCTCGAGCCGTTCAGCGCTGTCGGGTATCGTGGGCCAGCGCTCGACCCGCTACGGCGCCAACGCGATGGTTTACACGGTCGCGTTCGTGGGAGTAATCGTCGCGATCAACTACCTCTCGACGCTGCATAATCGGCGCCTGGATCTGACCGCCGAGAAAGTTTACAGCCTGTCTTCGCAATCGACCCAAGTCGTCAAGAACTTGAAGAAGCCGCTCAAACTGATCGGCTTCTTCGCCGGCGGCGAAAACGAACGGGCGCGCGAGCTGTACTCGACCTATGCGTACGCGTCGCCGATGCTGACCTATCAACTGGTCGATCCGGACAAGCATCCGGAACTCGCCGAGCGCTACAAGGTCTCGGTGATGAACACGACCCATATCCAGTACGGCGGTGACGAGAAGGGCGCCGGTACTAACGTCACCGACCTGACCGAGGAAGCGCTGACCAACGCGATTATCCGCGCCACCAAGAACTCAAAGAAACTGGTCTATTTCCTCGACGGCGAGGGCGAGGGCGACATCGACGACGCGCAGAATTCGACCGGCTTCGGCCAGTTGAAGACCGCGCTGGAAGGCGAGGGCTACGAAGTTCAAAAGCTGGTCCTCGCGCAGGCCGCCAAGGTTCCCGACGACGCGACGATGGTGGTGATCGCAGGCCCGGAAAAACCGCTTGGACAGCACGAAATCGATCAGCTCAACGCCTATTTGAAACGCGGCGGCCGCGTGATTGCCACGTTCCGCCCGTCCAAGCCCGACGGTTCCGTCGATGAAGCCGCGCTGGCGGCGATGGCCGGCGCATGGGGCGTCAAGGTGGACGACGATATCGTGGTCGATCAAGTGGTGCGCCTGTTCGCCGGTCCGGCGCTAGGACTCGACCCTATTGTGCAGAACTACGGCGTGCATCCTATCACCCGCGGCTTCAAGGAGCGCACCGTGTTCTCGATGTCGCGCTCGCTGAGTATCGAGCCCAACCTCAAGCCGGGCCTGCGGGCCGTCGCGCTCGCGAAGACCAGCGAAACCTCGTGGGGCGAGACCGACCTGAAGATGCTGTTCGAGCAGCAAAAGGCCGAGCTGGACGACAAGGACACTCGCGGACCGGTGGCGGTCGCCGCCGCCGTGCAGGGCGACCTGGCGCAGCTCGGATGGGGCAAAGGCGAGGCGCGGATGGTGGTGTTCGGCAGTACCGACTTTATCGACAATCAGCACATCACGAATTTCTTCAACCGTGATTTCTTTGTGAACAGCGCCGACTGGCTGGCGGGCGAGGAAAACTCGATCTCGATCCGGCCGCGCTCGCTGCGCGCGTCGCGTTTTCGCCTGACCGTCGATCAGTTCAGCATCGTGTTCGCGTTCTCGGTGCTGCTGCTGCCCGAGGCGCTGCTGATCCTGGGCATCGCGGTGTGGTGGGAGCGGCGCAACTAGACCGCGCCGGGCGGTTGCGCTTTTCCGATGCGGATTCGAAATACGATCATCTGCCTGGTCCTGCTGCTGGTTATCGGCGGGTACGCGTTTGTCAACAGCTATTACTCGAAGCCCGTGCCGGCCCAGACGCTGCTCAAGGTCAGCGCCGACGAGATCGCGAAAGTTGACCTCAAGTATCCCGACCGGGAGCTCACGATCGAGCGGCCCAAGGGCGGCGTATGGCGGATCGTGAAGCCATTCGGCGTGGATGCCGATCAGACTCCGTGCAACAATCTCGCGCGCGCGATCGCCACGGCGGAGGTGACTCGCACGGTCGAGGAAAAGCCCGCCGACCTGGCGCCGTTCGGGCTTTCGAAGCCCGCCGTGGTGGTGACGGTATCGACCTTCAAGGGACAGACTCTGCCCGCAATCGAGGTCGGCAAAACCACGCCGGTCGGCTTCAACGCGTACGTGATGCGCGGCGGAAATCCCGCGGTGATGCTGACTTCGTCGGCGTTTCCTTCCGGGATGAACAAGACCGTCGATCAGCTCCGCAATCGCGATCTGATGACGTTCAAGGTTGACGATGTCGCGCGCTTCACGATCGGCAAAGACGACGGCTCGGAGATCGAGGTGGTCCGCGACGGCGCCAAATGGAAGATCACCAAGCCCGGCGACTACCTTGCCGATCCGACCCAAGTCCGCCAGCTTCTGAGTTCGCTGCTCGAGACCAAGGTCGCCGACTTTATCGCCGACGCGCCCGGCAGCGTTTCGCAGTACGGGCTTGAAAAACCGCACCTTACGGTCACCGTGTATGGCAAGGGCGGCGCCCAAGAATCCCTGCTGTTCGGCTTCAAGCAGAGCGAACAGGGCAAGGACGGCATCTACGTCCGGCGCGGCGAAGCCACTCCGGTTTACACGGTGCATGAATGGGTGATGGGCGCGATCGACAAGTCCGCGCTCGACCTGCGCGACCGGACGGTCTTCAACTTCGAGCCGTCCGCCGTCGAGCGCGCCGAGCTGGCCGTCGGCAGCGACAAATTCACCCTCGCGCGCGCGCCGGGCGGCAAGTGGAATGTGGTTGAAGGATCGAACACGGCGCCCGCCGACGTTGCGGTGGTCGAGCGCTTCCTTGACGAGATTCGTGACCTGAAGGGCGCCTCGATCGTCGCCGATCCGATGCCGTCGCCGCAGCCGTTCGGACTTGATCAGCCGCACACCGTCGTGACACTCGCCGGCAAGGACGGCAAACCGATCGGCACGCTCAAGCTATCGAAGATAAGCGTCAAGCCGAGCATACCGGAGCCCGGCGAGAAGCCGGAGCCGAAGACCGTGTATTACGCGGTCTCGACAGCGGGCAAGGCCGTTTATTCGATCAGCGATTTCAGCTACAGCCAGCTCGACAAGCCCGCCGCCGTCTTCCGCTCCCCAGCGACAGCAAAGAAATAAGATTTATCCACAGATTTCACGGATTGGGCAGACAGATTCCAGAAAAAGTTCAGGTGTGGCGCGCAAAGCGCGCCGCACCTAATTTGTCTGAAAATCTGCCTGTAATCTGTGAAATCTGTGGATAGTCTTCCTATCCTTCCGCGATGACGTGCGCGATCGCCTCGCGCGCGGTGTGCGTGATGCTCAAGTGAAACACGGCGATGCCGCGCCGCGCCGCGAACGCCGCCGATTTCCCGTGCAGCATGATCGTCGGCGCCTTGCCGCGCTCGCGCACCACTTCGATCTCGCTCCATCCGACGTTGCGGTTCCATCCGGTGCCCATCGCCTTCATCGCCGCCTCTTTCGCCGCGAACCGGGCCGCGTAGCTCTGGAAGCGCGCCACCCCGCGCGACTCGCAGTACGCGACCTCGCGCTCGGTGAACAATCGCGCGCGAAACCGCGCGCCGGTGCGCGCCCGCATCAGCGCCCGCTCGATCCGCTCGACCTCGATCACGTCGATCCCTGTGCCTATGATCCGCGCCATCCGATGCCCGGGCCCGTCGCCCGTGCCCGAGAGTATCGCCGCCGCCGCCGCGCGTTTCAACGCGCCCGTGCCAAGAGCCGATCGATCCAGATTGCGCAGGGACGGCTCGCGAGCCGCCACTCCAGCGGACTCCGTAGATCGGGAGACAGCGCCGAGCCGCTATCCTAAAGGCGTAGCGCGTCCGCCGGGCGCTTAGGGCAAGCCGGCACTCCCGCTTCAGTTGATATCCTGGTTAGTTCCCGATGCGGTCTGGCTCGCGCCACCGCCAACGCTGGAGCCGCTGCCGCTCGCGGTGTTGCTAAAGCCCCCGTTGACACTGGAGCCGATGCCGCTCGCCGTGTTGCTCTCGCCTCCGCTGACGCTGGAGGCGGTGTTGCTCGCGGAGTTGCTGTAGCCCCCGCTGACGCTGGACGCGCCACCGCTCGCCGTGTTTTTCTGGCCTCCGGCAACGCTGGCGGCGTTGCCGATCGCAACATTTTGGTAGCCGCCGCTGACGCTAGCACCGTCGGAAACGCCGCCGGCCCCGGAGCAAGCGAACGGCAACATATTCGCGCCGGCGGAATTGCACTCCCCGCCGTCGGCCGAGGCGTAGTTGGCGCTCACGAAATTATCATATCCGGCGAGCAATCCGCCGCTGGCGGTGAACTCGTGCTGCGGGCCGATCACCAGGTTATGCGAGCCGCTGCGGTTGCCGTCGATCACCGTCGCATCAACGCTATCCTCGTCGTAGCCGATCACCAGGTTGCCGAGTCCGCTGGTGTCCACCGTCGCGCCCGAGCCGCTTTCGATATGAACGTTGGCGCCCTTGATGATCACGTGCGGACCCTTGAGACCGTTCTCCGCGCCCGGATCGACGGTGACGTACTGGCCGAGCGCGATCGCGTTCTGCGCTCCCGCCGAAGAGATCGTCTTCTGCAGCGCGGCGACTGTCGCCGTGAGCGTGGCGACCTCGGCCGTCAGGGTCGCGACCTGCTCCTTGAGCGATGGCTTTTTAATCTTGCTGTCGCTCTGCTGCGCAAGGCCGGCGGTGGACCAAATAACGAACATGGTGCCCGCGACGATACCGACGATTATTCGTTTCATCGATCTTCCTTCCCCGATGGCGGGCGGCCTCACCAGACGCCCGCTCAGTTACGAACAGGATTACCGCTGGCCGATTTGCGGCAAGAATTCAGCCGGAATTTCACTTCGGATCGTATTAACCGTATTAATCGATGGATTGTATAGTCCGCTTGTGCACTAGACTGCAACGGCTGCGTTCCCATTGCGCATCGTGATCAGCCGGGAACGCTTGCAACACGCCGCATCGGCGCGGCTTGCCCAAGGTCGTTTGCTGATTCTATTGTGCCGATGGCACATATCGCTTTTATTTTTGGGTTCGGAGGATTCCCGGATGGCAAAGCTCACGATTACCGTCAACCAGACGCGATGCATCGGCAGCGGCGATTGCATCGAGACCGCGCCCGCGGTTTTTCAGATGGACGGGAACGAAAAGTCCCAGGTGATGAACCCAACCGGCGCTCCCGATGCGACGATCGTCGCGGCGGCGCGCGGATGCCCGGTCAAAGCGATTACCGTTATCGACGCCGACAGTGGCGCGCAACTCTTCCCGCCGCCCAAAAAGTGAGCCTGCCGAAATGCCTTCCCCACACGAGCATCCGGTCTTCGCATGGTTCTATGAGACGCTGAGCGCGCGCGGCGATCGGCGCGGCGGCGACAAGATGCGCTCGCGGCTGGTCGGCTCGCTAACCGGCCGCGTGCTCGAAGTCGGCTTCGGCAACGGGCTGAACTTCCGCTACTACCAGCCCGGCGCGAGCGTGGTCGGCGTCGAGCCCGATTGGGAGATGCTGCGCCGCTCGATTCCGCGTGCGCACGCGGCGGGTACGAGAATCGATCCGATCGCTGGCGACGGAGAGCGTCTGCCGTTTCGCGACGCCAGCTTCGACGCGGTCGTCGCCTGCCTGGTGCTGTGCACGATCCCGGACGCGCCGGCGGCGATAGCCGAAATGGCGCGGGTGCTGAAGCCGGGCGGCAAGCTCTACTTCGCCGAGCACGTTCGCGCGCCGGGCCGTGTGCTCGCGGCGATTCAGGATGTGATCGATCCGGTCTGGTCGCGCACTTTCGCCGGATGCCATCCGAATCGCGACACCGCGCGGATGCTGGCGCGCGCGGGTTTCACGCTCGAAGAGCTGCGGCCGTCGCTGCGCGGGATCTTCGTGGGCGGCCGCGCGGCGGCGGGTTGACCGCCGGGAGATCTCGGCGATGGCGATGCGCAAGCGCCGATCCGGCGAACTCGTAATCGAGCAGACCCGCGATATCGCGGCGGTGCGCGCGATCCTGGAAGCGGGGCGTATGCTTACCGACGGTCTCAAGTGGCCCGCGGCCTGCTACCTGCTCGCGTTCTTCGGCGACGATGCGGTCGGAGTAATCGGGGTCGAGCCGAAGATCGACGCGGCGCTTATTCGATCGCTGTACGTGGTTGAAGAGATGCGCCGGCGGGGTATCGCGGCGCGGCTGGCCGCCGCCGCGCGCAAGTCGGCGCATACGCGCGGCGCGCGGATGCTGTACATATTCGCGGATCCGGAGTTGCGCGGATTTTTCGAACGCCTGGGATTTTCCGAGGTGGCGTCCGAGCGCCCGATGAACGACCTGCGCGGGGCGCCCGGGGTCGAATACTATCGCGCGCATCCTGACGAGCTCGCACGGCAATGCGCGTTCGCGCTCGACATCTCGAACGACGGGCTGATCGCGCGCTAACCCGGCCCCGAACCGAACCGGCTCGCGTAGCTGTGCGCGGCGCGAAACGCGGCGCCGGCGGCGGGTTGCTCGCCGCGCGGGCCCAGGTCCAGGATCATGCACTTGATCGAGCCGCCGCCTTTGGCCAGAAATTCGCTCGCGTCGCATAAGACCGGATGCGCGCCGCGGCGTTTGACGATCTCGAGCAGCTCGGGGCTGACCCCGCGCGGCATGAAAAGATAAAGTGATGCATTAAGTTCTGTCTGGAACGAATTTGCGGCGTACAGCTCCGCGTCGGCGCGGCCGAGCGCGATCAGATTATCGCCGAATTCGGTTTGCAACCGCGCGCGCGAGGCCGGGCTCAGCCCGTCCATATACGCGAGCAGATATTCGCGCGCGGGTCCGAACGCGCACAGTACAGTGTCGCCGTGATAATGCGCCTCGAGCCGCAACTCGAGCGGGATAATCTGCCTCCCCGGCGCCGCGCCTTCGAGTTCGGAAATCGCGCCGATATCCGAGCGAAAGCCGTACACCCGCCGCCACGGCGGAATGCCCATCCGCGGCACAAACCGCTGCCGCTCGACGCGCCCGTGCGTGAAGATCATGAATCGTCCGGCGGGAAAGAAATCGGCCTCGCCCTCGAACGGCGCCGCGATGTCGCGCGTCTCATAACCCATCGCTTGCAGGAACGGGCGATAGACCCCGATCTCGGCGGCGCGCGTCGGCAGCAGATGCGACAGATAAAAGATTTTGCGACCCGCGCCCTCGAGCGGGTAAAGGAATCCGGCGTTCGCCGGATAGACCAAGCCGGTCAGGCTGGCGTCCGGCGGGATTACGCAAACCTCGGCGCCGTGCGCGGCCAGCGCGCGCGCGAGCGCATGCCACTGCGCGCGCGCCCGGTCCGCATCGACGCGCTTTTTGATCCCGAGCGCGTTGCGGGTATGCGGGTTGGCTCCGCCGCGCACCGAGAAATGCGCGGGGTCACCCATCAAGATCGTACGCGGCATTTTCGCGAGGCTCTCCGATCCGATCGTGGCGCCAAAGCTTGCGGCGGCTCAATAGATTCCCGGTATCAGCCGGGCGCGCACCCGCGCGCAGTATGCGCGATAGGCGGGATCCGTGGCGAGCAGATGCTCCTCGAGATTGATTCGCCAGATGGTCAGCGGGATCGTGACGGCCATCAGCGCCAGGTTGATCCATCGCGGGTAATAAATCGCGTAACCCCAGCCCAGCATCAGCCATCCGAAATAGATCGGATGGCGGACCAGCCGGAACGGGCCGCCCGTGATCACGCCGCGATTGGCCGGCAAGACTCCGAAGCTGCGCCACATCCAGATGCGCGCCGACTGCGCCATGATCACGCCCGCCAGCTCGAGCACCACCGCGGCGCGCGCCGGCCATCCGCCGAGCGGCGCGCCGGTCCGCATCAGGAGCGGCGTGATCATCGCGCCCGCGTTCGAGACTATCGCCTGCCAACCGGCGTCGTAGTCGCTCGTGCGGCGCCGGACCAGAATCAGCAGGCCAATCAGGATGCTGCCGAAGAACCAGATTTGATTGGCCGCGTTGGTGCCCCAATGCGATTTCGCGCCCGGCACGAGCACCGCCAGGTACACCACGCCCACGGCGATATTGCCGACGACATTTCGAATCCGCAGGCGCGTGGCCGCCGGTGCGGCCGCTTGCACGGGCGCCGGAGAATGCGCGGGATCGTCCGTCGGGATGGTTTGCGGCATCGCGTGTATCGCCCGGCTAGGCGGGCGCCGCCGCGCGCAATTCGCGCATCACGCCGATCGCGGCGGCGACTATCGCCTCGCCGGCGCCCTCGGCGACGCGTGCGGTTTCGACCTCGTATCCGCCGAGCGGGTACGACTCGCGGGTGGGAATGTAGCCGATCAGATCGTTGCAGTAGCACGCGACGATGGTGTGCGCGAAGTACGGATTGGCGCGCAGCGCGAGTCCGAACTCGACGAATGCTTCGCCGGGAATCGCGACGATCGCAAGATCGCCGATCGCGAAGACGCTCATGCCGGCCGCCAACTCGCCGCGCGCCAGGTTGGCGCGCTGGTCGCGGCGGTTGGCTTCCTCGAGCGTCTCGAGCGCGCGCAGCGCGCCGAGCGACTGCTGATGATGGTCGCGCAGGCGCTTTAGCTGATAGCCGCCGCCGCCGCGATGCATCGCGAGCGAGGCTTCGGTCTGCGCCGCGCCCGCGCGCGCCACCGCGATCGCGTCGCCCAGCGGCTTGAGCTTCAAGACCAGTTCGACTCCGCGGCCCCGGATCGCGTCGATCCGCGAAACCGTCGCGGCGGCCAGCGCCGCGGCAATCGCGCGCCCCGCCGCGTGGCCGTATTCGGCGGCGACTTCGAAGCTGCCGCGGCTGCGCGGGTCGATGTTGCCGGTCGCGCCCTGCATGAAGATCGCGATCGGTGGGGCTGTCGCGCCGCGGTCGGCGTGCGCCTCGAGTTCATCGAGAGCAAAGCCCATCCAGTCGCGCGAGTAGAGCAAGTTGTCCTCGCACAGGACGACGCCGTGGCACGGGTAGTTGAGAAGCAGCCCGATAGCGCTTCCGTCGGGACGATACAGGCCGATACCCTGCGCGTGGGAGTCGGCGACTCCGGCATAATTGGCTGCGAGCTGAATTCTGCCGTCGGGGCGGCGCAGGCGCCGATTTGTGCCGAGCGAGAAGCTTGCGTGGGCGGTCTTCAGAACCGCGGGTTCGAGCGCGCTATTGGCCGCCACGATCGCGGCGGCGATTTTCGCGGGCAGTGCGCGTTCCCACTCGAGACTTCGATCCGCGGGAAGCTTTGCGTCGGCGCGCGGAGTCGCAAAGATATTGAACGCGGGGCCGGAATGGGTGTGTGAGGCGCCGATCAGAATCGCGTCGGCGGGAATATCGCTGTGGGCCGCGACGTCGGCGCGGATCTCATCGGCGATTCGCTTGCCGATCGCGAGCAAATCGACCCCGCATAGCGCAAGCTTGTGCTCTCCCTCGCCGATCACGATCGCTTGCGCCGCCAGGTCGTCGTGTACGCCCGCGGCGACGCCGACGCGCGAGCCATAGCCGAGCATCCCAAGCCCGAGCGGCGGCTCGAGCCGGATGCGTGCCGCTCCCGCGCGTAGGGCAGTCATCGCCGCTCAGGCGTCGCGCTCGAGGCGCGCGGCGCGCAGCTCCGCGGCCTGTGCGCCGACTTTGTGCGCGGCCGCGATCAGGTCGTCGATGTCGCGCTCGTCGCCGAGCAGCACTTCATGCGGGATCGCAATCATCTCCTGCTCGAACATCCGCTCGGCGACCGGGCAGTTGGGCTGCGGTGGATTGGGCGCGCCCGCCAGCTCGCACGCGGTGCGGTAGGACGCGGAATCCGCGGGGAACAGGGCCGAGCGATAGACGGGATCGTTGCCGACTCCGCATGGAATACCCTCGGCGCGAAGCGCGCGTACGAACCGGTTGCGCGAGACCCCGAGCGCGGCTTCATCGGCCATGAAGATAAATGCGTAGATCACTTCGCGGGTCAGGCGCGGATCGCGCGCGACCGCGCGCAGCCCCTTGATTGCGCGGAGTCCCGCGCGCAGACGCTCGGCATTGCGGCTCTTGCGCTCGATCTGTTCGGGCATTCGTTCGAGCTGCGCGAGCAGCACTCCGCACTGCCATTCGGTCATCCTGTAGTTCGCGCCCAGGAGCGGAGTCTCGAAGCTGTCGCCGGGGCGGCGCCGTCCGCAATTGATGAGCGATTGGCAGCGCGCTTCGAGCTCCGGGTCGTCGGTCGTGATCATGCCGCCCTCGCCGGCGGTCATCGGTTTGCTGCTCTGAAAGCTGAAGCATCCAAGGGCGCCCCAGGCGCCGAGTCCGCGCTCACGCCAGCTTGCGCCAGGGACGTGCGCGCAGTCCTCGACGATTGGGATCGAGCGCTCGCGCGCCAGAGCGCACAGCGCGTCCAGATCGGCGGCGCTGGCGCCGTAATGCACCGGGATTATTGCCTTGGTGCGGCGCGTGATGAGCCGCGCCACCGACGCCGGGTCGATACAGGCGGTGGCGGGATCGACGTCGGCGAAAACCGGGCGCGCCATGCACGCCACCGGCGCATAGGCGGTCGCCGCGAAGGTGATCGCCGGGACGATCACCTCGTCGCCGGGACCGACCGCCAGCGCTTTGAGAGCCGCTTCCAGCGCCGAGGTGCCAGAGGTCGTCGCGATCGCGAAGCGCGTTCCCTGCATTGCGGCGAAGCGCGCCTCAAGTTCGGCGGCCTTGCGATTCGGCGAAGGAAAGCCGCCCCAGTTCGCCGAGGTCAGCACGTCTTCGAGTTGTGCGCGTTCGCGATCGTCAAACACCGGCCAACGCGTAAACGCGCGCGTGCGCAGCGGTTCACCGCCCAGGATTGCGAGCCGTGGGGCCATCGCCTCGATCTATAGCGCGCGCGACTCGGCGGCGAAACCGCGCAAAAAGAAAGCGGGCGGCCCTCGCGCGCCACCCGCTCCTCGAAGCCCTCGGCCTTACTTGTGCGCGACTTCAGCCAGAACGTGAATTTCCGGCCGGCCATCGAGGATCGCGCCGATCTTGCCGCCGAACGCCTTCATGTGATCGGTCTTGCCGTGCGAATCGAGCGCGGCCTGATCCTGATACACCTCGTAGTAGATGAAGGTGGTTGGGTCGCGCACATCTTTGTGCAGCACGTAGGTGAGCGTGCCCGCTTCGGAGGCGACCTTGGAAATCATCTCGCGGCCAGCGGCCTCGAACGCGGCTTCGCTGCCGGCCTTCACCTTGAGTTTCGCAATCACGGTAATCGACATTGCATTCTCCTTATCCGGTTAGGTTGCTCCCGACGGCGGCGCCGTCGCCCGCGCCCGGGAGCGTCACTTCAATCGATACTTGCCTCATATCCGCCGCGGCGACGATTATCAAGGCAAGCGGCGCGCGTCGTCGGCTCTTTCAATGCCGCGCCGGGTTGGATAACACAATTCCATGCGTCCGCTGCCACCCGCGGCGCCCCGAATGGAGACAGCCGATGCTTGGATTCGAGCTTAGCGAAGAACAGATCGAGCTCAAGACGCTGGCGCGTAAATTCGCCGAACAGGAGATTATCCCGCTCGCGCGCGAGTACGACGAAAAGGAAATTTTCGCGCGCGACGTCTGCGAAAAGGCGTTCGCCGCCGGACTGATGAATTTCGCGGTGCCGAAGGACCTTGGCGGCGCCGGGCTTGGCGTGCTCGACAGCTCGCTTATCACCGAAGAGCTGTGCTACGGATGCGCCGGAATCACCAACTCGATCACGGCCAACGATCTCGCTACGCTGCCGCTGCTGATCGCCGGCGACGACGCGCAAAAACGCACCTTTCTGGGCGGCCTGATGAAGCAGCTCAGCTTCTGCGCGTTCGCGATCACCGAGCCGGGCGCGGGCTCCGACGTGGCCTCGATGAGCACCAGCTATCGCCGCGATGGCGACGGCTTCGTGCTCAACGGAACCAAGCACTTCATCTCGAATGGCTCGGTCGCGGACTGGATCGTGACCTTCGCCACCAGCGACAAGCGGCTGCGGCACAAGGGAATTTCGTGCTTCGTGTTCCCGGCGAATCTGCCCGGAATCACGCGCCGCCGGATGCACGGCAAGCTCGGCCAGCGCGCCGCCGACACCGGCGAGATCGTGTACGAAGACTTGCGCATCGGCGCGGGCGCGATGGTGGGACGCGAGGGCGAAGGGTTCAAGTACGCGATGGCGACGTTCGACCATAGCCGTCCCGAGACCGCCGCGATTGGAATCGGAATCGCGCAGCGCGCGCTCGACGAATGCGTGAAATACTCGCGCCAGCGCCACGCCTTCGGACAGCCGATCGCGAATTTCCAGGCGCTGCAATTCATGATGGCCGACATGGCGATCGAGCTCGAAGCGATGCGCCTGCTGACCTACAAGGCCGCGTGGATGGTCGATCAGAAAGCGCCGCCGAATGTGAACTCGAGCTACGCGAAGGCTTTTTGCGCAGACTCGTGCATGAAGATCACAACCGACGCGGTGCAAATCTTCGGCGGCTACGGCTACATGAACGAGTATCCCGTGCAGAAACTGATGCGCGACGCCAAGCTCTTGCAGATCTACGAGGGCACCTCGCAGATTCAGCGTGTCGTGATCTCGCGCGCACTGCTGCGCGAATGAATCGAGCGGGGCGTGCTCAGTTGCTGCCCTGATGCGGCGCGGGCGGATCTTCGCCGGCCGGCTCGTCCCCGCTAACCGCGCCGACATACGCGCCCTTGTGATAGACCTCGACCGTGCCGGTGGTCGGATCGGGAAAAATGTTCCAGTCCTGCATCAGCGGGTCGGGCGTTTCCTTGACCGGCTCAGTCGCGAGCACCGGAACCGGCGCGGGAGGCGGTGCGATGGCCTGCGGAGCCGAGCATCCCGCGCCGAATGCGATGCACATCGCAAGCACTGATACTCCAGCGATAACTGCGCGCGCGATCATTGCTTCAAGTAAGACAGCGGAAAGATTGATTCAATCTTTGTCCCACGCGGCGGCGATGGCAAGCGCGGCCATCCTCTAATGATCCTTGAACATCGCGCCGGCGATTCGGCGCACGATTGCGCGCGGCGCGAGTCGCGTGGACTCGGCCATCAGCAGGTTCATCACGCCGTTGATCTTGATTGCTTTGCCCTTGCGCGCCGCGGCTATTGCCTGGCGGACGACGGTCGCGGCGTCCAGGTATGAGTTGGCGGGGACGCGCGCGCCGGCGGTGTCGGCGACGGCCTGGAATCCGGTGCGCGTCGGACCGGGACACAGCGCCATGATTGTCACCCCCGAGGCGCGGTACTCCTCGGCGAGCGCCTCAGAGAAGCTCAGCACAAAGGCCTTGGTTGCGCCGTAGGTCGCCATCCACGGCACCGGCTGGAAGGCCGCCGTCGAGGCGACGTTGATCACGACACCGCGGCGCCGCTCGAGCATCGCGGGGACGCATAGCCGGGTGAGCGCAACCAGCGCGGCGACGTTGAGATCGATCTGTTCAAGCTCGCGGCCGAGCGGCAGCGATTCAAAACGGCCGCGAGTGCCGAAGCCCGCGTTGTTGACCAGATAGCCAATTTCGCCGGCCTCGGCGACGGCGCGGCGATGGACCTCTTCGGCGGCTGCGGGGCGCGACAAGTCGGCGGCGACTATCGCGACGCGGGCAGCGCCGAGGCCGCGTGCGCGCTCGGCGACCGAAGCGAGCTTGTCCTCGCGCCGCGCGACGAGCACCAGATCGTATTTCTCGCGCGCGAGCGCAAGCGCGAACTCTTCGCCAAGGCCGCTCGAGGCACCGGTTATAAGCGCGGTGGTCATGCGCCCACGATGCCGAGTTCGGCGCGCATGTGTTCGATCGTTTTGCCGAGCCCGTCGCGCAGCGCGATCCGCGGCTCCCATTGGAGGATTTTCCGCGCCAGCGTGATGTCGGGTTTGCGGCGCACGGGATCGTCGGGGCGCGCGGGCATGAGCCTCAGCTTCGAGGGGCTGCGGGTCAGCTCGATCGCGAGCGCGGCCAATTCCGAGATCGTGAATTCATCGGGATTGCCGATATTGATCGGGCCGATGTGTTTATCCTGATTCATCATCCGCACGATCGCGTCGATAATATCGTCAACGTAGGCGAACGAGCGGGTCTGGCGGCCGTCGCCGTATAGTTCGAGATCCTCTCCGCGCAGCGCGGCGGCGCAGAAGTTCGAGACCACGCGCCCGTCATTGATCGCCATCCGTGGGCCGTAGGTGTTGAAGATGCGCACGATGCGGATGTCCACTTTGTTCTGGCGATGATAGTCCATCATCAGCGCCTCGGCGACGCGTTTGCCTTCGTCGTAGCAGGCGCGCACGCCGATCGGGTTGACGTGGCCCCAGTAGCTTTCGGTCTGCGGATGCTCTTCCGGGTCGCCGTAAACCTCGCTGGTCGAGGTCAGCAAAATCCGCGCGCGCACCCGCTTGGCAAGGCCCAGCATGTTGATCGTGCCCATCACGCTGGTCTTGATCGTCTTGACGGGGTTGTACTGGTAATGGACCGGAGACGCGGGGCAGGCCAGATGAAAGATGCGATCGACTTCGAGCAAGATCGGCTCGACGGTGTCGTGGCGGATCAGCTCGAAGTTGCGGTTGTCGAGCAGATGCGCGACGTTGGAGCGTTTGCCGCTGAAGTAGTTGTCAAGGCAGATGACTTCGTGGCCGTCGCGCAGTATGCGCTCGCACAGGTGCGAGCCCAGAAACCCCGCGCCGCCCGTTACCAGTGCACGCAAGTTTAGTCTCCTTGGGCCGCCCGGCCGGCTAGCGGCGGTTCTCGCGCGCGAGCGCGGTTACGGTTTCGATCACGTAGTCGATATCGGCGTCGCTCATCGAGGCATAGATCGGCAGCGACAGGCAGCGGCTGTAAATATCCTCGGAGACCGGGAAATCTCCCATGCGGTATCCATATGCGTCCTGATAGTAGTGCATCGTGTGCAGCGGGATGCAGTGTACCGACACGCCGACTCCCCGCTCGCGCAGCGCCTCGACGAACTGCGCGCGTCCGACGCGCATCAGCTCGGGTTTGAGCCGCAGCACATAGAGATGCCACGCGTGCTCGATGCCGGACTCGGAGTAGGGGGTCTGGAGGGCTTCGATTCCCTTGAACCCTGCGTTGTAGCGCCGCGCGATTTCGGTGCGCCGGCGCATGAAATCGTCGGCGCGCTTGAGTTGGGCCACTCCGATCGCGGCGTGAACGTCGGACAGGTTGTACTTGAAGCCGAGGTCGTGGATTTCGTAGAACCACGACCCGCTCCTGTCGTAGCGCTTCCACGCGTCCTTGTTCATGCCGTGCAGGCTCGCGACGGCGATCTTCTCGGCGATCGCGTCGTCGGCGGTGGTGATCATGCCGCCCTCGGCGGTGGTAAAATTCTTGGTCGCGTAAAAGCTGAAGCAGGTCAGGTCGCCGATCGTGCCGATTTTCGCCATCCCGCGCCCGTCCATGTGGCGCGCGGCGCCGGCGGCGTGGGCGGCGTCTTCGATCATCTTGACGTTGTATTCGCGCGCGATTTTCATCAGCCGATCCATGTCGCACGGATGCCCCGCGAAATGGACCGGCAGGATCGCCTTAACGCGCGGATGGCTGCCGCCTTCGAGCGCTTCCTCGACGCGGGCCGGATTGAGGTTGAAGGTGCCGGGATCGACGTCGCAAAAAACCGGCCGCACGCCCAGATAGCCCATCACCTCGGCGGTCGCGGTGAAGGTGAACGGCGTCGTGATAACTTCGTCGCCGGGCTTGAGGCCTATAGCCCATAGCGACAGATGCAGCGCGCCGGTGCAGTGCGCCACCGCTATCGCGTTGCGCGCGCCGACATAGGCGCCGAATTCCTTCTCGAAGCGCTTGGCCTTGGGTCCAGTCGTGATCCATCCCGAGCGCAAGGTGTCCAGAACCTCACGCTCTTCTTCGGGTCCAATCGATGGACGATGAAAGGCTACCTGTCGCATTGATAACTCTCAGGTTGCGCGCAATGTGATAGCGGCGCGGCTCGGCGCGAATGGTTCGCCGGTGCCGATTTGCGGCTATCGGCAGGAGTATAAGGGACACCTCGAAAGGGTAGCAAGGCGCGGGTTTCGCCGTTCGCGCTCACCGCCGCGTCAGCCCGCGCCGCCGGCGGGGGACGGCCCGGGCATCACGTAGGTGGGAATGCCGGTCTTGGCCTCGACCGCCTTTTCGAGCTTCTGCATATCCACCTGATCCTGTATGCCCAGGCGTTTGATCTCGTCCTGTGCGTGCGCCCACAGGCCCGGATAGACGCCGTACAGGTCGTCGTGCACCTCGACGTAAAGCGCGTCGCCGCGCCATCCGAACTTGATCGGCTGATAGACAAATTCGCCCGGCGTACCGACCTTGACCTTGTTGAACAGGCGCTCGATATCTTCGGGGTACAGGCGCACGCATCCGTGGCTGACTTCCATCCCGACGCCCCACGGCACGTTGGTGCCGTGCAGGGCGTATTCGGGGATCGTCAGTTCGAGCCGGTAATGCCCGAGAGGATTATCCGGATCGCCGCCGGGAATCTCGTGCTCGGCCTCACCGTCGCGTTCGAGGTGCTCTTTGTAGATATCCTCGGGCAATACCCACGTAGGTTCCTTGGTCTTGCCGCGCACCGTGAAGGCGGAGATCGGCGTCTTCCAGTCAAAGCGCCCAAGGCCGACCGGAAAGGTGTAAACCACCTCGGGATGCACGCCGCCGTGAAGCGCGGAATGCTTGCCGGATTTGCTTTCCTTGAACGCGGCCTTTTTTATCTTATGTTTGCCGAGAATCGGACCGGTCGGCGACGGATAGTAATAGTAAATCCGCATCTCGGGGATATTCAGGATGATTCCCACGTGCGGAGTATCGGGAAGAATATGCTCGTCGGGCAGGATGATGTCCTTGCCGACCGGCGGCGTCCACCAATCGATTTTGCCGTTGGCCTCCGAGATCTCGGTGGCCGTCACGCCGAACCATCGCCCGACATCGAGCAGCGTGTCGCCCTTCTCGAGCTGGTAGGTGATGAGGTTGCCGATGATATTGTCGCGGCCGCGCGGCAGCGGGTATGCGTACAGCGGGCGCTTTTCGAATTCCGCGTCGGTCCATCCATGCGCGATCAGCGGCGCCGACCAGGCCGCGACCACTACGCACAGCGCGGCGGCAAGCCATCGGAGCCGATTATGTTTTGGATACTTCAATAATAACTCGCGCAACTGCGCCCGGGTTCGAGCGCGGCCCTCAGCAACATCCATCCTATACGAAAATTGTAAGTGAAGAACGGTTACTCGGCAATCGGTTTTAGATTGGCGAATTTGAGCACCAGCAACTTGACTCCGGCGCGGTCGAAATTCACCCACGCCTTCGCACTGTCGCCGCGGCCCTCCCGGCGGCGCACGACTCCGCGGCCGAAGGTCGGATGCATCACGCGCGCGCCGATCGCAGGTCCTCCCGCGTCGCCGGTCTCGTCGCCTAAGAGCTGGCTGTCGCTGTAATCGACGTATGGATAATTGGGCGCGGGCGTGCGCAGGACAGGGCGTTCGCGCTCGGGCGCGATTCGGCGCAGCAGTCCGCCGTCGATCTCGGCCAGAAACCGCGACGGGCGCGGTTCGTCGCGTCTTCCATACAGCTCGCGCGACAGTGTGTTGGTGAGATAGAGCATCCGGCGCGCGCGGGTCATCCCGACGTAGCACAGGCGGCGCTCCTCTTCGATCTCGTCGGGGCTGTCGGCCGAGCGGCTGTGCGGAAACAGCCCCTCTTCCATCCCGGCCATGAACACCACCGGATATTCGAGTCCCTTCGAGGTATGCAGCGTCATCAACGCGGCGCGTCCGGCGGCGCCCGCGACCTGGTCGGCGTCGTTGACCAGCGCGACGCGTTCGAGGAACTCGGCCAGCCCGCCGCCGGATTTCTCGGCGTCGAAGGCGCCCGCGGCGGTGAGCAGCTCGGCCAGGTTTTGCTTGCGCGCGGCGGCGTCGGCAAGCCCGTCGAGATAGGCCTCGAAACCGGAATTGCGCACAACTTCCGCAACGATTTCGCGCACCGCGGTTTCGGCCACCCGCGCGGCCAGCTCGCGCATCCAGGAATACAGCGCGCCCGCGGACTTCGCGATTCTGAGCGCGACGTTGGACACGGTTTCGAGCCGGCCCATCGCCTCGAAGGTGGTAACGTTGTCGCGCGCGGCGACGTGCGTGATCGACTCGACGGTCTTGGCGCCGATTCCGCGCGGCGGCGTCGCGACCGTCCGCTCCAGGCTGACCGCGTCGGCCGGATTGGCGAGCACGCGCAGGTACGCGAGCAAATCCTTCACGTCGCGCTGCTCGTAAAAGCGCACGCCGCCGACGATGTAATACGGAATCCGGCGGCGGACCAGCGCCTCTTCGATCACCCGCGACTGCGCGTTGGTGCGGTAGAAGACCACGAAGTCCATCGGGCGCAAGCCGCCCTCGCCGGTCAGGCGCGCGATCTCACGCGCGATAAAATCGCCTTCCTCGCGCTCGGTCATCCCGGTGAAATAGACCACCGGTTCGCCGGCCTCGTTTTCGGTCCACAGGGTCTTGTCCTTGCGCTCGGTGTTGTTGCGGATAACTCCGCCCGCCACCGCCAGGATGGTTTTGGTCGAGCGATAATTCTGCTCGAGCTTGAAGATTTGCGCCTCGGGATAGTCGCGCTCGAAGTCCAGGATGTTGCGAATGTCGGCGCCGCGCCATCGGTAGATCGATTGATCCTCGTCGCCCACCACGCACAGATTGCCCGAGCGCCGCGCGAGCGCGCTCACCAGCAGGTACTGGACGCGATTGGTGTCCTGGTATTCGTCCACCAGCAGATGCGCGGCCCGGCGCTGCCAATTTTCCAGCACCTCCGGATACTGCTCGAACAGCGTCCACACGTGCATTTGCAGATCTGAGAAGTCCATCGCGTTCATCGCAAGCAGCCGCTTCTGATAGAGCGCGTACAGCTCGGCGACGCGCGCGTCGCGATCGCCCTCGGCCCGCGCGGCCATCGCGGCCGGCGCGAGCGCTTCGTTTTTCGCCTGCTCGATTCGCGCGCGCAGAACCTCGACCGGCGGCGAATCGGGCGCCATCGCGTCCTCGAGCACCCGGCGCATCACGGACAGCGAATCGCCTTCGTCGAGAATCGAAAAGTTGCGATCGAAACCCAGCGCGCCGCCCTCGTAGCGCAGGATTCGCGCGCACGCCGAATGAAAGGTGCTGACCCACGGCGCGCGCGCCTCGCCGCCGATCAACGCCGCCACCCGCTCGCGCATCTCGGCCGCCGCCTTGTTGGTGAAAGTGACCGCCAGCATTTCGCCCGCCGCCGCCTTGCGCGCGTCCATCAGGTGGGCGATACGGTAGGTGAGCACGCGGGTCTTGCCGGAACCGGCCCCGGCCAATATCAGGATCGGGCCGGGCTCCGCGACCACCGCGGCGCGTTGTTCGGGATTCAGATCGTCAAGATTGATGGACGGCATCGTGATTACGGTGACCAAATCATTTCGCAGAGCCACTCAGAATAGCGGGACGCGCGCGCGGATCAAATCCGCGCGCAAAGATTCCGTCGCGCGATAAATCACCATGGCGATCTACGAGCCGCGCGACAAGTATTATCGCAAGGCGCGCGAGCGCGGGCTGCCCTCGCGTGCGGCGTTCAAGATCGAAGAACTTATCGCGCGCGCGAAGATCGTGCCGCGCGGCGCGCGGATCGCCGACCTCGGATGCGCTCCCGGCGGATGGCTCGCGATCATGGCGCGCGCCGCCGGACCTGCCGGGCGCATCGTAGGCGTCGATCTCGCTCGATGCGCGAATATTCCCGCGGGCGTCATCGTGATCACGGGCGATATCCTGGACTCCGCCACGGTCGCGCGCGTTATCGCGGAACTTGGCGGTCCTGCCGATCTGGTGACCAGCGACCTCGCGCCCAAGTTGACCGGAATCGCGGCGCGCGACGAGGCGCGCTCACGCGAGTTGCTCACGGCGGCGCTCGAGTTCGCGCGCCGGACGCTCAGGCATGGCGGCGCGATGGTCGCAAAGGTGTTCATGGGCGCGGAGTTCAAGCGGATCGTCGCCGAATTCGAGCGCGCTTTCGAGCGCCTCGAGGTCACCCGCACCGGCGCCACGCGGCCGGGATCGTCCGAGCTGTATATCGTCGCCAAAGGGTTTCTGGGCGATTCGGTATCGCCGCTCCCCTTGGCTTCCAAGCCGCCGCGCGCGTAACCTGAGGGCCATGCGGGCAATAGCTGCGCGCCATCTGTGCCTGCTGGGGCTCGCCGCGATGCTGGCGGCGTGTGCGTGTGGGCGGCATGCTCCGGCGCCGGGGAACCAGACCGCGGCGCTCGGCGACGGCGCCGTGCCGGTGACGGTGGCGACGGTCGGTTTCGACGAGGAGGCGCGAATCCACTTCGTGCTGCTGGTCGATTCGGGCGGCCATCGCGAGCTTCCGATTCTGATCGGCGATAACGAAGCGCAGGCGATTCTGCTCGCGCTGCGCAAGATCAAGCCGGTCCGTCCGCTGACCGACAACCTGCTCGGTACGGTGATCAGCCAGACCGGTAATCATGTTGACCGCGTCGAGATCTCGCATCTCGAGGACGAGATTTATTACGCCAAGATTTTCATGGATGGCGGCAAATACGCGATCGACAGCCGCCCGAGCGACGCGATCGCTATCGCGATGGAGGCAGGCGCGCCGATCTACGTGGCCGCGCCGCTATTCATCGATGCGCCAAATGCGAGCCTCGCGCGCGGCGCTCCCGCGCGGACGGCGCCGCGCACCGCGACCGCGCTGGGAATCACCGTCGAGGATCTTACCCCCGCGCTGGCCGCCGCGTTCAGCGTTCCCGCCGGCGCTGGAGTTGTGGTGGCGGACGCCGCTCCGGCGGCCCTGCGGGCGGGAGTTGCGCGCGGCGATATCGTCACGCGCGTGAATTCCCGCGCGGTCACGACGCCATCCGATTTCAGCGCCGGCATCGACGCGGTCAAAACCGCGGGTTCCGTCGCGATCACGCTCACCCACGACGGCGGCGCGCCGCGCACGCTGACGCTTCCCAGATAAGATCAGATAAGATAAGAATCCACAGATTACACAGATTACAGAGCGATTTTCAGATTGAGCGCCGCCGAAGCGGCGCTCAAATGAAAAGGTCTCTGGCGCGGCGCGTAAGCGCCGCGCGCCTTAATCTGTGTAAATCTGTGAAATCTGTGGATGGTTTTTCGTCTTCATCCGCGCTTGATCAGCACGCTGCGGATGAAACGCGGATCGATCTCGCGCTCGGCGCCCAGGCCCGCGAATTCCTCTTCGAACCCATTGAGGCAAGAGTTCAGGAAATCCGCGCCCGCCTTGCGCTCGGATTCATCCGTCCGCGTGGCGCCCGCCTTCGCGACCAGGTCGTGCAGCGCCTCGCTGAGCCGCCCGGTTCCGTTGCGATAGGTCATCATCGCGTCGCGCATCGCGGTCAGGCGCGAGGCCTCGATTGGCTCGGGCGTTAACTTGTCACCCAGCGCGGCGCGCGCGAACGCGGTCAGCACAATCTGGCTGAGCCGAATCTCACGCGCCGCGACCGAGGCGCGAAAGCCGGGTTTCGCGATATCGATTTCGAGCAGCGCGCGCAGCAGCGGCCGCGCCGCGTCAACCTGATCGAGCATCGCGTAGCCCAGATGCAGGTCGCGCATGGTGCGGAAATCGCGCGTCTCGACCGCGCCCTTGCCGTCGAGTCCGGCGTAGAAGCGCGGCTGGCGCTGCATGAACCCGGCCAGCGCCTCACGGTAAGGGGAATCCAGATAGGCGATATCCTGCGCGTGGCCGGGCGTGAATCCGAGCTGCGCCAAGGTTTGCTCGGCGCGTTTTCTAAGATCGATGGTCAAGCTCACGCCGAGCCGGAAGAGCAGCTTCAGATGAGTGTCGCGCAGATGCTCGATCGCGGAATCCAGATCGCCGCCCGCGAGATTTTCGAGCCCGAGGTTCAGATAGTTGTGGGTCATCTCGACCGCGACCCGCACCGCTTCGAGGTCGCCGAAATCGACCGCGCGCGCCATCAGTACCTGGTTCGAGACCATCGCCATCTCCGCGCGCACCTGTCGCTTGCTGTGCGCGGCGAAGCCGGCGGTCAGGGCGGTGTTGAACAGGGAGGATTCGGAGCCGGCGATCGCGGGCGCCATCTCGGGCGGCAACAGGTCGCGCTCGTCGAGCAGATCGGCGCGGGTGGGCTTCTCGTAATTCTCGCGAATCTTCAGAAACTCGGACGGGTTGATATAGGCGAAGACGTCTTGCGCCTCGAAGTAGTCGGGAAACCCGCGGTCGCTGAGCCGCGCGAGGCGGAATTGATAGGCCTCTTCTTCGAGCTCGGCTTCGACCCCCCAGTAGATCTCCTCCATCACGCCGGCGAAGTAGTTGTAGTCGCGCTCGAAGGCTTCTTCGATAAAATCGGAGATGTGCTGCGAGATCGCGTCGTTGCGGATGAACTCGATCAGGTAGTGCTCGTCCAACTGGATGTAGCGGTTGAACGGCGGATCCTCGGCCGCGCTGGGATCGTCGAGCCGATGCACCTTGACGTATTCGCGCAGCAAGAGCGCCACCATCTCCATGTCAAGCTGCATCAACCCGTCGGCCAGGTGGCGCCGCCCGGCCTCGGACAGCGCCTCGATCCATTCGCGCATCCGCGCGAAGTTCGGCCGATCCTTGTTCCAGCAATCCAGATCGAACAGCGACCGCACCTGCTCGGGCAGCGCGAGACTCAGCAGATCGCCCGAATCGGCCGAGCCGATCTCCTTGAGCGTGTAGAAAAGCGTCTCAGGCGAGAACGACTGCACCAGGCGCTCGGCCTCGGGGGCGGAAATAATCAGATCGCGCTTGGTGCGCGCGGGCAATCCATACAGGAACTCGAGTTTCTCCTGAAACGGCAGACCGAGAAAGTCCGTTTGCGACTTGTTTTGCATAGCGATCGCGCCTCGCGCGATCTGACCGGCAAAATACACTCGCGCTCGCGCTCCAAGCAATCCGCCCAGCCTCGCGCGCGCCGCGGATCAGCGTGCTATACTGTCGATGTTTGAAAATTGGCCGCCGCTTCCCGCCCCAACAGGCTCGCGCATCGCAGATGCCATCCAGAACCGGACCTCCCATCGCGCTCACCATCGCCGGCAGCGATCCTGGCGGAGGCGCCGGAATCCAGGCCGACCTCAAAGTGTTCGCCGCGCTCGGCGTGTACGGGTTCTCCGCGCTGACCGCCGTGATCGCCCAGAACAGCTCGACCGTCGAGCGCGTGCAGCCGGTGGCCCCCGCGATGGTCGCGGCGCAAATCGAGTCGGTCGCCGCTGAGAAGATGCCGGGCGCGATCAAGACCGGAGCGCTCGCCAACGCCGGCGTGGTGCGCGCTGTCGCACGCGCGATCACTGAACTTCGTCTGCCCGCGCCGGTGGTCGATCCGGTAATAGTCTCGAGTGCGGGAGTGCGCTTGCTCGACCGCGGCGGCGAGCGCGCGATGCGCCGCTACCTGCTGGCGCTTGCGCGCGTGATCACGCCCAATATCGCCGAGGCCGAGGCGCTGACTTACATGCGAATCGATAGCGACGCCGCGATTCGCGCCGCGGCGCGGGAGATTATCGCGATGGGCGCGCGGGCGGTCGTGATCACGGGCGGGCACTGGCGCAAGCGCGGCGACGCGGATCATGCGATCGATCTCTTCCACGACGGGCGCGCCTTCGTGGAGCTGCGCGCCACGCGGGTCGCGGGCGGCGGAGCGCACGGGACGGGATGCGCCTTTTCCGCCGCAATCGCCGCCTCACTCGCGCGCGGGATGGAGCTCGAAGCCGCGGTGCGCGCGGCCAAGCGCTACGTGACCACGGCGCTCAGACGGCGCTTTCGCCTGGGCGCGGGCCGGGCGCTGCTGGGGCATCTTCCGCCGCGCTGAGCCCGCGCTTGCGCGCGGGTACAATTTCATGCGCCCGCGTGTTAATTGAAAATCGAAAGCGGCGCGGCTCGCCACGGATAAAATGGACCCAAAGAATTCTTCATCGCGAAGCGGCGCGGCCGATCTGGCCGCGGTCGATGAGATCGTCGCGCGTCTGCACGAACTGCCCGGCGCGATGCTCCCGATCCTGCACGAGATCCAGCGGTGCTTCGGATATATTCCGCATGAAGCCGTCGCACGAATCGCCGCTGGACTGAATCTGTCGCGCGCCGAGGTCCACGGCGTCGTGAGCTTCTATCACGACTTCCGCACCGAGCCGCCCGGCCGCCACGTGATTCGAGTGTGCCGCGCGGAATCGTGCCAGGCGATGGGCGCGGCGGCGCTCGAAGAACACGTTATTCGCACCATCGGCGCGAGTTTCGGCCAGACCAGCGCGGACGGCGAGTTCACGCTCGAGCCGGTCTATTGCTTCGGCAACTGCGCCTGCTCACCCGCGATAATGATCGACGATACCCTCATCGGCCGCGCCAGCGCGGCGGCCTTCGACGCGGCGCTGGCGTCGCGGCGCGGACAATCATGAGCGCGCAGGTTTATGTCCCGTGCGATTCGAGCGCGGTCTCGGTCGGCGCCGATGCCGTCGCACAGGCGATCGCGCGCGAGGCCGAGCGCCGCGCGATGCCGGTGGCTATAGTGCGCAACGGTTCGCGCGGCGCTTACGCGTTCGAGCCGATGGTCGAAGTTGCGACTCGCGACGGCCGTATCGCATACGGTCCCGTCACGCCCGCTGAGGTGCCGGAGCTCTTCGATGCGAATTTTTTCGCGGGCGGGGCGCATCGCCTTTGTCTGGGACTCGCCGAGCGGATTCCGTTTCTGGCGGCGCAAAATCGCGTGACCTTCGCGCGCGCCGGGGTGATCGACCCGCTTTCGATTGACGACTACGCCGCGCACGGCGGTTTCCGCGCGCTGCCGCGCGCGCTCGAAATGGGCGCTGCAAAGGTGGTCGAGGCGATCAAGGCCTCCGGGCTGCGCGGCCGCGGCGGCGCGGGCTTCCCCGCCGGCATCAAGTGGGAGACGACCCGCAACGCGGTCGCCGAGCGGAAATTTATCGTATGCAACGCCGACGAGGGCGATTCGGGAACCTTCGCCGATCGCATGATCCTCGAAGGCGACCCGTTCGCGCTTATCGAAGGGATGCTGATCGCGGCGGCCGCCGTCGGCGCATCGTATGGTTACATCTATATCCGCTCCGAGTATCCCGCCGCGTGCCGCACGATGAACGCGGCGATCGCGGCGGCACGCGCGGCCGGATATCTGGGCCGCGGCTTCGATCTCGAAATCCGGGTCGGTGCCGGATCCTATGTGTGCGGCGAGGAAACCGCGATGCTCGAAAGTATCGAGGGACGGCGCGGGATGGTGCGGCACAAGCCTCCCGTGCCCGCCGTCAGCGGACTCTTCGGGATGCCGACTTTGGTGCACAACGTCGTCACACTGGCGAGCGTGGCGGCGATTATCGAAAGCGGCGCGGACTATTATCGCGCGCTCGGCACCGCGTCATCGGCGGGCACGGTTCCATTTCAGCTCGCCGGCAACGTGAAGCGGCCCGGGCTGGCCGAGCTGCCGCTTGGCGCGACGCTGCGCGAGCTGGTCGCCGGCATCGGCGCGGGCACCGCCAGCGGCAGGCCGATTCGCGCGATCCAGATCGGCGGTCCGCTGGGAGCCTACGTTCCCGCCTCGAACCTGGATCTCGCTCTCGATTACGAGACCATGCAGGCCGCCGGCGGAATCCTGGGACACGGCGGCGTGGTGGTTTTCGACGACACTGTGGATATGGCGCGGATGGCGCGCTTCGCGATGGAATTTTGCGCGGCTGAATCGTGCGGCAAGTGTACGCCGTGCCGGATCGGATCGGTGCGCGGCGTCGAGGTGATCGACGCGATTATCGCGCGCCGCGACAAGGCCGCAAGCCTGATGCTGCTGCGCGATCTTTGCGATACGATGACCAGCGGCTCCCTGTGCGCGCTCGGAGGACTGGCGCCGTTGCCGGTTATGAGCGCGGTGCGCCATTTTCCCGAAGATTTCGGGCTAAAGGCGCGTGACGTGGTGGCGCTCGGATGAAAAGCGTAAAGGGTTGAATCGCGATGCGCTCGAAAACCGACACGGATTTCGGAACTCCGGCCCGCGCGGGCGCACCTGCCGTGACGCTCACGATCGACGGGATAACTGTCACGGCGCCCGGCGGGACCAGCGTGATGCGCGCGGCGGCGATAGCCGGCCATAAGATTCCAAAACTTTGCGCGACCGATTCTCTCGAGCCGTTCGGTTCGTGCCGGCTGTGCCTGGTCGAAATAGACGGCGCGCGGGGCTTTCCCGCCTCATGTACGACCCCGGTGCGCGACGGCATGATCGTCCGCACCGAGACCGAAGCGCTCGCCAGGCTGCGCCGCGGCGTGATGGAACTGTACATCTCGGATCATCCGCTCGACTGCCTGACTTGCCCGGCCAACGGCAACTGCGAGCTGCAGGAGATGGCGGGCGCGGTGGGGCTGCGCGAGGTCCGTTACGGTTATCTGGGTGACAATCATCTCGATTCGCCCAAGGACGAGTCGAGTCCATTTTTCACTTTCGATCCCGCGCGCTGTATCGTGTGCTCGCGATGCGTTCGCGCGTGCGAGGAAGTGCAGGGCACCTTCGCGCTGACGATCGACGGGCGCGGCTTCGCCTCGAAGGTCTCCCCAAGCCAGCTCGAGCCGTTCGCCGCTTCCGAATGCGTCGCCTGCGGCGCGTGCGTGCAATCCTGCCCGACCGCGGCGCTGACCGAAAACACCGTCGTCGCAAGCGGTCAGCCCGAGCGCGGCGTCGTCACCACCTGCGGCTACTGCGGAGTCGGATGCTCCTTCAAAGCCGAGCTCAAGGGCGAGTCAGTGGTTAGGATGGTCCCGAATCAGGACGGCGCGTCGAATCATGGACACGCCTGCGTCAAGGGCCGCTTCGCGTGGGGCTACGCGACGCATCCCGATCGCGTGCGCAGCCCGATGATCCGCGCGCGGATCGACGATCCGTGGCGCGAAGTTTCGTGGGATGAGGCGATCGCGTATGCCGCCGGCGAGTTGCGCCGAATCCAGACCCGCTACGGACGCGGCGCGGTCGGCGGAATCACGTCCTCGCGATGCACCAACGAGGAAACTTATCTGGTGCAAAAGCTGGTGCGCGCCGCGTTGGGCAACAACAACGTCGATACCTGCGCGCGCGTCTGCCATTCCCCGACAGGCTACGGCCTGAAGCAGGCGTTCGGCACCAGCGCCACCACGCAGGATTTCGACTCGGTCCGCTACGCCGACGTGATCATGATAATCGGCGCCAACCCGACCGAGGGCCATCCGGTCTTCAGCTCCGCGCTCAAGCGCCGGATTCGCGAGGGCGCGCGGCTCGTCGTGATCGATCCGCGCCAGATCGAAATCGTCCGTCTGCCGCACGTCGCGGCGGCGCATCATCTGAAGCTCCGGCCCGGCACCAACGTCGCGGTCATTGATGCGCTCGCGCATGTGGTGCTTACCGAGGGGTTGGCGGACCTCAAGTTTGTCCGCGAGCGATGCGACCCGCGCGAGTTCGATATCTGGCGCCGGTTTATCGCCGAGCCGCGCAACTCGCCTGAGGCCGTCGAGCCGATGACCGGAGTGCCCGCATCCGAGCTGCGCGCGGCCGCGCGGCTATATGCCAGCGCGTCTAACGCCGCGATCTATTACGGACTCGGCGTGACCGAGCATAGCCAGGGCAGCACGATGGTGCTCGGGATGGCGAATCTGGCGATGCTGACCGGGAACATCGGGCGGCCCGGCGTTGGCGTTAATCCGCTGCGCGGCCAGAACAACGTGCAGGGCTCGTGCGACATGGGATCGTTCCCGCACGAGTTGCCCGGCTACCGGCATATCTCCGATGCGCAGGTGCGCTCCGCGTTCGAGCGCGATTGGCGCGTCGCGCTCGATCCCGAACCGGGCCTGCGGATTCCCAACATGATGGACGCGGCGCTCGACGGCAGCTTCAAGGGGCTCTACATCCAGGGCGAGGATCCCGTTCAGTCGGAGCCCGATTCGCAGCACGTCATCGCGGCGCTGCGCGCGATGGAGTGCGTCGTCCTGCAGGATATCTTCCTGAACGAGACCGCGAAGTTCGCGCACGTGATGCTGCCCGGGTCGTCGTTTCTGGAAAAAAACGGCACCTTCACCAACAGCGAACGGCGCATCTCGCGCGTGCGCAAGGTGATGGAACCGCTGGCGGGTTTCGAGGATTGGCAGATAACCTGCCTGCTCTCGGCGGCGCTCGGCTATCCGATGGATTATGCGCATCCGGCCGAGATCATGGACGAGATCGCGCGGCTGACTCCCACCTTCGCAGGCGTCAACTACGCGAAGCTCGAAGCGCTCGGCAGCGTGCAATGGCCGTGCAACGACGCCGCGCCGGCCGGCACTCCGACCATGCACGTCGATCGCTTCGTGCGCGGGCTGGGCAAGTTCACGATCACCGAATATATCCCGACCGAGGAGCGCACCACCGCGCGCTTCCCGCTCATCCTCACCACCGGGCGAATTCTTACCCAGTACAACGTCGGCAGCCAGACCCGGCGCACTGCGAATGCATCGCTGCACGCCGAGGACCTGCTCGAAATTCATCCGCACGACGCCGAGCAGCGCGGAATCCGCGACGGCGCGTGGCTTGACGTGCGTTCGCGCAAGGGTGTCACGCGGCTGCGCGCGCGGATTTCGCCCCGGATGCAGCCCGGCGTCGTGTACACCACGTTTCATCATCCTGAGTCGCAGACCAATCTGCTCACCACCGAGTTCTCCGACTGGGCGACCAACTGTCCCGAGTACAAGGTGACCGCGGTCGAGGTGGTCCCGATCGCGAAGCTCGAGGACTACGAGCGCGCGGAGCATCCGTGACGGCGCGGGGCGCGGGAGTTCTTTCGCTTGGATAATCAGCGGCTGCTCCGGATGGCGAATCAGATCGGCGCGTTTTTCGAGAGCTATCCCGATCGCGCCGAGGCCGCCGCCGGTGTCGCCAATCATCTGCGCAGCTTTTGGGCGCCTGTGATGCGCCGCCAGATTATCGAGTATGCGGCCAGTGGCGGAGCCGGGTTAAAAGATATCGTTCGCGAGGCGATTGCAGTGCTGGCGCGCGAGGCCGCGGAACGCGACGCGGCCGGGACCGGCGGTGAAAGACGAAACTCTTAAGCCCGGGACGGTTCGGGTCCGCGCGCTGAAATTTTCCGCGGATGGCGCCGCGCCCTCCGGCGAATGCCTTGCCGCCGAGGAGCCGCTCGAAATCAGGCTCGGCGGCCGCAACTTTACGCTGACGATGCGCACTCCCGGACACGACGTCGAGCTGGTCGCGGGATTTTTGTTCGCCGAGGGATTTATCGCCGGCTCCGATGAGATCGAGGAAATCCGCCAGGTGCGCGGACGCCGCGGAAAACCTGAGCCCAACATGATCGACGTGATCCTCAATGTCCCCGCCGATGCGTTGCGCGAGCGCCTTAAGCGCAACTTCGCCATCACCGCGAGCTGCGGAATCTGCGGCAAGACCAGTATCGATTCGATTACGCGCCGGGTTGCGCCTCCCGCGGGCAATGCGCGCGTCGCGCCGGCGACGATCCTGTCGCTGGCGGCGACGATGCGCTCGAAGCAGGAGCTCTTCGCCGCGACCGGGGGATTGCACGCCGCCGCGATTTTCGATCTGTCGGGAGCGATGCTCGCGCTGCGCGAAGACGTCGGGCGCCACAACGCCGTGGACAAGGTAATAGGATGTTCGCTGGCTGCCGGCCATTGCCCGCTGAGCGACGCGATCCTGATGGTGAGCGGGCGGCTCTCTTTCGAGCTGGTGCAAAAAGCCGCCGCCGCCGGAGTGCCGATCGTCGCCGCGGTCTCGGCGCCGTCATCGCTCGCGGTCGAGCTGGCCCGGGAAGTCGGTACCACGGTGATCGGCTTTCTGCGCGCCGGCGGCTTCAATGTCTATACGCATCGCGCGCGGATCACGCCCTGACCGGCTGGCCCGCGGCGCGGCTGTGTATTACTCTGCATATTACGCAGGGAGATTGAAGTGGGTACCTTAACTGTAAGACTCAGCGCAGAGGACGACGCGCTCCTGGCGCGTCTTGCCCGCCAAAACGGCGCGAGCAAGTCGGAAGTTATCCGAGAGCTGGTACGTGGTGCGCCTCGCGGCACCGCGCGCGAGTCCACACTCCGCGCGTACGACTTGATGAAAGATGGAATCGGCTGCTGGGACGGCGGCGGAAAGAATCTCTCCGAGCGAACCGGCGACAAGTTCTCCGCGATGCTGCTGGAGGAACGAAAACGCCGTGATTCTGCCCGACGCCGCGATCGTCCGCGTCGCTGAGCGTGAGCGGATCCGGCGCGTCTTCACCGTCGATCGCCGCGATTTCGAGATCTATCGCCCATATCGCCTCGGCCGCTTCGAGATTCTCCCGTGACGGCTCGAATAACCCCTTGAGCGCGGTCCGCGCCGGTGCTTATGCTGATAGGTCATGCAGGTGCCGCCCGATGTTTGCGCGTAAGCGCGCGCTCGATCGCCTCGCACGCGAGAAGACGCTCTACGAGCGCCGTCGCGGCGGCGAAGTCTCGGTGTGCGTCGTCTATCCGAACGTCTATCCGGTCGCGATGGCGAATCTCGGCTTCCAGGCGGTCTTTCATATCTTCGATTCCAATGCGTCGGTTGACGCCGAGCGCGGCTTTCTGCCCGACCCCGACGAGCGCCCCGCGATCGCGTCGGGCGCGGCGCCGATGGTCTCGTTCGAGCGCGGCCGTCCGCTGTCGGACTTCGGCATCCTGGCCTTTTCGATCGCCTTCGAGACCGACTACCTGAACCTGCTCGCGATTCTGCGCGCCGCGAAAATTCCCGCGCGCCGCACCGATCGCGCCGGCCGCAACTTCCCGCTCGTCATCGCCGGCGGCTCCGCGATCTTCCTTAATCCCGAGCCGATCGCCGACTTTGTCGATCTGTTCCTGATCGGCGAGGGCGAGCAGATGGTGCCTGAATTTATCGAGCGCTTCCTCGCCGCGCGCGGCAATCCCGCCCGCCTCGACGATCTGGCGGCCGTCGAGGGCGCCTATCGCCCGGATTATTATCTTCCGCATTACGACGAGCGCGGCTCCCTTGCCGCGGTGAATTACCTCGGGCCTGGCAAGCCGGCGGTCAAACGCAGGCTCGTAAAAGACCTCGACCAGTTCCCGACCGCCTCTCTGATCCTCACCGAAGAATCCGTCTTCGGCGATATGTATCTGGTCGAGGCGAGCCGCGGATGCCAATGGGGATGCCGCTTCTGCGCGGCGGGTTTCATGTACCGCCCGATTCGATATCGTTCGCCCGAGGCTCTGACCGCCGAGGCCACGCGCGGCCTTTCCGAACGGGGCGTGATCGGCCTGGTCGGCGCGGAGATGGCCAGCGTGCCGGGCGTCGCGGAGATCGCGCAGGCCGTGGCCGATGCGGGCGGAAGGCTGTCGCCGTCCTCGCTCAAGGCCGATTGCATCTCGCCCGAGCTAGCTTCCGCGCTGGCGCAGGCCGGAAATCGCAGCGTCACGATCGCGCCCGAAGCCGGCAGCGAGCGGATGCGCAAGGTGATCAACAAGAACCTGAGCGAGGCGGAAATCCTTTGCGCCGCCGCGCTGATGATCGGCGAGGGCGTCGAGAACTTAAAGCTTTACTTTATGCTTGGCCTGCCCGAGGAAACCGATCACGACGTGCTCGAAATCGCGCGTCTGGCGGGCAAAATACTGGCGCAAGCGCGCGCGCGCCGCCAGCATATCGGGCGGGTGACGGTCTCGCTCAATCCGTTCGTGCCCAAGCCGTGGACGCCGTTCCAGTGGGATCCGATGGACCCTCCGCGCGAGACCAAGCGGAAAATCGCGATGCTCCGAAGCGCGCTCGGAAAGCTCGGCGCGATCGAACTCGACGCCGAGTCCCCGCGCGAGGCCTACTTCCAGACCCTCGTTTCGCGCGGCGATCGCCGCGTCGGCGCGATCCTCGAACGCCTCGAAGCGGCGGGCTGCGACGCGCCCGGGCCGATCTGGCGCGAACTTTCGCAAATCCGCCGCGAGGCCGACGACGGCGCCTGGACCGCGTGCCCCAATCCGGACTTTTATGTGACCCGTCATTTCGCGGACGACGAACTGTTGCCGTGGGATTTTATCGACCATCATATTCACAAGTGGTTTCTTATGTCCGAGCGCAAGAAGGCGCACTACGAGCATCAGACCCCGCCCTGCGACGTCACCCGCTGCGACGTATGCGGCGCGTGTTGAACGTCGCGCGCGAGCCGGCGACTGCGGGCGGTTTAGAACCAGAGCGGAGGAGGGGAGTGATGGACCTGAAAGAGAAAATCGCGGGATCCGGCCGCGTCGCGATGCTCGCGGCGGCCATGATCGTACCGATAATCGTCGCGATGCTCGCCGCGCATGCATTCGCCGAGGTTGGCGAGACCGATGTCCCCGCGACTTCGGTGGTTCCCGCCGCGCCCGCCGCGGCGGGCGCCGCCGAGCTGCCAGCGGCGTCCGCGTCGCCGAGCGCCGCGCCCGCGCGCAAGAAGGCCGCCGCGCCCACCTTCAAGTTCAATCCGCGCGATGTCGAGCCGGGCACCGCGCGCGCGAAATTGACCGAAGATACCTGGGCTTACACCGAGCCTGCGGAATCGAGCAAGCATGTCGAGCGCGTGATCAAGGACAAGTACGTAATCGTCACCGGATCGACCCGCTATTTTCTGCAAGTCAAACTGAAATCCGGCAAGACCGCGTACGTCGAACAATCGGCGGTCGATCTGGTCAAACCAACCGATAAAATGTTCAAGCTCACCAAGAACGCCGCCGTGCTCGACAAGCCTAACCGCTGGGGCAAGAAACTCGCGGAAGTCCATACGCCGCACGACGTGCACGTGGTCGGAATCGCGCTCGGCTACGTGAAAATCAGAATGAAAAGCGGCCTCGAGGGCTTCATCCCGACCTCCGCGATGGAGTAGCCGCGCGCCGCGCGCGGCGCCACACGGGGCTATTTCGACGCGGCCGCCGGCTTGCGCGCCCGGATGAAGGCGCTCGCGAACTTGCCGTCGATCTGCGCCGCGATGCCCTCTGCATTGGGACCGAGGCTCGCGAGGAGTTCCCCGGCATTCGCCGCGGTATAGACCCGAGTCGGCTCGATCTCGATTCCCACGAATCCCGCGCGCGCCAGCTTGGCCTCGTACTCGCGCTCTTCGAGCGCCCCGGCGATGCATCCGGCCCACAGCTCCACCTTGCGCTTGATTTCGACCGGCATCGCGCCGCGCACGACGACATCCGAGACCGCGAGGCGTCCGCCCGGCTTCAGCACCCGCAGCGCTTGGGCAAGCACGCGATCCTTGTCGGCGGAAAGATTGATTACGCAATTCGAGATGATCACATCGACGCTGTTGTCCGGCAGCGGGATATTTTCGATCTCGCCCTTTAAGAACTCGACGTTGGTCGCTCCCGCTTTGCGCTGGTTCTCGCGCGCCAGCGCAAGCATTTCGTCGGTCATGTCCAGGCCATAGGCCTTGCCGCCCGGACCCACCCGCCGCGCCGACAGCAGCACGTCGATTCCGCCGCCGGAGCCGAGATCGAGGACGGTTTCGCCGGGCTTGAGTTCCGCGAGCGCGGTGGGATTGCCGCATCCGAGCGACGCCGCGATCGCCTCGGCCGGAAGCTGGGCGGTCTCGCTGCCGCCGTATAGATTGGCGCTGATCGGATTTCCCGCCGCGCCCGCCTGCGCTCCGCAACACGCGGGCCGCGGCGCGCTAACCTTTACCGCCTCGCGCGCGTAAAAGTCGCGCACTTCCTGTTTGATCGAATTCTCATCCATGTCGGGTTCTCCTTCCTTATCGTCTCTTCGCCTTAGCGCGGACGCGCGAAACGCGCGCCGGAAACCGGCTGTGCAGATCGGCACAGCAATCTTCGGTCAGAAAGCGGATTAGGCGCGCGGTTTGGTTCCATTCGATCGCGTAGTAGATGAAGCGCCCCGAGCGTTTGGCCGCGAGCAGCCCCGAGCGCGTCAGCGTGTCCAGGTGATGCGACAGCGTCGAACCCGGCATCGGCACGCGCCGCTTGATTTCATCGACGCACAAGCCCTGCGGGCCCGCGCGGACCAGCAGCCGGAAGATTTCGAGTCTGCCGTCCTGTCCGAGCGCGTTGAACTGGGCGATGAAGTTTTTCATGTACTACGATATTTCTAGTATCACCGAAATGGAGTCCGCACAACCGCGCCCGCCCGCCTGGCCGGCGCATCGAGCCGGCCGCCGAGACGCCACTGGCGCACCGCCGGTCCCACTGGCGGGTCACATTGGTCAGTAGCAGGGCACGCGACGCGGGTCGCGACACGTCAGGTAAGAAACAGGGGCGTTCCTCGCGCGGGATGATGTTTCGCTCGCCTCTCCCGCATCGCCTCTGCTGCCCAGCCGGCCGACGAGCCGTCGGCCGCCACTGTCAAAAGGAAGCAATATGCCAGTGGGGGCGGACGGCTCGTCCGCCCGCCCTCGCGAGCAATCACGATTCCTTCGGGAGGGTGCTTCTCAATCCTGTTTCTTAGGAGGGCCGCCGGCGTGCCAGTGGCACCCCGGCGGCCTCTCGGTTCAGATTCGCCGCACCTTGAAGTCGAGTTGGCCGCGTTCCGCGGCGATCAGCACGCTTGAGTCGATCAGGGTTGCCCTCCCGGCTCCGCCACCGTGGGTTGCTTGGTGAGGATCTCCTCGACCGCCGCGAGATAGCCTTCATCCGGCTTGGGCAGCGATTGCAGCAGGCCGGCGAGTTCGGCGCCGCTGAACTTCGCCGGCGTGGCGGGCAGGATTTCGCAGATGGGCTTTCCACCGCGCTCGACGATGAAACTCTCACCGCGGTAGCGGACCCGGTTCATCAGCTCCGAGAAGCCGCGCGCCGCTTTGATCGCCGAGATCCGCGATTTCATAGAATTAGATCTACATATTTTACGATTCGAGACTATCCGCCGCCTTTTGAATCCATCTCCGCTTCCGCACGGGAGTCTGAACCGGATACCCACTACCGGATTGCGCGCATATATATTTTTCGGATTTTGTCAAGGCTGAACTGTTCAGCCTTATCGGGTTTCGGCGGCCATGCGATCATATGCGCGATGGAACCAGAGCTAGGACTCGCCCGTGTGGCCGATCGAATCGTGATGGCCGTTCCCGCGCGTGAACGGGCTGGCGGGGCGGCGGACCCGATTGCAGAGGCTTCCTCTTCGCCAGTGGGGGCGGACGGCTCGTCCGCCCTTTTGCCGCGTCTCGCATCCGAGCGGCTGGGACGAGGCGGCGACGCGCCGGGCAAGTCGAAGCGAACTTACCTTTTTCGGCCGAAACCCCTTGTCCTGAATGGAAAATTTTTTGAGCGCCTGTGAAATTTTTGGAATCGAACCCATCGCGGCCATGGCACGCAAGCGCGTCGCGACGGATACGCCGATGCCGCCGTGCGATCGGAATCGGCCGTGCGCACGGCTCGACACCCAAGCGCGACGCGGGCTATACAACACTGCGCGCCGCAGCTCGATCCACGCGCGGCTGATTCAGTCCGCGGCCAAATGAGGAGCCTGGATGACGACACGGGAACGGCAGGGATGGATGATCGTGGCGAGCCTGTTCGTCACGCTCTTTCTGGTCTTCGGTTCCGGCTACAACACCGGCACCTTGTTCTTTCCGCAACTGGTCAAGCACTTCGGATGGACCCATGCGCGCACCGCGTGGCTGACCAGCGCGCTGGCGCTCTCGGCCGGATTCTGCGCGCCGCTGGTCGGATGGCTGCTCGACCGGATCGAGGCGCGGATCGTGATGGCGGTGGGCGCCGCGCTGGCCGGCGGCGCATTCCTGTTGGCGAGCGTTTCGCACTCGTTCGGGCCGATGCTGATCGCCTATTTGGTTCTGGGGCTCGGAATCGGCGCGGCCACTTTGCTGCCCTGCGCGATGGTGATCGCGAACTGGTTCGGCGAGCGGCGCGGAGTGGCGATGGGCGTCACGTTTGCCGGGACCGCGCTCGGCGGCGCCGCGATGATCGCGGCTGGCAACTTCGTGATCCTGCATTTCGGCGGATGGCGCTCCGGCTATATCGCGCTGGCGCTGCCGATGATCGTGATCGTCATTCCGCTCATCCTCATAATGATTCGCACCCGCCCTCCCGAGGCGCGCGAGATGAGCGTGCAGGAGTCAGCCGACGCGCTGCCCGGCTTCGAGCTGGGCGAAGCTGTCCGCACGCGATCGTTCTGGATGATCTCGGCGGGGCAATTTCTGTACTCGTGTGTCGCCGCCGCCGCGGGGCTGCATATGGTCAGCTATCTGATCGGGCTCGGATACAGCGAGAGCTTCGGCGCCGGGATGGCAAGTCTGGCGCTGCTTTTGGCCGCGTGCGGCAAGCTGATGATGGGCGTGATATCGGACCGGGTGAGCGCGCGCGTCGCGCTGGCCGCGAATTTTATCGTGCAGGCGATCGCGATGATCCTCGCGCTCGGCGCCGCGAGCGGCGCGATGGTTCCCATATTCATGCTGTTTTACGGCCTGTCACTCGGCGCGCCGCTGGTGCTGATGCCGCTGCTCACGGCGGATGCGATGGGGCTCAAGCGCTTCGGCTCGATCGGCGGCGTCGCGGGGGTATTCAACACGATTGGCGCGGCGGTTGGTCCGGTGATGGCGGGGCGGATCTTCGACGTGACCGGCAGCTACGCTCCCGCCTTCGAAATCTTCGCCGTCCTGTGCGTGATCGGCGCCGCCGCGACTCTGGCCTGCCGCAACCTCGAAGCCGAGCAGGCGCGTATCGCGCCGGCGGTGGCGACCGCGTAAACCGGGCCTGTCACTTATTGATGAGCCGGCGCAGTCGCGTCCGGCCAATCTCAGTCGGGCGGACGCGAAATCGCGAGCAGCGCACGCACCTTCGCCTTGATATCGGGAGCGTTGACCACGTCGGTGATAATTGCCGCCGCGTCGGCGCCCGCCGCCAGCACCTCGGGCATCCGGGCTTCGGTTATCCCGCCGATCGCGACGATCGGAATATTCACCGCGGCACGGACCGCGCGCAGATTGTCTAGGCCTTGCCCGGCCGTGGTGTTTTTGAGTCCGCCCGGATACATCGGACCAAAGCCGATATAGTCGGCGCCGCCGGCCTCCGCCGCGCGCGCCATCGCGAGGTTGCTGGTCGAGACTCCGATAAGCGCCCGCGCGCCCATGATCTCGCGCGCCGCGGCGAGCGGCAGATCGGTCTGCCCGAGATGCACGCCGTCGGCGCCGGACAGGACCGCGATATCGACGCGATCGTTGACGATCAGGAGCGCGCCGCTGGCGCGGCATCGCGATGCGATCGCCGTCGCCGCCGCCAGGAAGTCGCGCGCGGGCGCGTCTTTAAGCCGCAGCTGCACGATGCGCGCTCCCGCCGCGAGCAGCAGCTCGGCCAACTCAAGCGCGTCGTGGCCGCCCGCCGGATCGGCCATCGCGTAAAACTGAGACGGCATCCGCATCGTCAACTCGGGTACTTGGTCAAGGGGATCTTGTGATCGGTGATTTTCTTGCGCAGCGTGTTGCGATTGAGCCCGAGCATCCGCGCCGCCTTGACCTGGTTGCCGCCGCTGCGCCGCAGCGCCATCTCGATGAGCGGGCGCTCGATTTCGGCGACCAGCTTTCCGTACAGATCGTGCGGCTCGCTGCCGTCGGGAGCGTCGAGCCACTGGCCGATTCGGCCCGCGATGATGTTGGCCAGCGTCGCGCTGTCGCCGCTGGGCGCGGCCTCCGCCGGAGCGCCGGAGGCAGCGGTGCCGCGGGCCAGCTCGATATCGGCGGCGCGGATCGTGTTGCCGGGCGCGAGCAGCGCGGCGCGCATGACAGTGTTTTCAAGCTCGCGGACGTTGCCGGGCCACTGGTGCGCCGCGAGCTTGGCGCGCGCCTCGGGACTGATCGCGCTGACGCGCGCGCCCATCTCGCGCACCACCTTGCCGACGAAGTAATCGGTCAGTTCGGCGATATCGTCGCGGCGCTCGCGCAGCGCGGGCATCTGGATCGGGATCACGCGCAGCCGGAAGTACAAGTCCTCGCGGAATTTGCGGGCCGCGACCAGATTCTGCAAATCCTGATTGGTCGCCGCGATCACCCGCGCCTTGAGCTTCAGCGTCTCGACGCTGCCGACCCGGTTGAACTCGCGCTCCTGCAACACGCGCAGCAGCTTGGGCTGGAGTTCGAGCGGCAGGTCGCCGATCTCGTCCAGAAAGATGGTGCCGCCTTCGGCCATCTCGAATTTTCCCGCGCGCCGCTCATTGGCGCCGGTGAACGACCCGCGCTCGTGGCCGAACAGTTCGCTTTCGAGCAGACCCTGCGGAATCGCCGAGCAGTTCACCGCGACGAACGGCGCGCGCCAGCGCGCGGACTTGAAGTGAATCGCCCGCGCCACCAGCTCCTTGCCGGTCCCGCTCTCGCCCGAGAGCAGAACCGTCGCGTCGTTGGTGACCACCCGCCCAACCAGCTTATAGACCTCTTGCATCGCCGGGCCGCGGCCGATGATCTCGCCGCCCACGAGCTGGCGGCCAACCTCGTTCTTGAGCCGGTCCAGATCCGCCGCCTGGGCCGCCACCTCGATCGCACGGCCGACCGCCGCGGCCACCAGATCCAGGTTCGCAAACGGCTTGGTCAGGTAGTCGTGCGCCCCGCGCTTCATCGCCTCGACCGCGTTGTTCATCGTGCTGGCCGCCGTCACCACGATGACCAGGGTGCGAACCTCCTGCGCTTTGGCGGCGGACAAAACCTCGAGGCCGCCGGCGCCGGGCATGATGATATCTAGGATTGCCACGTCGAAACGGTTCGAGCGCAAGTCCTCGAGCGCGGCCGCGCTGTCGGCGGCTTCTTCGACCGAGTAGCCCTCGGCCTCGAGCCGATGGCGCAGAACCAGGCGGATGGCGGGGTCGTCGTCGGCGATCAGGACCCTCGCCGCCGCCGGTGCGATCGCGGCTGCGGTTTCGTCGTGCGATTGGGCGTCTGCGGATTGCATCTTGAAATCCCTATTACCTTAGCGGTCGCCTCTCGGCGAGTCATCGCCGTCGCTTTGCTGCTCGCCGGATCGCGGCGAAGCGCCGATTGGGAGGGTGATCTTGAACGTCATTCCGGCCGGGGAATCGCTGTCCTCTCCGGTGCGTCCGAGTCCGCCGCGGCTCGCCCACAGCCTTCCCCCGTGGAGCGCGATAATGCGCTGGCTCAGGACGAGGCCCAAGCCCGTCCCGGACGGCTTGGTGGTGAAGAACGGGGTGAAGAGCTGCGCCAAGGCGTCCGGCGCGATACCGACGCCGTTGTCGATTACCTCGACGCGCAGAAACTGCCGGCGTTGGCCGTCGGCAGTCATCCGGAACTGGGTCTCCATCCGGGTGTGCAGCAGGATCGTCCCGGCGGGGCCCATCGCTTCGTGCGCGTTTTTCAGCAGGTTCAGAAACGCGCGCTCAAGCGCCGCCGCGTCACCCATCACGTCGGGCAGGCTGGGGTCGAAATCCTGCTCGATCCGGATTCCGCCCGGCGCAACAGGATACAGCCCCGCCATCCGCAGCGCCTGGTGCAACACCTGATGGATATTGACCGGCTCCTTGACCAGCCGCTGGGGCGCGCTGGCCGCAAGCACCTCTTCGACCAGTCCGGTGATACGGTTAACGCCGTCGCGGATAACGCCATAATACTGCTGGACGCGCGGCTCGTCCGGGTACATCGCGGCCACCAGCTCCGCCGCTCCAATAATGCCGGTCAGCGGGTTTTTGACCTCATGGGCCAATCCCGCGGGAGACAGCCGCAGGCTCAACTCGCTTGAGTCGGTGGCCTGTGCGGCGCCTTTCTGATGAGCCAGGTCGTGGAGCAGAACAATCGCGCCTGTAGGGCCGCCGTCCTCGCTGAGCAGCGGCGAGACCTCGGCTCTGATGGTAATCGACCTCGGGCCTACTGCGAGGATGGTGTCCGGGTCGCCGACACTCTGCCCGGTTTTCAGGCAGTTGCGCACCATCCGGTCGAGCCAGGGGTTGTGCTCGAGCAGGTCTGTGACCTGAGCCTGACCGATAGAAGAGGCTGCCAGCAAGGTTTCCGAAGCGGGATTTACGTACAGCGGCTCGAAGGCGCCGGAGAGCACGATAATTGCGTCCGGCAGGCTGTCGATTATGTCGCTCCAGAGCTTCATTGCGGATTTTCAGGTTTCCACGACGCGTCTCACAATCCGAGACGGGTTCCAGGCGAAGTTACCACAAACCCTCGAACGCATCGAAGCTCCCAGCCGGAATCGGATTCCTCCGCGGCAGCTCAAAGCGAGTCTGAGCGGTTACATCCCGATGTGTGAATGGCGAGATTTATCAACAGATTAGGCTGTGAATATAAGATTTTTTTATCTGCGAAGGGGTGATTTTGGGTTGCTTACTCCAGCTCCAGCGGTTACCGTGACCAAGGTTTATGGTGGGGGATGACTCGACGTAACCTAATGACCGCTGTTCTCGTCGCGCTGCTTCTGGCGCCGATCGTGGCCGGAGCACCGGCACGTATCGCGGCCGCCGCTGAGGTCTCGACGATCTCGCCGGGGTGGCAGCCCCAGAACCCTGCCATCGCAGCGTTGGGGGGGCTCCAAACGGACGCCGAGCCACCGGTTGCGGCTCCCTCGGCGCCTGCACAATCGCGATTCATCCTATCCCAGCCCAAGGCCGTTGCCCCATTCCCGATTCTCCTGAATCGACTTGTCCAGCAATACGTTGATCAATACCTGAGCCAGCCCGGCACGCTCGAGGCCACCTTCGCCCGCAGTCGTCCCTACCTGCCTGAGATGGCCCGTGTGATGCGGTCCAATGGCGTGCCGGAGGACATGGTCTTTCTGGCCTTTGCCGAAAGCGAGTTCTCACGGCGCGGCAAAGGGCCGTGGCAATTCAACAAGGGCACCGCAATCAAGTACGGCCTGCATGTGAACCACTGGGTCGATGAACGGCGCGACCCTATCCTGTCAACCCGGGCCGCGGCCGAGTACTTGGCCGACCTGCATGACGCGGCGGGTTACGATTGGCCGGTCGCGGTGGTCGGATGGAACCGTGGCGACTTGGCGATCAATCGCTACTGGGTGATGCGCGGCGACAACTTCAACCGCTTCATGAACCGGTTGCCGCATAACACGCGATGCCTTTTGGGCCGCTTCATGGCGGTCACTTTCATTGCACAGAACTCGGCCGCCTACGGGATTGGCAGGATCGATTACGACGCGCCTCCTGCGTATCGCAGCCTCTCGGTCCGCGGCGGAACCAGGCTGGCCACTATCGCGCACCAGCATCATACGACGCTCGCCCATCTGAGGCAGATGAACCCCGCGATTCTGCATGACCGGGTGCCGCCTTACGCCCGCAGCTACACTGTTCGCGTGCCGCTGACCCGCGCCGCGTTGGCAGGTTGATTGCCGCCCGACGCGGTCGGCACGCCCGCGTTCCTGGCATAGCGCATAGCGACTCGGTGCAGAGCCGGTCTTCGAGCCACACGGCGATTCTAATTCCGGGCAAAGCCGCGTATTCTTTTCCACACGATGATTAGTGCTGACGAGGCTTTGCGAATCGTCCTCGATTCCGTCTCAGTGCTCGGCGTCGAGCGGGTGCCGATGCTCGAGGCGCTTGGACGGGTGCTCGCCGACGAGATTCGCTCGACCCGCGATATTCCAGCTTTCGACAACTCCGCGATGGACGGCTACGCGGTGCGAGCCGCCGACCTTACCGCCGCCTCCGACAGCCATCCTGTTCGATTGACCGTCGTCGAGACTGTGCCTGCGGGCCGAATGCCGCAGCATCAGGTGGGACCCGGCCAGTGTGCGCGCACGATGACCGGGGCGCCGATTGCACTCGGCGCAGACGCGATCGTGCCGGTCGAGCGCACGCGTGGCGAAGGCGAGGTTGTCGAGTTTCTCTCCGCCGCCGAGCCGGGCGCGTTTGTGCGTCCGCGGGGCGAGGATTTGCGGTCGGGAGAGCAGGTCTTTTCCGCGGGCAGGATACTCGGACCTGCGGACCTGGGGATGCTTGCGTCGCTCAATCGCGCGATGGTCGCGGTATATCGAAAGCCGCGGGTCGCGATCGTCGCGACTGGCGACGAGCTGGTCGATATCGACGAGCATCCGCACGGCGCGCAGATCGTCAACTCGAGCGCCTACGCGCTGGCCGGCGCGGTTCGCGAGGCTGGAGGCGACGCTGCTATCCTGCGCGTCGCGCGCGACACGAAAGACGAGGTCCGCGCGCGGCTCGAAGAGGCAATGGCCTTCGACGTGATCCTCTCGACCGGCGGAGTATCGGTCGGGCAGTTCGATTTCGTAAAGGGCGTCCTCGATGACCTCGGGATGCGCACGCTGTTCCACGGCGTCGCGCAGAAGCCGGGGCGTCCGCTCAAGTTCGGCAGCTTCGACACGCGCGGCGCGCGCCCGGTCTTCGGACTGCCGGGAAATCCGGTTTCGACGCTGGTCTGCTTCTACCTGTACGCCCGTCCCGCGCTACGCCGGATGGCGGGGCGCGGCGACCTTGGACTGGCGCGGGTGACGGTGCGATGCGGCGCCGATATCAAGCTCGCGAACAATCTGACCGAGTTCGTCCGCGTCAGGCTCGTGCGCGAAGGCGAGGAATCCGTCGCCACGCCGACCGGAAATCAGGGCTCGGGAATCTTGAGCTCGCTATCGCGTGCCGACGGATTGCTGATCGGACCGGCGGCGCTCGCGAACCTGCACAAAGGTGATCAGGCTACCGTGTTGCGGTTTGGCGCGGACGCGGGCGATGCGGCGTTCTTCGAGGAGCGTCTGCCCCACAGGAACTGAATGACGATTGTGGCGAGCGCGCCAAAGATCGCGGAACCGAGGATAATCGCCGAGAGCCGAATTTGCAGCTTCAGAAAATACGGGAACAGATAGATGTCAACCGGATTGGGCTGGAGGTTCGCCCAGACTACGTAAATGATCCACAGGACTACGATCGTGCCGATGATGAACTTTGGATTTTTCACAAATGACGGCATGACCGGATTCTCCTTGCTGCGTAACCTGAGCAAAAGCTTGCTTGCGCGCATCGGCGTTGTCAACGCAGCCGATGCGGCGTCTCGTGCAGCAGCGACGCTGCCCCTGGCGGCGATAGGCAACGGGTGATCGCGATGCGTTATCGGGTCGGACAGGGCTTTGATTTCCATCCGCTCGTGGCGGGCCGCAAGCTGGTTCTGGGCGGCGTCGAGATTGCGCACGACACGGGACTGGCGGGGCATTCCGATGCCGACGTGGCCGCGCACGCACTGGCGGGCGCGATCCTCGGCGCGATCGGCGAGGGCGACCTGGGCCGCCATTTTCCGGACAGCGATCCGCGCTACGCCGGCGCCGACAGTATGCGTCTGCTTACCGAGGTCTGGGCGATGGCGAAATCTCGCGGATGGCGCATGGGCAACACCGACCTCACGATTTTCGCGCAGGCCCCCAAGCTCGCGCCGTATCTCGAGACGATGCGCGATCGGATCGCCGACGCGATCTCGATTGGGCGCGATCGCGTCAACGTCAAGGCCACCAACCCCGAAGGCCTTGGCGCGCTCGGCCGCGGCGACGGGATGGCGGCGGCGGCAATCGTAATGCTCGAAGCGGATTAGCGGCGATGGCTTCCATTTGCCGCGCGCGACGACGCCCGCGCTCGCCCTACAAATCTGGAACCTTTGCATAACCGCCTGAAGTGCTTATTTCCCTCTCCCGAAAGAGTTTGGGAGAGGGTGGCGCGCGCCGCGCGCGCCGGGTGAGGGACATTGAACAAAGAATCTTTGATCGTCTCGAGCCCTGCGCCGAGGTCGCGCGGCACGCCATGTTTCCAAGCTGCGATTTACGCGTGAGCCGCGTAGTTGCCGACCATACCAGGCTGCCGAAATCGACGCCGCGCGGGCGCCAAGAGTTCAATTCGTGCGGTCCCTCACCCGGCGCGTCACGGCGATTGCCAAAGGAGCAATCGCCGCGCCGCGCTTCCCTCTCCCATTCTCGCTGGGAGAGGGGCAATCCAGAACGACCTCGATGGAATTCCAATCACGCGCGTCGCGTGGATGGTGAGGAGCGAGAGCGATTGACGTTCGACAGCTTTCCTAAATATGGCGACGGGTGGTGGGGTGAAGGAAAATCGCTTATCTGGCAAATATTTTTCCTTCAATCTGGCGAAACGGCCTCGATGAAGGAAAATACTCGGACGACGCTGTTGCTGCCGATCGGTCGCCGGTTTCAATTCATGACGCGGCTGGCAGGCTGGCGTGCTGGTTGCCGGAAGTGCGGAGAATGGCCGCTACAGATCGTCGCTGCCGTCGGAGTCGTCGCCGTCGGCGGGGTCGCCCGAGGATTCCATTTCTTCGACGGCTTCGTCGAAGTCTTCGCCGCTGAAGTCTTCGCCCATCTCCTGGCCCATCTTTTTCATCATCCGGGCGACGCTCTTCGGATCGTTTTCGTCGAGGCCGCCGAGCTTCGAGGGGTCCGCGATCGAATCGAGCCGCTGCTCCTCGGATTTAGGCATCGCGAAGCGCGACATCAGGCGCTTCATCTTCTTGCTTCCGCAATGTTTACAAACCGCGCGCACGCGTTCGCTGACCCGCGTGGTCAGCACGCTGGTCCGGCGCCCGCATCGGGAGCACTCGTATTCGTAGATCGGCATCGCGGTCTATTCTTCCGTTTGTTCACTTGGTCTGCAATCGGCCGAGCTTGAATCGGCGGGCCGGGGCGGGATACTGGTCAGCGGCACGATGATCTCCGCCGACCACCATCGCGAGCTTGGCACGCCGCACGGCGACGCCGCGCATCTGTCTTCGTACGGCATCCTCGCGATGTGGCGCAACACGCGGATGATCGTGCTGTGCTCGATTTCGGCGGCGCTGTATGCCGCCGTGCTGATCCCGTTCAAGGCGGTGCCGTTCATACCGGGGGTGACGGAGCTGCGGCCCGCCAACGCGATTCCGATCGTGTGCTCATTTCTGTTTGGGCCGGCGGGCGCGTGGGGCAGCGCGATCGGCAACACGATCGGCGACTTTTTCGGCGGCGCGTCGCCCGCCGACATCTTTGGCTTTTTCGCCAATCTCAGTTACGGATGGATTCCGTACAAGGTCTGGCAGGTAATCGGCCAGGGCGAGGCGCCGATCTCGCGCTCGCCGTGGGCGATCGCCAAGTACCTGTTCACCTGCCTGGCCGCCAGCATGATGTGCGCGGACCTGGTTGGATGGGGCGAGAATCTGCTTGCGCTGCGGCCGTTCGCGGCGCTCGGCAACGTGATTATCCTGAACAACATGACGGCCGCGATGGTGCTGTCGCCGTTCATCCTGTTCGAGGTCTATCCGCGGGTCCGCAAAGGGCATCTGCTGTACACCGACGTGATGCCGGAGCTCAAGCCGCGCTCGGCGCCGATCCGATGGCTCGGCTTTGCGATGCTGGTCGCCGGAGAAGCGGCGGCGTGGGCGCTGGGTAATCTGCTCTCGGTGGGATTGTGGGCTCCGAAATTTCTGCCCGCGTACATGAATGCGGCGCCGTACGACAAGTCGGTCGCGATTATCGTAAGCCCGTTCATCTTTCTGGCGGTCGCGGGCTTGGTGGTGATGTGAAGGACCCCGCGCAGGATTTCGCGCAGTCCGCCGCCGAGCGTCCCGAGCTGGCGGTCGAAGCGGCGGACCTTTGCTTCACCTATCACGATGGTCCGCGGGCGGCGCTGCGCGCGGTCGGACTGCGTCAAGCACGGGGTGAAATGATCGGCGTGATGGGCGCGTCGGGTGCGGGAAAATCGACGCTGGCGAAATGCCTCAACCGGATTATTCCCGAGTTCGAGGGCGGCGCCTTCAGCGGCACGGTGATTATCGGCGGGCGCAAGCTCGACGGGCTGCGGGTGTGCGAGGTCGCGGCGGAGGTCGGGATGGTCTTTCAGGATTTCGAGGCGCAGCTATTTTCGACCAACGTCGCGCACGAAGTCGCCTTCGCGATGGAACAGATCGGGATGGATCGCGCGGCAATGAACGCGCGGATCGGCCCGGCGCTCGAAGCGGTCGGACTCAAAGGCTTCGAGCATCGCGACCCGACGTCGCTGTCGGGCGGAGAGAAGCAGCGCCTGGCGATCGCCTCGGTACTGGCGCTGAGCCCGCGCGTGATCGTGCTCGACGAGCCGACCACCGATCTCGATCCCGAAGGCAAGGCGGAAGTCTTCGCGTTGATTCGCAGCCTGCGCGAGCGCGGACTCAGCCTGATCGTGATCGAGCATGAGACCGAAGAGCTGCGCCGCGCCGATCGGGTGATCCTGATGCGCGAGGGCGCGGTGATCGCCGAGGGACCGCCGCGCCTCGTGATGAGCCGGCTCGAAGTGCTCGAGGAGTCGGGGGTGCATCCGCCGAGCCTCAACCGTGCGCTCGCGCTACTCGGAATCGGCGGCCACGCCGACAGCGTTGACGACGCTTACGCCGCAATACTGCGCGCCTATCCGCGTCTCGAATCGGCCGCGCAGCCATCCGGGGCCGAAATCGCGCCGCCGCCGGCCGGCGCGGCGGACCATCCGCGCGGCGCCGCGCTCGCGGCCGTCGAAGGTCTGAGCTTCAACTACACCGCGGGTCCGCGCGTGCTCGATTCGGTAAGCCTGACGATTCATCCGGGCGAGTTCCTTGCAATCGTCGGCCAGAACGGTTCGGGCAAGACCACCCTCGCAAAACATATTGTAGGATTGCTCAAGCCGGCCGCGGGCCGCGTGCTGCTAAAGGGGCGCGATCGCGCGGGGCTGCCGGCGGCGGATACCGCGCGCGAGGCGGCGTACGTTTTCCAGAATCCGGACCATCAGATTTTCGCCGCGACGGTGTGGGATGAAGTCGCCTTCGGGCCGCGCAACTTCAAACTCGCGCCAGATGAAGTCGAGCGCCGCGGCTGCGAGGTGCTCGAGGCCGTCGGCCTGCTCGGCGAGCGCGACAGCGACCCGTTTCTGCTCAGCAAGGGCGAACGCCAGCGGCTTGCGGTCGCCAGCGTGATGGCGCTCAAGCCGCGGCTGCTGATTCTCGACGAGCCCACCACCGGGCTGGATTATCGCGAGCAGCGCCGGATGATGTCGCTGGTGACGGAACTCAACCGCGCGGGAATCGCGATCGTGATCATCACGCACACGCCGTGGCTGGTGGCCGAGTACGCGCGCCGCGTCGTGCTGATTCGCAAGGGGCGCAAGCTGTTTGATGGTCCGGTGCGGGAATTTTTTTCCAACGACGAGCTTTTGAGCACCGCTTCATTCCGCCCACCCGAAGTCACGCTGCTGGGGCGCCGGTTCGGCGCGCTGGTGCTGTCGCCGCATGAGTTCGCCGAGTGGGTAAAGGAGCGTGCCTGATGCCGCTGTACCGGTATATCGAGCGCGACACTTTCGTCCATCGGATGCATCCGACGGTCAAGGTTATCGCGCTGCTGGTGATGTTCTGGTCGGTGTACTGGGTGGACAATCCGCTCGCGCTGCTGCCGCTCGGATTGCTGCTGCTGTTCGTCGCCGTGATAACGGGGTCGTCGGGGAATTTCTACGCGCTTAGATGGCTGTTTATCATCCTGATCACCTCGACCACGCTGATGTGGATGGCAACCTATCGGCCCGGACCGGCCAGCGTGCATATGCCGGTGGTCAACGTGCGCAAGGCCTCGATACTTTTCGGGCTGGGCAAGGGGATCAAGCTCGCGGAGCTGCTCGCGGCGTCGGTGCTGTTCATCTCGACGACCAAGGTCGAGGAATTCACGATCGGGCTCGCCAAGCTGCGGGTGCCGTACCGGGTGGGCTTCGCGGTGTCGCTGTCGTTTCGGCTGGCGCCGCTGTTTGTGGATTCCGCGCTGACGATCGTCGATGCGCAGCGGCTGCGCGGCTACGATTTCAGCGCGGGCGGTATCTTCGAGCGGATGCGGCGCTACGCGACCGTCGCGGTGCCCGTGTTCATGGGCGCGCTGCGCAAGGCGAACAACATGGCGATGGCGCTCGAGGCGCGCGGTTTCGGGCGGCTCAGCCGCCCGACGACGTATATCGATTATCCATTGCGGGGCGCCGACGTTGTCGCCTTCGCGGCGCTGCTCGCGATCGCGGCGGGGTATTTCATGATCTACTGGACCGGCTACGGCGCGGTGGTCGCGTGAACCTGCGGTCCAGCGCCCTGTACGGAGACCTGTGCGTAACTCAATCCCGGCGGCTACTGGCGCGAGTGGCGAGATTCCTCGCTTCGCTCGGAATGACAATTCCGGAAAATTCTGTGTCATATATGGACCCCGCCCTGGAGCAAGAGGTGAAGTGGGGATCGAGGGGAAACGGTTGCAGTCATATATACGGCCTGTTTGTCGGGCATAGGTAGCGCCCGTGGCCATGATGGAAATCCGC